>Ga0182006_1001629_pt1 | contig 13261 bp, 14 predicted proteins | sample Sormic07211104_1_FD_123022 | JGI IMG/M metagenome (GOLD analysis project Ga0182006, IMG submission 123022) | Rhizosphere microbial communities from Sorghum bicolor, Mead, Nebraska, USA - 072115-104_1 MetaG | ecosystem: Host-associated > Plants > Roots > Rhizosphere | place: USA: Nebraska...
ACCGTACACTTTCTCCCCGAAGTTCAGCCAGGTGATGTCGCGTTTTTTGATAATGAGGAAGGCAGGATCATCCACGTGGGTATTCTGCTGAACCACAAAGAAATTATACATGCATCAGGTCAGGTTCGGATTGATCCGATTGACGACCAGGGTATATACAATCCGGAACTTAAAAGGTACTCCCATAAGCTCCGGATCATCAAGCGGTTTCTTTAGGTGCGGTTAACTTAGGTCATTACCTGGATGCATCGTCGATGCTCCAGATCATCACGTGCCGGTCGTCACCTGTAGAGATCAGGTACCTGCCGTCTGCGCTCCAGATCATGTGGTTAATAGAATGGAAGTGACCTCCGGTGTTCTTGTCATTGCTCAAAATCTTTACGAGCCTGAAGTCCTGGCTGCTCCATAGTTTTATGCTTTTGTCCTGACTACAACTTGCAAAGTAGGGGCGGGTGGGATGAAAGATCACACTGTAGATGCTGAAAAGGTGTGCCGGAATGTTCTGTTCCAATTCGAAACCGGAGGTTCTCCAGATCTTCAACTGCGCATCTCTGCTTCCAGAGACCATATACCTACCTTCAGGATCAAACTGTATGGAAGTGATCGGAAGCGTATGCCCCTCAAGCACTTTAAAGCATGTAAAGTCATCAGCATTGTAGAGCCGGATCAATCCGTCTTTTGCACCTATAGCAATGGTTTTTTCATCATTACTGATCTCGATGACACGTAAGGTATTGTCTATAACCTGAAACTCGTATAAAAATGAAAAGTCTTCCAGCGACCAGATCACCACTTTGCCTTCTTCACCAGTGCTAATGATTTCGTTTTTAGAAGGAATGGTTTTGATGTCAAACACACCTTTTTTGTGGTGGTCCATGCGGGCGAGCAGTTTTTCTGCCTTTGTATCGTAGACCAGAATGGTTCCACTGCGCTGACCGATAAACAATAGATCATTGTACCGGTGCAAGGCATATACGGAACTTTGCACCGGTAATAATATCTTCACATAGGTCATGCTACTCAGTGACCATTCCACTACGCCTTTATCGTTTCCGGCGCTGTAGAAACGATCCGGATCTACAGCGCGGCAAAGCGCATAGACAGGATTCGAGTGGCCAGCAAGTGTTTCCTCAAGTTTCAGCATGCTTATTTCTTGTGTCGGCTTTCCAGATTTAATGCGATATCTTCCAAAGTTTTGCCTTTTTCTTGTAAAAGGACAAGCAGGTGGAAAATCAAGTCAGAGCTCTCGTTTACAAAGTCCACATCTGTTTCTGCTAATGCGGCAATGACTGTTTCTACACCTTCTTCGCCCACTTTTTGAGCGATTTTATTTAATCCTTTGTTTCGCAGGCTATTAACGTAAGAGGCCTCTGAAGGGTTGGCATAGCGATCTGCAATGATGTTCTGCAGCTGGAAAATGAAATTCTGGTTGTACGGCGTGTTAAAGCAACTGCGGTTACCGGTGTGGCAGGTTGGTCCGACAGGCGTTACCTTAATTAATAGCGTATCATTATCGCAATCCAGGAAGGTTTCCTTTACATGGAGATAATTCCCACTACTTTCGCCTTTGGTCCACAGCCTGTTTTTAGTTCGTGAGAAAAAGGTCACGATGCCTTCGTTTTGTGTTTTGGTCCATGCTTCTTCGTTCATGTAACCTAGCATTAATACTTCCAGGGTCTGGAAATCCTGTATAACTACAGGTACCAGACCGTTGCTTTTATCAAAATCTATATTCATAACCTTACCGGTATGCTGTTCTTGTTTAGTTCTTGTTTCAAATCCGGTATTGCGATCTCGCCAAAGTGGAAGACCGATGCCGCCAATGCTGCATCTACGCCGGTTTGTTTAAATACATCAATAAAATGTTGGGTGTTGCCTGCGCCACCGGAGGCGATTACCGGAATGTTCACGCTGCTGCAAACTGTAGCGAGCAGGCTGCAATCAAAGCCGTTTTTGGTGCCATCATGATCCATAGAGGTTAGCAGGATCTCGCCAGCACCCATAGACGCTGCTTGTTTGATCCAGGAAACGGTCTCCAGTTCTGTAACCTTACGGCCGCCGTTCAGGTGGACGAGGTTTTTACCATCGATGTACTTTGTATCAACTGCAACGACAACGAATTGTACGCCGAAGGCATTTGCAAGCTGTTCAATCAATAATGGGTTGTTTACTGCTGCGGAGTTGATGCTGATCTTATCTGCACCAGCGTTAAGAAGTGCTTCCGCATCTGCTACAGAGGTGATCCCACCGCCGATGGTAAAAGGTATATTGAGTTGTCGGGCAACGGATTTAACCATTTCAATCATGGTCTTACGTCGTTCGTGCGTCGCGGTAATGTCTAAAAAGACCAGCTCGTCTGCGCCTTGCTGACCATATTGCCAGGCAAGTTCTACAGGATCACCGGCGTCACTTAAATTCACGAAGTTTACGCCTTTTACGGTTCTGCCGTCTTTTACATCCAGGCAGGGGATAATTCTTTTACTCAGCATATTTACAGCGAAGACAATGCTTTAAGGTTCCATTGTTTGATCTCATCAATGGTGATCCGGTTTTCATAAATGGCTTTACCAACTACACAAGAACGGATGCTGTACTTAGCAAGCTCTTCAATATCGGCCATGGAGCTGATACCACCTGAAGCGATAAGTTTGATGAAAGGGGAGTGATCCAGGAGTTTCCTGTAAAGGTCTACCGCTGCACCACCTAATTTGCCATCTTTATTGATGTCCGTGCATAGGAAGCGGAAGAATCCAAGTTCAAGACACTTATCTACATAATCCAGCAACTTAATTGGGGAGCTTTCCATCCAGCCAGAATACTTGATCACTTCATCCAAGACATCTATGGCAATCACGATGCGATTCGCATAGTCATATTTCTTTCCAACTTCTTTACTGAGATCAGACAGAAAGTTGGGGTTGGTAATGGCTTGAGTACCCACAATTACCCGGTGAATGCCAGCATCCAACAAGTTCGTCACCTGCTCAATAGTGCGGATACCACCACCATATTGCACTTTCATTTCTGTTTTACGGATGATGTCAAAAAGTGTTTGTTGGTTACTGAAATCACCCTTGGCACCGTTAAGATCGATAATATGTATAAATTCAGTGCCGTTGGAGCGGTAAGTTTCAATCATGTCGGCGATGGAAACATCATAAACCGTTTTCTGGTTGTAATCACCTTCCCTAAGACGGACCACTTTGCCATCTAGAATATCAATTGCTGGAATTATATACATGTTATATTTTAATTTTTGAAAAGTTCTTTAATACGAGTTCTCCGGCTGCTCCGGATTTTTCAGGATGAAATTGTACGCCATAAAAATTATCCTTTTGGATGCCAGCTGAGAAAGGGCTACCATACTCGGCTGTTGCAATGTCAAATGTAGGATTGTATTCTATGAAGTAGGAATGTACGAAATAAAATTGTGCCTGATCCTCAACACCTTCGAACAAATTATTGTTTTTTGCCGATACATTATTCCATCCCATGTGGGGGATCTTTATGTGGCCTGCTTTATCGAAAAGTCTGGTTTTTACAGGAATGATGTTCATCAGTTTGGCATCACCCTCTTCGGAGTGTTCAGTAAGAAGCTGCATACCCACGCAAATCCCCAAAACCGGCTTTGTTTGGGCTCTGATTACATCAACAAGGCCGGTATCCTCCAATTTCTTCATCGCTGCGCCAGCGTGCCCCACACCGGGAATGATGATGTGGCTATAAAGTTCAAAATCTTCTTTCTGGTTGATCATGCCATATTGGATGTTCAATCTTTCAAGTGCGGACGTCAGTGAAAAGATGTTTCCTGCTCCGTAGTTTACAATTCCAATCATTACAAAACGCCTTTTGTGCTGGGTAAAACTAATTTCTCTGGGTCACGTTTGATCGCCATTTTAATTGCTTTGGCGAAAGCCTTAAATATTGCTTCAATTTTATGATGCTCATTCTGACCCTCTGCTTTAATGTTCAGGTTGCATTTGGCAGCATCACTAAAGGATTTAAAGAAGTGATAAAACATCTCTGTAGGTACATCACCAACCTTTTCCCGGTTAAACTCCGCATCCCAGACGATCCAGTTTCTGCCCCCAAAATCAATAGCCGCTTGCGCTAAACAATCGTCCATAGGTAAACAAAAGCCGTACCGCTCCAAGCCTAGCTTGTTGCCGATTGCTTTGGCAAATGCTTCTCCTAAAGCAATCCCCGTGTCTTCTATGGTGTGATGTTCGTCAATATGTAAATCACCGTGGGTATGAATGCTTAAATCCAGGCCACCATGACGTGCAATCTGGTCAAGCATGTGGTCGAAGAAGTTTAATCCGGTGTGAATGTCTGCTTTTCCGGTACCATCAAGGTCAAGCTTGATGCTGATTTTAGTCTCATTGGTGTTGCGCTCATGTTGAACAGTTCTTGTGCCTGCGCGTAACATGGTGTAAATATCTGCCCAGTTCTGGGTTTCAAGTGCAATAAATTCCTGAAGACTTTCTGCCTTTTCCAAAACTTCGTTCTGGCCGAGCAGGTCATTGTTTCGCAGCCATATGGCTTTCGCACCAAGATTTTTTGCAAGAATCACATCGTTAAGGCGGTCGCCGATGACAAAAGATTCCTTTAAATTGATGTCTTCTGAGAAGAAATGCTGTAATAATCCGGTGTTTGGCTTTCTGGTGATTGCATTTTCATGAGCAAATGTCCGGTCAATAATGACTTCATCAAATCGCACCCCTTCCGTTTCAAAGGTGTCCAGAATAAACTGATGTACCGGCCAGAAGTTCGCTTCAGGATGTGAATCGGTGCCTAATCCATCCTGGTTTGTCACCATGATAAGGGCATAATCCAATTCCGTAGCAATCTTAGACAAGTAATAGAGTGCACGTGGATAGAACTTCAGTTTTTGGAAGGAATCGATCTGCTCATCTTCCGGTTCGAGAATCAACGTGCCATCCCGGTCTATAAATAATACTTTTTTCATGTTTAAGCTTGGTAGTTCATTAATGCAGTAAGTAAGGTTTTATTTTCAGTTGGGGTGCCAATGGATATTCGCAGACAACCCTCACATAAGGTGACCTTGGAGCGGTCACGAACAATGATCCCTTGGTTAACCAGAAAATCATAAATGCTTGTTGCGTTTGTAACCTCTGCAAGTATGAAGTTAGCCTCTGATGGATATACATTTTTTACAATACTAAGCTCGAGTAATTCGGAACTTAATTTCTCACGTTCTTCGACGGTAACTTTGATCCATTCGTTTACTTGATTGACATTTTGTAGCGCCGCTAAAGCAAGGTCTTGAGTTGCCTGATTAATGTTGTAGGGAGGCTTCACTTTATTTAGAATATCTATCGTTGGCCGGCCGGCAAATGCCATACCTAAACGAAGTGCTGCAAGGCCCCAGGCCTTAGAAAAAGTTTGCAAAATAACCAGGTTCGGATACTCCGTTAATTCCTTTATAAAACTCCTCTGTTTTGCGAAATTAATGTATGCCTCATCGATCACAACCAAGCCTTTAAAATTCGTAAGAATTGTTTCAATATCTGTCCGGATAATGGAGTTTCCAGTTGGATTATTCGGTGAACAAATAAAGATCATTTTTGTGTTTGCATCTATGGCTTCAGCGATCCCATTAAGGTCAAGTTGGTAGTTCGGCAAGAGGTTTACTTTACGGATCTCGACATTGTTAATATTTGCTGAAACTTCGTACATCCCGTAGGTAGGGGGAAGTATAATGACGTTGTCTTTAGCTGGCTCACAAAATGCGCGGTACAATAGATCGATGGCCTCGTCACTTCCATTTCCAAGGAAAGTGTTTTCGATTGGCACCCCTTTGATTTTACTGATAGCATCTTTAAGATCCAACTGCAAAGGGTCAGGATATCTATTGTAATCTGCCGGAAGGGGCGAGCCAAAGCTGTTTTCGTTGGCGTCTAAGTAAACGCTTGCCTGTCCCTTGTACTCGTCGCGGGCAGTGGAGTAGGGGCGCAGGTTCTTTATATTTTCCCGCTGTAAACTGTTAATATCCATTTTCTGAATTTAAACGTATGGTAATGGCGTTCTTGTGTGCTTGAAGGCCTTCTGCGGCCGCAAGAACTTCTACCGTATTTCCTATATTATTTAAGCCTTTTCTATCAATTAGTTGAAAGGTAATCTTCTTAATGAAAGAATCAATTGAGACCCCAGAATATGCTTTAGCATAGCCACTTGTGGGAAGCGTGTGATTCGTGCCCGAGGCATAATCTCCTGCGCTTTCCGGCGTAAGGTTCCCCAGGAAAACAGATCCCGCATTTACAATCTGTGGGATTAATGACTGGTAAGCGTCAGATGCGATGATCAAGTGTTCAGGGGCATATTGATTGCTGAATTGCATGCCTTGCGCTAGATCTTCTACCAGCACCGCATAAGAATTCGCTAGCGCCTTTGCAGCAATGTCCTTTCTTGGAAGTTGCGATAGCTGTGCCTCGACTTCAGCGATTACCTTATCTATAATTTCACTTGAGGTAGAAACTAAAATTGACTGACTATCAACACCATGTTCCGACTGAGCAAGTAGGTCAGAAGCCACGTATGACGGATTGGCAGTCTCGTCCGCAAGGACTAAGACCTCAGAAGGACCTGCCGGCATATCAATAGCTGTTAAAGTGTTGCCTTGTATTAATTGCTTTGCCTGCGTTACATATCTGTTTCCTGGACCGAAGATTTTATCCACTTTCGGGATGGTTTCAGTGCCGTATGCCATTGCTGCAACTGCTTGGGCGCCTCCGGCAAGATAGATTCGTTCAATGCCCAGTAATACTGCACAATAGGCCAGATAGCTATTCGTTTTGCCGTCCCCTTGTGGAGGTGAACATACAACGATTTCCTTACATCCGGCAAGCGTTGCCGGAATGCCCAACATCAGAAAAGTGCTCGGTAATACTGCAGTCCCCCCTGGAATATATAGTCCAACACGTTCAATAGCACGGTGTTCCCGCCAACAACTAACACCTGGCATGGTCTCGATTACTGCTTCTGAATGGATTTGAGCTTCATGGAAACGTTTGATGTTACTGTAGGCAACATCTATAGCTGCTTTAACATCAGGCGGAATGCTTGCCGCGATAGCAGCAAGTTCAGCTTGATCCAAATACATGGTTTCTAGTTCGACCTTGTCGAATTGAAGTGAGTATGCTTTCAGTGCCTGATCTCCATCGAGCTTAACTCGATTTACAATTTCTGAAACCCGTTCCCTGATGCTTCCATCATCTTCCAGTTGTCGTAAGCATATATTGTGAATGTCTTGTTTAGACAATTCTTTCAATTTATAGACTTTCAATATTTTAAGTTTTGTAATTAACTAAAGGTTAATGCTTAAACAGTTGTTTTTGCTAGTTATACAATGATCTTTTCCATTGGCATAACAACGATGCCTTCGGCACCGGCAGCTTTTAGTGCATTGATTTTTTCCCAGAAGTCCTGCTCTGCGATTACAGAGTGTAAGGCTACCCAGCCCTCATCAAATAAGGGAACGACGGTGGGACTCTTCACACCTGGCAGTAGTGCGACTACCTTTTCTAGGTTTGTTTTGGCAACATTAAGCACAACGTATTTTGTTTCTTTGGCTCTTAAAACGGAGCGGATGCGCTGTAATAATTCAAGTACTTCTGGTTCAAATTCTGCACCTGCAGTACCAATTAAAACTGCTTCAGATTTCATCACCTCCGCGAATGGTTTAAGGCCGTTACTCTTTAATGTTCCACCTGTAGAAACGATATCACAAATGGCATCACTAAGTCCTAAACCTGGTCCGATTTCTACCGATCCGGAGATCGTTCTAACCTGTGCATTTACGTTATTTTCTTTGAGGTATTTTTCTAAAATAACCGGGTAAGAAGTTGCGATTGCCTTACCTTCTAACTCGGATATTTCAGTGAAGTTACTGTTATTTGGAACTGCAATCTTAAGGGTACATTTTCCGAAGGCGAGCTTCTGTAAATAGGAGACTTGTGCACCGGATTCGGTGATTACATTTTCACCCACAATACCTAGATCGGCGATGCCGTCCTGAACATATTCAGGGATATCATCATCTCTTAAAAAAAGGATTTCTAAAGGGAAATTACTAACGCTGGAGATTAGGGAACTCTTGTAGTTTTCGAATGACAAACCACAGTTTTTAAGGATCTCTACAGATTTTTCGTTTAACCTACCCGACTTCTGGATAGCTATTTTGAGTGTTTTCAATTTGCTTATATTGAATGAATGGAATAAAAATAAAGTTTTCGGAAACTAGTCTTGAAGTACAAAACATTACATATCTATCGCCACAACTGGCGATGGTGCAAATGTAAGTGGTGGTTCAAGTGTTTTCTCATTTATTTCTTCCGTTCAATATGCAAATGCATGTTGGGGTGCGGCAAATATAATTGCTTGGAAACAAAAAAGAGAATAACAGCGTCCGAAAATGTATTGTTAATGTAAGTTTAACATGCAAACACCGGGATTGCCGGTATGTTTAAGAAATAATACAATGCGAAAAAGGCGGTTTGTGGGATCTGCCTTACAAAAAGCGAACAGATTCCATTTAAATCCTTATTTTTGTTTAAAAAAACAATATGAAACTTGTAATCACAGGCGTCACTATTGCCGACCCCAATAGTCCGTTTAATCAAAACACTTGTGATGTACGTGTAGAGCAGGGTAAGCTCATCGCTATAGGCGAAAGCTTGAGTCCTGAGGCCGGCGATGAGGTTTTTGATGGAACCGGGTGTTACTTAAGTCCGGGATTTTTTGATTTAAACTGTGCTATCGGCGATCCTGGTTTCGAAACCAGGGAAGATGTTGAAAGTGCCGCTGCTGCTGCTCAGGCAGGCGGGTTCACAGGCATCGCTGTTTTGCCACATACAGATCCGGTGGTGCATTCCAAAGCAGAGGTCGCGTACATTCTGAACAAGTCCAGAGAAACTTTGGTGGATATTCATCCAATTGGTGCCATCAGCAGAGATCTGGATGGAAAATCCCTCGCCGAACTGTATGATATGCAACAGGCAGGTGCAGCGGCGTTCTCAGATGGCAACAAACCGGTAGCCGACGACGGCTTTATGAGTCGGGCGTTGCAATACGCAAAAGGCATCAACGCGTTGTTGATGGTTTACCCTGAAAACGGTTCCATCGCTGGAAAGGCGCAAGTAAATGAAAGCAGAAATAGCGTTTTGTTGGGTATGAAGGGCAGTCCTGCCCTTGCAGAACAGATGCAGATCTCACGTGATTTATTTTTATCTGCGTATCATGATGCGCCAATTCACATCAGTACCATTTCTACAGCGGGTAGTGTCGCATTGATCAAAAGAGCTAAGCGTGAAGGCGCAAAGGTTACTTGTGATGTTGCTGCTCACCATCTGGTATTTACGGAAGAGCTGCTGAATGATTTTGATAGCAATTATAAAGTTAAGCCGCCTTTACGAGGTAAACAGGATGTTAAAGCACTTGTTGCTGGCCTGAAAGACGGTACGATTGATGCCATTTCCACACAGCACCGTCCGCACGAAATTGAACATAAAGCAGTTGAGTTTGAAATTGCTGCTTACGGTATACTTGGATTGCAGACCGCACTGCCGCTTTTAATAAAGGCAGGACTCAATGCACAGCAGATTGTAGAGAAGATGGCAATTGCACCGAGACGGGTATTGAATCTTGAAGTTCCCGTCATTAAAGTTGGTGCAACCGCTAATTTTACGGTATTTGACCTTCAGCAATCCTGGCTTTATGATGGTGCGAGCAATAAAAGCAAGTCTAAGAATTCACCACTTTTAAATCAACAGCTCAACGGAAAAGTTAAGCTGGTTTACAATAACAATAAACTTGAAACTTATGGATAGTAATGTAAAAAGCGCGCTGATCGCCTCACTGAACAAATTTGCGGAACAGTCTGGTGAAAACTCGGCTAAGCTTGAAGACGCACTTGTCGCGGTTTTCAGCAAGGATCTTGGCTTCCTGGAGAAGGTAGAGGAGTTCGATGCCGCATTTGATGAATATCCAGCGTTCGAAGAACTTCGCGAGGTGTTTTTTGATTTGTTGATGATTAACTTCTTTGCAAATGACATCAAGAAATTGGAAGAAGATTACCTGGAAACAGATGAGTGGGCGAACATTGAAGAAGAAACGATTGACCGTGGTACAGAGTTGTTAAACCTACTCTTGTATATCAATGAATGTCATGACGAGAAAATCAAACCTGAGCTTAATGACTTCCTAAAGGAATTCTTGCTTGTTGAGGAAGATGAGTTTCAGGATGAGTTTCATATCTATGAAGACCTGATCAGCAATCAGCAGTTGGTAGAAAGCAGCATTGAGGACATCTGCAGCCATGCTGGTATGATTGAAATTGGTGAAGAAATGGAAGAATTATTTGTTTCGTTTATGGTTTTCTTCCACCAGCCACGTATCTCGGAGGCTTCTGTAAAAGAACTTGAAGAAAATAGTGCAAACCCTGCTTTTGATGTTGCGGTTTATAGCTTAATTGCTAATTTTAACGAAAATAGAATTTAGTAATTAAATAAATCAAGCGTCAATCATGGAGACTACAACGATCAACACAAGTGCGGTAAGAAGTGCTGCCCTAAAGAACGGTTTAATTTGGGGCGCGATCAGTGTCGTGTTGTTTTTGGTCCTCTACTACATTGCTCCGGAGCTCACGGGATCATGGATTGGTAATGCAATCACGTTTTTGGTTGGGATTGGTCTTGCTGTTTTCTTTTGTTTGGATTTACGTAAGCATGCAGGAGGTTATTGGAACTTCTCGCAAGCGCTTTTAAACATTTTTATCATGTTCCTGATTTCAACGGCTGTGAGTTATTTTTTCACCATTATCTTCAGCAAATACATTGAACCTGAGTATGCCGAAAGGATGAAAGCCATGATGATGGAGAATGTAGAATCTACTTACAGGAGTGTAGGTCTGGATAGCTCCAGAATAGAAGAGGAAATGGGTAAGATGTCTGTAGAGCTTGATAAGACCTTAAATCCGAGTTTTTCACAAATGATTGTCGGCTTTGGTATCTCTGCAACACTATATTTCATTGGTGCTTTAATATTTGCAGCCATCTTTAAGAAAGAGCGCCCTATATTCTTTAAAACAGAAGAATAATAATTTAAAATTTACGAGCCAATATCAACTGAGCGGTTACCCACAAGCTTTGCTGATATTGGCTTTCTTGTGGACAATTTGCTGTCAATCTGAAAGCCATTCTCCGGAATGTCATTTAAATTGACAAAATTTGCGCCGTATTAAGCCTTTCAAAAGTACACATGGATATATCTGTTGTCATCCCCTTATATAATGAAGAAGAATCTTTACCGGAATTAACAAGCTGGATCGCCCGCGTTATGGCCGAAAACGATTTTTCTTATGAAATACTTTTTGTGGATGATGGAAGTACAGATGCTTCCTGGAGTATCATTGAAACACTGAGGCTTACACAGCCTGCAGTAAAAGCCATAAAATTCAGAAGGAACTATGGTAAATCGGCAGCTTTAAACGTCGCTTTCGAGGCGGCAGAAGGGGATGTCATCATTACGATGGATGCCGACCTTCAGGACAGTCCTGATGAAATTCCGGAGCTGTTTCGCCGGATTAAAGAAGAAAAGTTTGATCTTGTATCCGGTTGGAAGAAGAAGCGCTACGATCCGATTACAAAAACGCTTCCTACTAAATTGTTTAATGCCGCAACCCGGAAGATGTCTGGTATTGCTTTGAATGACTTCAACTGTGGTTTGAAAGCCTACCGTAAGGATGTGGTCAAAACCATAGAAGTGTATGGCGAAATGCATCGTTACATTCCGGTAATTGCCAAATGGGCCGGTTTCACACGGATCGGTGAACAGGTGGTTGAACACCGTGCTCGTAAGTATGGCGTAACCAAGTTTGGCATGAGCCGCTTCATCAATGGCTTCCTCGATTTACTCTCCATCTTCTTTGTAGGGAAGTTTGGTAAACGACCGATGCACTTTTTTGGATCATTAGGTGTGCTTTCCTTTTTCCTTGGAATCTTTATGGCACTTTGGATGATCGCAGTAAAGCTATACCATATCGCAGCCCATGTGCCTTATAAACGTGAGATAACAGATCAGCCATTGTTTTACATAGCGCTGGTTGCGATAATTGTAGGCTCACAAATGTTCTTAACCGGCTTTGTTGCAGAGTTGGTCACCAGGAATGCACCGGAACGCAATCAATATCTAATAGAAAAGGAACTGCGCTAATGTTTTTTTCTGTTATTATCCCCCTATATAATCGCCCACAGGAGATTGATGAACTGCTGTTTACACTGACTCGTCAGTCGTACACGCAATTTGAGGTCTTGGTGATTGAAGATGGCTCTGTGAATGATGCCCGGGCTATTGTTGAAAAGTATCAGCATAAGCTGGACCTGAGCTATTACGTGAAGCCCAATGAAGGACAGGGCTTTACCCGGAATTATGGGTTTGAACGTGCCAAGGGTGACTATTTCGTCATTTTTGATTCCGACTGCCTGATTCCGGAAGATTACCTGGAGATTGTTAAGGACTACCTGCTTACGCATCAACTGGATGCCTATGGCGGACCAGATGCGGCACATGCCAGCTTCACGCCAGTACAAAAGGCAATCAGCTATGCCATGACTTCTCCTTTTACAACAGGGGGGATCAGGGGTAATGTGAAACACATCGGTCAGTTTCACCCACGAAGCTTCAATATGGGCGTTTCCCGTGAAGTGTGGGAGCAGGTTGGTGGATTTATCCTGACCAGGCTTGGTGAGGATATCGAGTACAGCATCCGAATCCATTCGTATGGTTACAAGATTGGGTTAATTCCGGCAGCGAAGGTTTACCACAAGCGCCGTACGAGTTTTGCACAGTTTTATAAACAATTGCATTTCTTTGGAAGAGCGCGGATCAACATTTACAAACACTTTCCTTCAGAGCTCAAATTGGTGCACTTTTTTCCCGCAGTATTTACTGTTGGTGTTTTCCTGACCCTTAGTCTACATATTATATATAAACCATTAGCCTATCTTTGTGATGCAGGCATATTGATCTTCTTTCTATTGATATTTCTTCATTCCTGGAAAGTGAACAAGTCCCTGAAGGTTGCATTTTTGAGCATAATCGCTGCTTTTATACAGCTGGGCGCATATGGATTGGGCTTTATACAGGATTTTATTAAAAGAGTAGTATTTAAATCAGCATGATTAATTTTTTAAAGGAAAGCACTTTTACTGTAAATGAAGTTATCGGGAAAGCATGGCGCGTG
>Ga0182006_1001635_pt1 | contig 13236 bp, 18 predicted proteins | sample Sormic07211104_1_FD_123022 | JGI IMG/M metagenome (GOLD analysis project Ga0182006, IMG submission 123022) | Rhizosphere microbial communities from Sorghum bicolor, Mead, Nebraska, USA - 072115-104_1 MetaG | ecosystem: Host-associated > Plants > Roots > Rhizosphere | place: USA: Nebraska...
ATTGAATTTCGCAGAAATGAAACGCGCAGTAGATGTCCTGCCGAAGTACAAAGATTACCGCTCTTTCTGTACCAGTCCCGACAAGTATGAACATACGATATGTAATGTGATGTCTGCTGACCTGTTCACCGATCAGAAAGGCGACAGACTTCGCTTTCAGATCTCCTCGAACCGTTTTCTCAGTAAGATGATTCGAATCATCATGGGACAACTGCTTAAAGTTGGAAGAGGACAATTGAGCGTAGATGGCTTTGAGCATTACCTGATCTCCAGGGAAACGCCTGCCTTGATCACCCCGGCACACCCACAGGGCCTGTTCCTTTCAAAGGTTACATATCCTTACCTCAATCTGCCGCCAAGAGCGGAATTCTCAGCAATTCAGCAGCATCAGGAAGACATCTGGGTACCTATTTAGCAGGCGCATTCCGCACAGCGGCTTGCAGCAATTCAGTAGTTAGATTTACGCCATTGATGATCACCTGTGCCTGGTTATAATAAGGCAGACGCTCATTCAATTTTCCAGTGATAAACTGAACCATACCATCCACATCAAGGTCCTTCAACAAGGGCCTTTTATGTTTCCCCTGCTCCAGCCTTTTTGCGAGTGCAAGCGGCTGCATATCAATGAAAACCGTTAAACCATTAACGTTCATCCATTCCATATTATCAAAATAACAAGGTGTTCCACCGCCGGTGGAAATTACACAGTCTGCCGGGTAGTCAAAACTTTGTAAGACCTGCTTCTCCAATTCCCGGAAAGCAGGTTCGCCATGTTCGGCAAAATAGGCCGGAATAGACATGCCTGTATCCGCTGAGATCTGGTGGTCAAGGTCGAAAAAAGGAACCTTTAATGCACTTGCAAGTCGCTTTCCCGACGTTGTCTTGCCACTACCCATAAATCCTATTAGAAATATCTTCATTTGTTTATTTAGAAAAAAAGACCAGATCAGCACCCTTCCGTACTTGAGGCAAGGTCAATATAAAAAGGTGTCTATGCCAGTTTAACACGTGGATCTACAAAGGCGTATAAAACATCCACCAGAATATTAATGACTACAAATACAAAAGCGATAAACAAGATGGAGCCCATCACAACCGGGAAATCCGACATCTCCAATGCAAATACCGTCGCCCTACCCAATCCATTATAACCAAAAATATATTCCACGAAAAACGATCCTGCCAATAAGGATGCGAACCAGCCCGAGATCGCGGTAATCACCGGATTCATGGCATTTTTTAAAGCATGTTTGTAAATGATTGCATTACGTCCCAAGCCCTTTGCACGCGCCGTACGGATGTAATCCTGCGCAAGCACGTCCAACATCGCACTGCGGGTAAGCTGTACGATAATCGCTAATGGCCGCAGCCCCAGCGTAATCATTGGTAGCCAAAGGTTCCTCCAGGTCATGATCTCGCCTTCAAAAGGATCATAGCTATATAAACTTCCGGACATGTTCAAGCCGGTATAGTCACTGAGTACAAATCCAAAAAGCCAGGCAATTATAATCCCTGCAAAAAAGGAAGGCGCAGAAATACCAAGAATGGCAAATGAATTTGCGGCATGATCAATCCAGGTATCGCGGTTCACCGCAGATACAATGCCCAGGAATACCCCTATGATGGTCGCAAAAATCATGGCCGTAGCCGCCAGAATAAATGTATTGGGTACGGTTTCCGCCAAAATGGTCGTTACATCCCTTTTCGTCTGATAAGAACGACGCAAATATGGCACCTTTAAAGCAACGACTTCCTCACCTACCGTAATCAGTTTTACATAGTTGTATTTCTCTTGCTGATCTTTGCCATGGAGCCCTATCGGGGAAAGATCATTTAAATACAGGAAAAACTGCATCGGCTTAGACCTGTCGAGCCCAAATTCTTTTCTTACCGCTTCCAGCGATTGTACATCGGCACGCTGGCCCATGGTCATCCGCGCCGGATCTCCGGGTAGCACATTGAATAAAAGGAAAACCACCGTGATGATACCTGCCATCACCGCCAATCCATATAGAAATTTTTTAAAAATGTACTGCAGCATGTTACCTCGCGAAATAGCTTTCGGTTAATGTTTCAAAATCTGGCAGGAAAGCCGCGCTCCATTTATCAACCACAATGCCGTTTTTAAACAACAGCAAGCCAGGACTGGAGCGTACCATACTTTTCAATGGTACGGCATCCGCGTAGAAAACCTCTATGAACAACTTGTTGCGCTGCGAAAAGCTTTGCGCATCCTGTGCGGAATTTGACGTCAATAACACCGTTCGAACATTAAAATCTTCGGCAGCCTTTAAAGCTAAAGCATTGATACGTCCAAAAGCAGCGGTATCGGTTTTCCGAAGATCATAAGCCACCACAACGAGGTTGTAATAGGGATTTTCGATAAGTTCTTTCGTATAGTCGGTTCCCGATGCATCCGAGATGTTAAGGTCCTTGATCTTGATATCATAACCCTTTTTCACCAACCGGCGCTCCGGATCACCCACAATCTCCCAGCTTTCATCCTCCCATATCCCTGACTTTAAATACAGCTTATCGTTCATCGACTTCGTCTCGCCAGTAGTCTTGTTATTTAGTTGGTATAAGATTTCATATTCATCACCCTTCTGTCCTGGCGGAAGCTTCATCAGTTCCGGCACATTGTTCCCTACTTTATAAGGCAGGAAGTCGACAATCGGCAATGCGTAATAAGTATATAGGGTAAAAACCAATGAAAGGACTGTTACAAGAATCAAAATGCCCGTACGCAGGGCGTTTGAAGTGCTAAGTGTCTTGATCTGATCTCGCTTAAGAAATAAATAAACGATCATCAGCAAGAGCACAACATCTTTTCCAAAGGACTGCCATGGCGTAAGTGGAATCGCATCTCCAAAACAGCCGCATGAGGTTACCACTTTAAAAACGGCTGAAACAAAGGTCAGGAACGTAAAAAAGATGATTGTGACCAGCAAGGCGATGGTCACCTTTTTACGCCAGAACCCGAACAACAACATCGCGCCGAGTACAATCTCGATGATACAAAGTAACATGGCGATGCCCGTTGCAAAATCTCCTAAAAAGGAAATGTGAAAAACATCAAAGTACTCCTGCAGCTTATAGCTAAAACCCATGGGATCATTGGCCTTGATTAATCCGGAAGCTATAAAAAGCAGGCCTACAAAGATTCTGCAAAAGTTTAATGCAATGTTTTTCATCTCAATTCTCATTAATTTATTCCCTTCTCACAGGCTCAACTATTTTACGCCAAGTTTTATCAATGCGAATACGGCGTAATTAATCATATCCTGGTAATTGGCTGCAATGCCTTCAGAAACCACGGTTTGCCCTTCATTATCTTCAATCTGTTTAACCCTTAAAATTTTCATCAGGATCAGATCCGTCAGCGAGCTGATCCGCATGTCGCGCCAGGCTTCTCCATAATCATGGTTCTTCGCAAACATCAGCTCCTTCGTTGTATTTACATGCTGCCCGAACAAGGTATTTACCAGGTCAACTTCCAATTCGTAAGGATCGGCGGTACTCAGCTCCATCTGCATCAGCGCGATCACACAGTAGTTTACAATGCCGATATATTCGGATGTAATGTCTTCCCCTACTTTATTTACTTTGGTTTCTTCCAGCGTCCGGATTCTTTGCGCCTTGATGAAGATTTGGTCGGTAATTGATGATAACCGGAGGATGCGCCATGCGGTTCCGTAATCTTTTGTTTTCTTAAGGAAAAGCGATTTACAAACCGCAATAACTTCGTCGTATTCTAATGAGGTGTCTTTTGCCAAAACAATAAGAAATTTAGTTTAAAGCTGTTCTAATACTGTATTTTTGCATCAAAACATGGCTAAAGATACATTTTTAAACCGAAAGAAGACATTGAACATCGGGGGTCGGCTGTTTGATCTGCGCACACCTCAAGTCATGGCGATCCTGAACATAACGCCTGATTCTTTCTACGCGGCCAGTCGCAGTGCCTCCATTGATGAAGCCTTGCAAAGAACTGCAGCATTCCTTGAAGCTGGTGCTACAATCATCGATATTGGCGCATACTCCTCTCGGCCAGGTGCGGCAGACATTTCCGAACAGGAAGAACTGGATAGAATTGTACCTGTAGTCGAAGCGCTGGTGAAAGCATATCCGGAGGCGGTGCTTTCCATAGATACCTTTCGTGCCGCTGTCGCAAAAGCCACGGTTGAAGCTGGGGCCCACATCATCAATGATATTTCCGGTGGCACTTTAGACGAAGCGATGTTCGAGACGGTCGCCGCGCTGAATGTACCCTACATCCTGATGCACATGAAAGGCACGCCACAGAACATGCATCATGAGCCCCATTATGACGATGTCGTCCTGGAAGTGGTGGATTACTTTTCAAAAAAGGTTGCCGCATTGCGGAAGCTTGGTGTAAAGGACATCATCCTTGATCCGGGATTCGGTTTCGCTAAAACCCGGGATCATAGCTATGAATTGCTCAACCACCTGGAAGATCTTAAAATCTTTGGCTTGAGCTACCTCGTTGGCTTTTCCCGTAAATCAATGATCTCCAAATTCCTACAAATAGATCCTGCTGATGCTTTAAATGGCACATCTGTGCTGAACACCATTGCTTTGCAAAAGGGCGCAAGCATTCTCCGGGTACACGATGTAACCCCTGCCCTGGAGTGCATAAAGTTGGTTGAACGTACACAACGCCGCTGATATATTTTTCTTAAATTGCCAAAATGAAAGGTTTTGATTTTGATTTCGATTTCATAAAGATCACCGCCACGGACGTTGTAGACATCTTCCTGGTTGCCATGTTGATCTATTATGTTTACAGTCTGATCAAAAACACCCTCGCCGTGAACCTGCTGCTGGGTATGTTCATGATTCTGATCTTCTGGTTCGTGGTAGATAAGCTGAACATGAACATGCTATCCACGATCATCAAGAAGTTTATGGACGTCGGCATCATTGCCTTGATCATCATCTTCCAGCCGGAGATCCGTCGCTTTCTGCTACTTATCGGTAAAAACACTTTTCTCCAAAAGAATAAGGCTTGGTGGGGCTACCTGTTTGGCACCAAAAACATTGAGGTCAATAACCTGATCCGCATCAGGCCAATCATAGAAGCTTGCAAAAGCATGAAGAAGACCCGTACAGGGGCATTAATTGTATTTGTGAAATATTATGATGATCAGCTTTTTGCAAACAGCTGTGAGACAATTGACTCGAGAATTTCTAAAAGACTGCTGGAGAGTATTTTCCAGAAGAACAGTCCACTTCATGATGGTGCAGTCGTAATCTCTGAGAACAAGATCAAAAGTGCGAGCTGCATCCTACCCCTTACAGAAAATGATACCTTGCCTCCGCAGTTTGGTTTACGCCATCGCGCAGGGATCGGAATTTCGGAGAATACAGATGCTGTAGCGGTTATCGTTTCTGAAGAAACGGGTGAAATCGCCTATGCGAAACAAGGTCGCGTGAGGATGAACGTATCCTTCGGAGAACTCGAGAAACTGCTCAACAAGGATTTCTAATCCTAAATCCAACCAACTTTAAGAACAATTACCTGCTACTTACGGAACGCATCTCTATCGTCCAGATAGGAGATACATCTCCTACAGGGCCCCGACAGGGCTTCCACAGGTTGTCGACTAGGCGTTAACAGGGCTACAGCCCAGGTAATTCCCTGTGCAGCCCTTACCGCCCCCCTTCGGAGGGCTAGGCATCCCCGATCCTGTCCATAAAAAAAAGAGACCGCTTTAGGCGGTCTCTTTAAATGCGATTATAGTATGAACTAGCAGTATTGTTCAAATGCACCAACCAGGCTGTCGGCGATCATTTGTGCCGGGCGGCCTTCAATCTGATGACGTTCAATCATGTGAACCAGTTTTCCGTCTTTAAACAAAGCCATAGAAGGAGAAGACGGAGGGAAAGGCATCATGTAAGCTCTTGCTTTATCAACCGCATCTTTTTCCATACCTGCAAAAACAGTAACCAATTTATCAGGATGTTTTTCGTTAGATGCAGCCATTCTAGCTGCCGGACGTGCATTAGCTGCTGCGCAACCACAAACGGAATTAACTACAACAAACACGGTTCCTTCACTATTGATTGCAGCATCTACTTCTTCAGTGGTTTTCAATTCCTCAAAGCCTACATTCGTTAATTCTGCACGCATTGGTTCTACCAAATATTCTGGATACATATCTTAATTTTTTAATGTTTTAAATTCAATGTTTCAAAGATAACGCACTACACCCTGGCATCAAAGCTAATCAGCAATGCGCCAAGTGTTTTTACCTTTATATTACGATGCTTAATTCACCAGCCGATCTACTTCCTGCACATGTGCTTTGAAGTCGATGCACTTATTTAAGATCACGTTCGCATTATAATCAACAATGCAGATGATTTTACAGCCATGTTTCTTCAATTGCATGTGCTGATCTGCAATGGTGCTGTAGTTGTCTGAGTCAAACTTTCGATATCCAGTTTGGCTGTTGTAGTAGATAATCCTGTACATATCGCAAAACTTATCTGCTTACAACGGCAAAGCAGCTCATGTAGTTCATAAAAAATGAAATTTTTACTTCGAAAATGTCTGTGATCCGGAGTTGGTTAGATGGGACCGGCATTTGCATTATCATACTGTAGAAAGTACATGAAAGTCTGGAATTACGCTTAAACCATGTTATTTGATGCAAATTCTCGTAAACTATCGAGAAAATGTGGGTAATAAAGCAACACATTGCGGAGACATTGTACAACAACTATAACTTCATTTTGTTTAAAAATTTAAAACTCAGTAAGAAATGCCACTACATCACGGAAACACCATCGAGAAAGTTATTAGAAGAGAAGGACACTCTTTAACTGATGTAGCAAGGTTGGCCCGGGTAAACAGAAGATCAGTTTATAACTGGTTTATGAAGCCTAAACTGAAACCAGACATCATACACCGGATCGGTCGTGTGATTGATCACGATTTTTCAGTGGAGTTCCCGGACCTATTTACGGCTGAGGATTTCAGAGCAAAACAAAAAGCGGAGCCAGCAGCAACTCCTGTTGTGGAAGAGTTTGACGTTTGGAAGGAGAAATATCTGGACCTATTGGAGCGATACAATCAACTTTTGGAATACGAAGATCGTAAACTTAAAAATACAGCAGCACATGTTTAAACTTGTTTTCATAAACACCAGCAACAAGCTTTACAACCTGGAGTTAAAGCAAAATCCGAGTGACTACTTTATAGAGAAGTGTAAAGATGCGGGCTATCGCGTGCTTTGCGTAATAGAAGATGAAGTCGTTAAGATTAAAAATCCCAACATTACCGAACGTTTCCTACAGGAATTTAGCTACGAGCAAAACTAGCAGCGTTATGGCGAAGCCATAACGCCCGGCATCCACTATAGCGAATCACGGTCATTCCATTTGTCGATAAAGCGATTAAAAGGTCCAATAGCGAATACTGCCATGCCGGCGACTGACACCAATACGAATAAATCCATGTGCTTCAGGTTAAGTGTGTGTTAAATCCTTTTAATAAATCTAACAAACAAAATTTTCGTTCCGCTCCACAACTTTAAGCACATCACTGCACACCTTTCGTAATGCATTGTGATAAGTTGAGTTGATTGAAAATTTTTGCGTGTGGTGCTACTTTTTTGAGCGGAATGGTTTTATGTTCAAGGAGACAGCAACACCTCTGGATCTTAAGTTATAATCGTAGTACCCAATCCCGGTAAGCGGCAGCTTGATAAATGGCTGAACGCCAATACTTAACTTATCTGAAACACTTCGCTCTATACTAACGGAAAGATTGACAATACCCAATAAATGCTGATTCTCATTATTCAGTTCCAGCGTATTTATTAGTGGCTTCCCAGCTTCATCTGTACCGGTGAATTTGTATTTTTCTTTCAGCATGAAGTAGCTTGAAACGCCTGAATTTACCGCTACCGTATAGTTTTTCTTCTTTAAAACCTGGTAGTTTACATTCAGCGGAACGTCAATAACGAAACAATCCGCATTTAGCGACCAAGGCAAGGCAGCCTTAGCATACGCAGGAGCTGCATTTCCACCATAATCGTACAACTTGCGTGCATAGATGGCACCAGTAGATACGCTTAACTTTTTACTTAGCGGATAGGTCAACAGCAAGCCAATATTGGAGCTGATTTTTGTGCCGACACTGGTTTTAGAATCGGTGATGTCCGGCGCAGCAAGCAGCGAGAAGGTTAGTTTACCTCTTGTATTGCCTTGGTCAAGAACAGCTAATTTCTGCTTCCTTTCTCGCAAAGTAGTCTCTTCGATATTTCCTTGCTTAACCGCATTTGATTGTTTTCGTGCCAGGGCAATTTCCGGCTGGCCCCTGTACTCCTGTTTACTGAAAAGTAATGGAGATGCTGCAACTTCTGGAAGCATTGGTATTCTTGGGGCGACTGAAGCCCGCGATGGCACAGCTGGAGTCAGCATTGGCCCCGCTGCACGCATGGTTAGATCTGCATCAGGTTTTTGTTGGGTTGCCCTTGGTTTTTCATGCGCAAGTGCTGCATTATTACTTGAGAACGGCGGTACAATGTGATCCTGTGCTTCCGGATAATTCTTTTGAATTACCGGACCAGGTGTGGCCTTTACACTTTTACGCTGCGTTATTGGAGGCTTATTCTGGTTAACCAGAAACAGGAACAGCACCACCAACAATGCCGCAGCGATCCCCGCCCCTGTGTAAATCCAGAACGGAGTTTTACGTCTGGCTTCATTGGCCTCCAACTTGTCAGCCATTTTCTGCCAGTCCAGCTCATTAAAAGGGATTTCCGGATCTTCCATCCCCTTTTTAAATAACTGATCTATGTTGTTCTCCTTTTTCATTCGTGTTTGTTTATTTGCTGCAAAGATTTCCCCTGCTGTTGCGCAGCATTCCTTTCATAAGCAGACAATCTTTCCTGCAGTTTCTGTCGCGCTTTGAACAGGTTGGATTTAGAGGTGCCTACCGAAATGTTTAGCAGTTCGGCAATCTCCTCATGCGAATACCCGTCAATTGCGTACAGATTGAACACAACACGGTATGCGGGTGATAAACCATGTATGAGGTGCAGCAGTTCTTTGTAAGCGAGATCAGCATGGACGGGCGCTTCCTGACCAAGGTGCTCATGACCGCTGATATCATCGTGCTGGCTGAACTTCAGGTTCAACCGGTATCTATCGATGGCGGTGTTGGTGATGATCTTTGCGAACCATGTTTTAAAGGGCTTTGAGGTTTCATACTTGTCGATATGGGTAAATACCTTTAGGAATCCATCATTCAGCACATCACTGGCGTCAAATTCATTTAACGCATACCTCCGGCAAATACCCAATCCATAGCCATAGAATTCCTTATAGAGCAGATACTGACTGGACCTGTCTTTCCGAATACATCCGTTGATGATTTCCTGCACGCTATAACGATAATAAAATGTGCTATTTCTGAGGGTGTATACGGCCCTAACCAGAAAAGGTTGCCTGACATGCTAAAAATATATTTCTACTAGCGCTGGCAACCTTTTAAAATCCTAAGGCGTAACCCTCAACAACTAACCTAACCAATCACCTTCAAGTTAATCAACATGTTAAGCACTTACAAACAAAAAGAGCGGGTCTTACACATTCGTATTTACCTTGCAATTACGATCATTTATTTATTGCTGGCCAGTTGCAGCAAAAAGCAGGCGGAAGAAATTAAACCCGAGCCTACTGCACCCGAAAAGATCACTTACAACAACTTCGCGCAAGCACTATTTCAAACGCGGTGTAGCGGCTGCCATGCACCTGGTGGACCGGGCTCGGGCGCATTTACATTTAATGGATATGCCTCCGTGGTGGCTAACGCGGAACGTATCCGCCAGGCCGTAATTGTCACCAAAAGGATGCCGCCAAATGGAAGTCTCTCCGCAGCAGAACTCCAATCCCTTAGCAAGTGGTTTGAAGATGGAATGCCCCAACAGTAAATCCCTACCGACATGAAACTTTTCCCTGTAATTATTTTACTGACGTTATGCCATCAGTCCCTGATCGCACAGAACGTCCTGATCAGCAATAAAGCTGCTGTTTCCTTTTTCTCGAGTACCATTGTGGAGGATATTGAAGGTAAAAGCGCCGTGGGCAGCTCAGCCATTGATGCAAAAACAGGCGATATCATCTTTAAAGTACCCAATACCTCTTTCCAGTTTAAGAAAAAACTGATGCAGGAGCATTTTAATGAAAACTACATGGAATCTGAAAAGTACCCCTTTTCGGAATTTAAAGGTAAGCTGGACCGCCCAATTGATTTGAATTCAAATGGTACTTACCGGGCCAATGTAGTGGGAAAACTTACTGTCCATGGCGTAACCAAAGATTATAAAACCACCGCCGACATCAGCGTAAATAATGGGACGATGACGGCGAAGTCGGTTTTTAAGGTCAAGGTTGCCGACCACAACATTAAGATTCCCACACTGGTGTTTAAGAACATTGCCGAAATTGTAGAAGTGCGCATCAATGCGCTGTACCAACCAAAAAAGTAAACCACATGAAGAAGACAATAACTTTGGCGCTGCTGTTCAGTGCCTTTTACAGTTACGGACAGGTAGAATTAGAGCAAGCACTCTCGACGAACACCAACGGGCATGAAAAAGTGAGTGCCACATTTAAGTCCACACGTTTGATCAACGGTCATACAAATGAGACCATTCACAAGAACGAACTCGATTTTAAAGTGGATCACCGGTTCGGGGATATCGCAGGCAGCAATGGTGGATTGAGGCAGTTTTTCGGGTTAGACAATTCGACAGACATTCGCATTGGCTTTGAATATGGTCTGTCGGACAAGCTGACCATCGGCCTTGCCCGGGCAAAAGGCGCAACGACGGTTCAACAGCTTTATGAAGGCAGTTTGAAGTACAAACTGCTGGAACAAACGGTTGATGGACATGTGCCGGTAGCGATCACCTTATTTGGAAGTAACACCATTGCGGCGGTACGTGCAAACCGGGAGGACCCGACATCCGCTACAGCTTATGAGAATTTCGGTGACCGGATGAACTATGTGGCACAAATGATCATCGCAAGGAAGTTCAACAGCAACTTCTCCTTTGTGCTTAGTCCAACCTATGTACACCGCAACTTTACGGTATTCAGGGATCAGAATGATCTGTTTGCAATTGGCGCTGGTGGACGTGCAAAGCTGAGCAAGCGCATGGCACTTGTGATTGACTACTTCCTACCCTTTAGAAATGATGAGGACAAAGCTTATCTAGAGCAGGTTGGAAACCGGAAGTTCTACAATCCACTGGGTGTTGGACTGGAGATTGAAACCGGTGGTCACGTCTTTCATTTGAACTTTACTAATGCTACCGCCATACAGGAAGTTCAATACATTACAGAAACCACGAGCAGCTGGACCAAAGGACAGTATAGATGGGGTTTCGGGATTTCCAGGAGGTTCACTTTAGGAAAGGAATAGCTCTGCGGTGTTCTGGGGAAGAGGTTCGTCTAAACGATAAAGCGCTATTTCCAAAGATGAGGTGTACCCAAAGGGTAAAGTACTACTAAATAGTAAGTTGTAGAAATTTTGATTATCAAAAAAGTGTGAAAAAGTGAGAAATAATATATATTTGCATTTTGATATTGACATGAAAAAATTGATACCGCTTTATGCCGTGGTTTTTGCGTTCGGAATGGTTTTCGGGTACCTTAAAAATGATTCCTGGAACATCCGGGATTGGGGCTTTTATAGTTCTAAGTACGTTGCGATCTGGTGGATTGTAATGGGCTTTATTGTTACCGTATATTGTGTCGGTGAGCAATTGCTAAAGGCACGTAGAAGTTAACCAATCCCTTCGCTCGTAGCGCTACTTTCGTAAAAAAGGCAGTTAGATCACCTATATATCCTTGGTGTTCTAACTGCCTAACAATGCCTGCGGGGACTATTTTACATTTTTAACAAAGGGCAAAGCGGATCCGGACCATGTAGATGGTAGTTTTCCATCCCATTTTTCAATAGCCTGCTGCTGCAACAACTCTGGGGTGATACCTGAAGAGATAATCTTGTTCTCCAGTGCCTTAAGTTCTGCTAACTGGTTCCGTTTACGTTGTTCAATTATTTGTTGATCAAGGACGGACACGTTGGTGTTCACCTCGTTCCGGTTATCGATCTTCTTGGTTACTTTTTCACTAAACTCCAGCTGACTGGAGAAGGTCGTCAGATTCAAACCTCTATTGTTAAATTCTCTTTCCACGAGGTCCTGAACCCGCTCCTCAAAACGGAGTGAGCCTCCATTTGCCATCAGGCTGTCTGTGGTAAACTTGCGGCTTTCCTCTTTCATGATGTCATAGATTTTTGCTTCCAGGATATTATCCTCAAGTGCACGCATGAAATCTTCTCCAGAGCCGAGTTGCTTGTTTTGAAAAACGACGTCTACTGCACGTTGTTCAATAACGGCATAGCTGTACGTTGGATTAGACTGGAAAGCCGTATTATCTGCTGCTTTAAGATTCACAGGTGCATCAAACTTGGCGCGTTGTTCAAAGAGCGGAACCTGGAATAACTCGGTACCCGGGTACAGGGTATTTACGCGACCTTTAGTGGTGCTAAAATCAGCTTTACCGGCTTTACCATAGTTTTCCATAAGCACGCCAACATAGTTTGGCGCTACACGCTCGCAGGAAGAGATCATCAGGACTAAAGCGGCAATAACCACCGCAAGAGCTATACTAGCGTTTTTTATCATTTTGTTTTATTATATAAGTTATTAGGATTACGACAGTAATAATGGCGAGCAGAATGCCCGCATATGGATTGTAGTGGTTGAAAATCCAGGCCGACAGCCAAAGCAGTAGTATTGCGATCCCGGCAGGGAACACGAATTTGTATGGAATCATAGGCAGTTCAGGGAAGGGTAAAACCTTAGGATGGACATGGAGAGAGCGGGTTAATCATGTGAAGCTTTGAAGATAATAAAATTTTTTAATGGCCGAGGGGTCGGAGCGTATTTGCAATATTCCTAAGGATGTATAGATTTACGGACTTTGTTATACTAAATGAAAGCTCCTACGCCAAAAACCCCCAAAGACATTGGGATTTATTTCCTGATGGTCTTCATAATTACTTTCATGTTAGCACTCGTAAAATTCGTAATTGATTGCTTTTTCTCTTACAAGGGTATTTTTCAATTTAAAGTTCCTTGGGGAGGCCTGCAGTTCTACTTTGCATTTTTTGTGCTCTTTAGGCTGATCATC
>Ga0182006_1001638_pt1 | contig 13227 bp, 9 predicted proteins | sample Sormic07211104_1_FD_123022 | JGI IMG/M metagenome (GOLD analysis project Ga0182006, IMG submission 123022) | Rhizosphere microbial communities from Sorghum bicolor, Mead, Nebraska, USA - 072115-104_1 MetaG | ecosystem: Host-associated > Plants > Roots > Rhizosphere | place: USA: Nebraska...
AATATATCCTGAATCATATCCTGTGCCTCGTCTCTGTCCTTAATCTTAATACACACCTGCTGATATAAACCTTGCCAATACCTATCTACAAGCTCAGTAAAAGCCAGATGGTTATCATTTTTTGTAAACTCCAGTAGATCGTGATCTGACATTTTTTTCATAGCCCGCTGCAAAATTAGGGCTGTACTGTAAACTCCATATTAATTATGGAAGATGAAAATAATTTCTAAGGCAAAAATAATCTTCTATTTTTGTATTTAAACTTATTCTAAATTATAAATCAAAGCGAATAATTAATTCAAATAATGAACAAAAACTAACTACTAATTATAATTCCAAAAAAATGAAGATACGATTGTCGCTGCTTTTTGCAGTAATTATAACCTTACCAGCTCTTGCACAACAAAAAACCATTACAGGAACCATCAAAGATGAACAACACCAGAGCATTCCCTACGCTACCATCCTTATTTCTCCGATAAAAAAAACCATTACAGCGAAACAAACAGGAGAATACACTCTAAAACTGCCTTCCGGTTCCTATATCTTAAAGGTTTCGGTAGTTGGATACAAACCCTCCGAGCAAACCATTACACTTTCAACCGATTCAACACATCTGGATTTCATTTTACAAGAGGATTCTAAACTACAAGAAGTGATTATTTCAGCCAGCCGGAAACAGGAAACTCTTGATGAGGTCCCCTCTTCTATCAATATAATAGGATCAAAAGACCTCGCTATTCAAAAAACAATAAATAATAACCTAAGCGACATATTGGCAAATAGTGTACCTGGACTTTCCTTGAGCACCAACCGGAGCAGTAATCTTGGGCAGACCATGCGTGGCCGGGGTATTCTGGTCATGATTGACGGCGTACCGCAATCTACTCCATTACGTAACGGCGCCCGTGATATCCGTACTATAGACCCGGCAGCTATTGAAAGAATAGAAGTGATCAAAGGCGCAACCTCCATTTATGGAAATGGCGCCGATGGCGGATTAATCAATTACATTACAAAAAAACCAGCTGCCAGCACCACAATAAGCGGACAAACCTCTCTTGGTGCCAATACCTTTCTGATAAAACCACAACATACACTTGGCGCACAGTTTGGGCAATTACTTACAGGTACGATTAAGAAATTTGATTACGTTGTTTCCGGTCGTTATGAGCAAACCGGAACTTCCCGAGATGCCAAAGGCCAGGTACTTTCTCCTGAGTACGGCCTCAACGATCTGCAAATGTGGAATGTATTTACCAAAGTTGGCTATAACATCAATACCGCAAACAGACTGGAATTAATGTATAATTATTTCAGTAGCAAACAGACCACAGATTATATTGCAAAAGCAGGAAAATACGGAAATCCAGACTCAGCTACCATTGGTATATTAGGTGTACGGCCAGGCAAAGCCGAAGGCACACCCTATAATCATAATGTGAACCTGCATTACAGCAGCCAGAGAATTATTGGAGAAACAGACCTCGATGTAAACCTCTATTTACAGGATTTCTACACCCTGCTCTCTTCCAGTAATTTCTTTGAAGGCAATGGCCAGCCAGGAAACCTCGATAAAAAGAAAGGCTTAAGAATAAACCTGAATAGCCCTTTTACACTAACAGATAACTGGAACGGCAACTTTGTTTACGGATTGGACGTACTTTCAGATAAAACATCAACCATTCTTACAGACGGTAGAGTATCGGTACCCGAAATGAGCATGCGTAATCTGGCACCTTATGCGCAACTAAAATCTGTATTCCTGCAAAACCTGATCTTTAAAGCAGGTGCACGTTTTGAAAACATCAATATCGATGTGCCTACTTACTCCACATTAAGTACCTTAAATTACAATACCGGTGGCTACTCTGGCGGTGGAGTTGTAGTAAAAGGTGGCGCGCTCAACTATAACGCTTTTGTATTTAATGCCGGATTAAGATATAACAAAATAGCTTATTTCAAACCATTCATTAGTTTCTCTCAAAGCTTTAGCATTGGAGATCTTGGCCTTGTGCTACGTTCTGCAACAGAGAATACACTTGCTGATATTACAACCAAAGCAGTAACCGCTAACAATTATGAAGCAGGTTTCAGCAGTAATTTCGGAAAACTCAATATAGAAGCCGCCACCTATATCAGCACTTCCAAACTTGGCGCGTCTTATGTCTTTGTAAACGGTAAAGCACAAATTGCCCGCTCCCCCGAAAGAATTTATGGCTTTGAACTGGCCGCCGATTATGCCTTGCTGGAGAATTTGATCATAGGTGGTTCTTATTCTTATACTGAAGGAAAGCGCAAAATAAATGATAAAGAAGTTTACCTTGGCGGAGACCGCATCAGCCCACCTAAAATTACAGCCTATGTTTCCTATCAGTTATTACCAGAGTGGATGTTACGCCTGCAAATGTTAAGTGCCGGCAACCGTAAACGCTTTGAGCCAGTAAATGGAAAATACAGCTATGGAACCGGTCCAATAAATGCTTTTACAACCTTTAGCTTCTTCAGCAATTATAACCTGGATAAAAGAAGCAGCATACAAATTGGAGTAGAAAATCTATTGAACAAAGACTATTATACGATTCCTTCTCAATGGCAATCGGATAACCTTGCCTATGTAAAAGGAAATGGTGCCAGACTTACGTTAAATTACCTGTATAAATTCTAGATTTTTGCATTAATGTAAATTCGATAAAAAACTGCGCCCTACCCGGTCTGCACCCAAGAAAATATGATTTACTGATCTAGCCTCAGAATCTGTAAGATTCAGCTAAATCAGTAAATCATATTTTCACTCCTAACTAAACTCCTCGTCCAACAGTTTCAACATCCTAACCAATAACACCCGAACCCGCATCGCCGTACTCTGTACCACCTGTTTATACTTCGTAGTTAAACTATTAGGTGAGATATACCCATCACCTATTCCCGGAGTAATAAAGTTCTTCGAAATCGCCAAAATCAATTGCGTAACAGGCCCTGCATCCAAGCCGCCAGCCTTATTCAACAACTTGAAAAAGTAAGCCAGTGCATCCACTGAAACCAATACCCGGATCCTGGGATTGCTTTCCTGTCTAGGCAAAAGAACTGATGTCTCTTTTGCCCAGTTAAAGAAACCTGCATACCGTATCTGAACATGTTCCAGCAATTGCTCCAGGCAATCCCCAGCAGCGGCGTACAACTCAACACAACTGACCGGCACCTTCTGATATTTGAACAAAGCATCAGTTAAATAACCGCAATCATACTGGATCTGCTTCAGGTGCCTTTCCACTAAACTATTCGAAGTAACACCCAACATCTCCTCCTGCATAGACCTAAAGATCTGCTCTTTAATTACAGGTAGCTCCGCTATCCAATACAGCACTTGCTGCTCATCTAAATTGAAATAAGCCGGATCCATTTGCTGCAGGATCAAGGTCCGTAAAGTATTCATTTCTGCATTCATGGCTCTATTCTCCCTAGATAAATACTATCTGACACCATTTTCCCATTCAAAGTATAAGTGCTTACATACACTTCAAGCACTTTATTCGCTAACTTCAGATTCAGTTTAAAGCTGCATTTGTGATCCGCTCTTTTAACACCTCCTATAAAACCATCAGCAATTTTAAGTTCCGGACAATACAAAACCAGCATCAGCTGATCATCAAAAGACACCTGGCGAAGCTGGCTGTTTTTTTCCCAGGTCAATAAAATGGCATCAGATTCAATTCTCGAAACCTCTAGCCCCATTAAACCAGGTAAGTTCCCCTTACTAAGTACTACATCAGGATAACTGATGCTCAGATCTGGGTAAGATCCCTTTACCGCCTGTCGATAATTTATGGAGAACGCCGTATTGATCTCCGTTCTCTCCTGAGCCAGATGCCTGAAGCCATTAGAAACATAAGGATAAAAAGGCACCAGCCATTCGGTTACAAACTTAAATTTCATTTGATTGGCAATTTGCGCGGGTGTCCTTACTGTTTTTTGCTTTTTCTTCCTGGGCATAGACCTGAGATACGCGATACTTTTCCAGCTTGCCCCAACTACAGAACCGATCCTTCCTGAAACCGGTCCAAAAATTCCTTTAGATAATTTAGCCATGATAATTCTGTTTTAAAAAGTTTAATTTTTGATTCTTAATCGGTCCATTCTTGCAGCAAACAACCCACATACAAGACATGTTGCTATTGTTTCACTCCGCTCCTGCTCTTATTTACATTTTTCGCTATACGAGTAAAACCAGAGTCGAACAAGAGCAGTACAAGAACCGAATTACTTATAAGCCAAAGCTAAGGCTCACTCTTGCGCAGAACTTCCGCAAATGATGTTGAATGTTGTGATTTCATGATTTTCCGGTTTTAGATTTCAACCGAGCCCGTCAGCTCAATTGCTTAACCGAATCTATACATTGAAGAAATAAAAAACCTGGAATATGTCGTTTCTGGCGCATTAGTACACAATTGGCGCTTTCTGACGCTTTTGTCGTTTCTAGCATTTACCGAGCTATTATATCTATTCCTGAAATAATTATAGAGCAGAGACAATCAGTTAACAATAACACACTCTCTCTGAAATTGATCCGAAAATTCATTTTGATAAATAAATTGCAACTATACAATTTAAATGTAACTTAGTTGCATTTATTTTATAAAATTATTATCCTATGCAACAGCCTTCCTGGAAACACCATAATCAGCAGCAATCTAAAACCAACCTACCAACTTCAGCTCCCCTTTCCAAGGCTTTTGAATATATTGGTCAAAGGGATACCAGTTTTTACGCAGCCGATCTGGGCTGTGGCTCAGGCATTGACACTACAGCCATGCTGGATAAAGGCTGGAACGTATTAGCTATAGATAAAGACGTGCCTTCGCTGGAAATCTTAAAAGGGGTAGCAAATTCCGTCTTGCTGGAGACAGATATACAATCTTTCGAAGAGTTAAAGCTTCCACAGCTAGACCTCATCAATGCAAGCATGGCCCTCCCCTTTTGTAATCCTCAGCATTTCTCCTCCTGCTGGGCAGAAATCCTTCAATCTTTAAAACCACAAGGTCTTTTTTGCGGACATTTTTTTGGGCCAAATGATTCATGGGTCGGACGTCCTTCCATGACTTTCCTATCCAAAGAAAACTTGCTGAATATACTGGAAGGATTTGAGATCCTATGGCTGGACGAAAAAGAAAAAGAAGGAAAAACCATCAGCGGTATGATCAAAAACTGGCATGTGTTCAGCCTGGTGGCCAGAAAAATTTAAGGGACTGTATCCAATTCTTTGGTCATAATTTTCCGTGTCACCAGGTACACAAGCAGCATGTACAGCAAGTTTTCCAACAGCAATCCATAATAAATCCCCGCGTACCCTTTAAAATGAGTCAGACAGAAAATGACTGGCAGAAAGATAAACAGTTCCCGGCTAAAAGTGAGTCTTGAAGCAATCCTGCTGTTCTTGCTCACCTGCAGGAAAACAATACTAGTGGAAGCAAAAGGCATTAGCGGCAGAGCTAAAAGCACTGTCCTAAAATAAAAAACCAGGTCATCCGGCAGGACCGCATCCGGAACCAGTAGGGAAAGCATGGTCCTGGGGAAGAGAAAACCTGGCAGCGCCAGTATCAATAATAAAACAACTGCCCCGGTACGGAACACACTGACCGCCTCTCTAACCCGCTCCTTCTGGCCTGCCCCCAGATTGATCCCAACAACTGGCGAAAAAGCCTGGAGCATTCCAAAAACCGGAATGGCGGAAAAGGAAAACAAACGATAAATGGCTGTAAAAGCAGTGAGCTGCAAAGCACTTCCACTGTAATCTGCAACCAGTTTAAACAGTATAAACTGTCGGAAAAATCCATTGATCTGCATAAAAAAAGAAGGTAAACCTGTTTGCAAGATCCTCAGCAGTAAATTTGGCTGGAAGCTCCATTTTTGTTTGAGGTCCAGGTAACCTTTACCCCTGTAAAAATAGCGGATGTTCAGAAAAGTATAAATCCCCATAGAAATAATGGTGGCCATTGCCGATCCTCGTACCCCCAGATGAAAGGTTTTGATCAATATGGGGTTGATCAATATATTTAAGGCGACAGCGATGGCCGTAATCTTCATCGCAAAACGGACATTGCCTTCTGCCCTGATCAGCGCGGAACTAGTCAGGCCCATCATGCTGCTAAAACCGCCTGCCATCGCCAGCTGGAAAAAGGGTTTGCCGTAATGCATCATGGCCTGGTCAGCGCCGAGAAAAGTCAGTGCAGGTACTGCCAGCCAGATGCCGGCCAACCCTAAAACCAAAGAGGCCAGTACCACCAGTATGGTTAAATGTGCAAACAGCTGGTTCCGGAGCTGCAAGTCTGTTTCGCCAATGGCCCTGCTGTACAAGGCCGATGCACCAGAGGAGAACATGGCGGTGACCGCAGCATTGACTGTAAATAAGGGCATACTAAGCGAAACACCCCCAAAAGCAATATTGCCGACTAGCTGCGATACATAGACTGCATCGACCAGTGTATTGACAGAAACCATTAGCATGCCCCATATCCCTGGCAGGGACATTTTAAACATTAACTTCCATAACCCGGTTTGCAGTATTTCTTCTTTAGTGTTCATCACTCCTCATTAAAATCGACCGAAAGATTTTTTCCACCCCAAAACAGCAGACAAATACTGATGCCACTCAGCTGGAACAAGCCAAGCAACAAATGCTCCATAGAAAAAGGGGCTGGCTTAAAGCTAAACCGGGGTGCATGGGCATAATCTTTAGCGCGCAGCATCCGGTTACCAAATAATGCCTGGTTAGAAAACCAGAAGATCTTCTGGTGGTATTTCTCTATAGCAGCTTTGAACTGGAACTCCCTGTCCATATCGGTCCCGGATAAGTGGTTCAGCAGCTCCTGCGAATAAACTGCAGGGCTGATCAAGTTAAAATAGCCAACTTTCTGGTCCCGTCTTTTTACAGAACGGTATAATTCGTCAACCAGTTTTTTTGACTTCATCTGGTCCACCATCAAAAACGCAGAATAGCCCTGAAAAAAGAAAAATGGCGTTTTGGTCGTGTCTATTGGTTTTAAAGCGGGATAGTACGCATAAAAATCTCCTAAGACTTCCCGCATCGCATCTTCTTTTTCTGGCATGTTCCGGCTTCTCATCAGACTGGCAAGACTGGAGGCTTGCTGTTTTTGTCCATTGGCCACCAGCAAATTGATCAGGGCAGGCACAACGATCAGCAGACAGATCCAAACAACTATCCCGCTGATGGCATTGAGAGAAGTATTCATTTTAAAAGAGATGATCAGGTACATGATGGCAAACCATAAACCACTATATGCAAACAAGACCATCAGCCAGAACACTGCCGGCAGCAGCTGCAGTCCTGGTCCGGAGCATAAGAAAGCCCCAAGAGAAAGAACCATGACCAGCAGCAGCACCAGCAGACACCTAAACCGTATTTTTTGAGCAACAATTTGTTTGAGGGAAAAAGACGTTGTGCTGATCAGGCTTAAAGTACCCAGGTCCTGTTCGGCAGACAACACATCAAAACTTAAAGCAATGATCAGCAAAGGCAATAAATAAATACATACAAAGGCCAGGTCAAAATTTCCTGCCGACAGCTTAAAGGGATTGTCGATGTCCCCCTTCAAAGTCTGGGCATATAAATTCTGGGCATTGAGGATATAATAATAGCGATACAAATCTCTTTGACCCAGAGAAAGCCCCGCCATAGCCGTTGGCGGGTTTATAGCCAAAAAATTATAATTGAACCTGGCCAGAGAAGGCATCGCTGCCGATTCATAAGCATATTTTCCAGCAGCAGTGCTGGTATCTGCCTTAAAGGCCTCCAGGTAATGCCGCCTGCTTTTCTGTATGGTATCCGCTACGCCCTGCAGCCTGTTTTCTTGTTTCCGGATTTCCGAATGGCCATAATAAATACTATAAGCCCCCAGGCATACGAAGAGTACCAGGGCTATCATTTGCGTACTGCTTCTGAGCATGAGCCTGAGTTCGTTAGAAAAAATGATCTTGTATAACTTCATTTGGATTGCTTGTTATAAATTTCTACCAGCAGAACCATGACCAACAGCCACAGGCCCAGTGAACAAAAACCCAGGAGATAGGGAGCTAAACTTTGACCAATAGTCCTCTGTACATAGTGGAAGGCCGGAATTTTGGCATACGTGTCTTTTTTGACCTTATATTCCCAATCACCGAGTTTGGAATGCTCCTCCATATCCTGGTTCATAGATCTGACAAAAAACCTTCTGTAATTTTCGGCCTGGCGCTGAAAATCGAGATGTGTACCGTAGTCTGTTCCGCAAAGCCCCATAGAAATGTTCTTAATGGCCATAAAAGGATCTATCAGACTGCACCAAAGCCCAATCTGATTCTGCTGCTGAAGACGGGACTGCAGCTTTGAAAAATGCTTGTCGTAGACCCGGCTGCTATAAGCCTCACCAGCCTGCATCACATACCCCTCAAAATTAAAGGGCAACTTCGAAACCGTGTCTACATGGTATTTTTGGAGCAGCTGTGTTTTGAGCTGTTCAGCCCTTGTACCCTTCGCATTGTGACCGTCTATCCCCTGATGGATATCCCTGCGGATCGCCTGCAGGAAATCGTATTTGGAAGGCAAGGGATAGAGGTTGTCGCCTGCACTGGCAGACCATTTAGGAACCAGTACCATAAAACCCAGCCAAATACCGATCATAGTTAAAATGGCAGGTTTGGCGTTTTTGCTATAGGCAGAGACCAGTAAAGTAACCGCTGCCACCAGAAACAGGTAAAACAAATAAAAGGTGCTTAAGAGCAATAACCGCAGCAATTCTAGGGCTGCAGATTTGATCCAGATCTGAGTGAGCAGCAGCAGGATAAATGCGGGCAGTACAAGCAGCAGTATCCAGATGCAGCAGGCCAGAAATTTTCCCAGGTACAATTGCCTGAAGGAAACACCCTGGCTATAAAGGAGCTGAATGGTCCCTCCGCTCCTTTCCTTGCTAAAGGCGGTAAAACAATTAAAAATAATCAGCAAAGGAAACAACAACTGCAGGATCATGGCCAGGGAGAGTTCCCCAAACCTTAAAGAAGCATTCTGTTCTTCGGCCGGTTTAAAGGAAAATTCATTTTGCTTATGCGGTTCGAGATAAACAACCGTCCCCGTAAAGGCATCCAGGCCATAATCAAACAGGCTTAAGCCCGTTTTGGGCATATAGGCAAAATTACCAAAATGGGCAGCAATATGTGGATGTTTAGGGTCCTGATGAAGCCATTGTTCACGTTTTTCCTTTTCGGCGGCCAGCCTTTCAGCCTTGCTTTCCTGAAACACACGATAACCGCCAGCTGCAGCAGTAAAGAGCAGCAGCTGTATGATCAGGGCAGTCAGCAGGAAACTTCGGTTCCTGAAAATGACCAGGAGTTCTTTTTTTATGAGGATACCAATCATAGGTTCTGGTTTTTAAAGTCTTTTTTGTTCGTCTGTCTGCCTTGGCTTCCCCCCGCTCAGTTTCCCTCCCAGATGATAGCTCAGGCCAAGGCTGAAGCGGCGGCTATCGGGTGTGTTTTTATAAGAGAAATTGGCTGTATTGCTGAGGGAATATCCCCAGTACCAGCCGGTATGAAAAAGATCAGCGAAGGCAAACTTTGCATCCAGCCTATCCTTCAGAAAAGTTTTTTTGATGCCGCCGTCCATGCTGAAATAATAACGGGCCATGTACACGCCGTTGAGATCGGGGGAAGTGTAACGGGTAAGCAGCTCCAGACTGATTTTTCCCGGCAGCCGGAAAGTCTGGCCAGCGTAGAGATCTATGGCTGTTTGATGAACCGTATTAAAGCCTTCCATCTGGGTCAGGGGATACTGGGTGTAGCTCAGCGTTGCACTGGTGTTGATGCTCCAGAAAGTACTGACCTCCAGCGGTACAATCACCTGGGCTTCGAAACGGTCTCTATGGCCAAAATTTGCCACGCTTCTGATCAGGGTTCCTGTGGCAGGTTCCGTATTGATGTTGCTGGAAATAAAATGATCCGCCCCGTTGAAACTCAGGCTGGCTATGTATTTATCCAGAAAAGTATAGCCTGCCGAAAAAACCCAGGCCTTTTCGGCAACCAGATTTGGGTTACCCTGATAATAGGCATATTGATCAGAAAAATACCTGGCCGGGTTCAAGTCCCTGTAATTTGGGCGGTTGATCCTGCGGCTTAAGGAGAAATCCAACTTATGATCGCTGCTCAATTGCTGTGTAACGGATAAGGAAGGAAAGAAATTAGTATAGACCCTCTTGTTTATGCTCACTGTTTTCACAGAATTGCCTTCAGAATTGGTATGCTCCAGCCTTAATCCGGCATCAATAGTGGTATGCGCCCATTCTTTTGTGGCAGAAAAATAAGCCGCAGCAATTTCTTCCTTGTAAATAAAATGGTCACTTAAAGAAGCCGCATAAACAGAGGTATTGTTCTGCAGGGAATCATAGCTGAAATTGTTATTGATCTTTACCGCAGAATATTTTAACCCTGTTTTTAAGTTCCATTTTCCAACAGGATATACCAGATCTGTTTTGAGCGACCGGATGTCAATATTGCTGGGCTGATGATAGTTTAAACGGGAAGCCTCACTAAACAAGAAACCATCAGAGTTGTTCCGGTAAGAAATATAATCCGCATCGGCAGTCAGCATTTTTCCGGTAGAATCTATGCTGTACTTGTAATTCAGGTTATAGGCATTATTATAATAAGGTTCTTTAGAATAGACCCTGCTTTCTCTGGCAGACAGCAGGTCTAGGTGACCGCTCCGGGTATAAGTAGTATTTACCGCATCCTTTTTCCAGTCGTCCTTGCTGCCAGTATAAACCAGACCAAGTTGCTGTTTTTTATTCAGGTAAAGATCTATTCCTGCCCTGTAACTGTAGTATTTACTTTGTATAGGGTTGAAACCAATTCTGTCCAGAATTTGCATGGTTCCGCTTTTTGTATCGAATAACTGCCTGCTGTTTTCTTCCCGGTAAGACCTGCGGTAGTTATAGCCCAGGTTCCCAAAGAAATTAATTTTTTGCGTTCTGATGTTACCTGTAATGTTCTGATTATTCAGCACATAATGTCCCAAAGTGATCCCGGTACTGAGGTTTACCGCATAGCCCAAACGATTGCTCTTCCGTGTAACGATGTTGATGATCCCGGCATTACCAGAGGCTTCGTAATTGGCAGAAGGTGTTGAGATCACTTCAATCCGACTGATCTGGTCTGAAGTCATTCCTTTCAGCATATTGGTCAGCTGATGTGCAGACAGGTAATTCATTTTGCCGTCAATCATAACATTGGCCGTAGCGGCCCCTTTCAACAGGAGATTGTCGTTCTGATCTACTTTAACTCCTGGTGTCCGTCGCAGCACATCAAAAGCAGTACTGCCTGTAGCAGCAGCACTCTTTTCTACATTGTAAATGAGTTTCCCGTTTTTCATTTCCACATTTTTTCTAGAGGAGCTGATCGTAACCAATTTCAGCTGTTTGGCCGTGGTATCTTTCCGCAGCAGCGTACTGTCCTTCTGCGCAAAAGCAGCAAGGCAATTCAGCACCAGGAGCAAAAAGGATAGTCCCAGATAAATCCTCATATGGTTTCCAGGTATAATTTCTGAAGGTCGATGGCATTGATATCTGTTGTTTTTAAGGAGTGAACCAGTTCACCCCCGCGCATAATACCAATATGCGTTCCTACATTAACGGCATTGAAAAGATCGTGGGTGGCCATCAGTACCGCCCTGCCTTGTTCACTAAAATTGCGAACCATTTCTGTAAACTCATTGGTGGCTTTAGGATCCAGTCCGCTGGTGGGCTCGTCCATAATCAGAGCCCCTGCATTTTTAGCGACAGCGATGGCAATGCCTACTTTCTGCCGCATGCCTTTAGAATAAGATTCCAGTCTTTTGTGTACTGCACTTTCCTGCAGACCGGCTCCAATCAGGAATTGCTCCAACTCGGTTTTATTATAATTATAGCCCGCCAGCTCGCTAAAGAAATTCAGGTTTTCCAAACCGCTGAGACTGGGGTACAGCATTACAATTTCAGGAATATAGGCAATTTGTTTTCTGGCTTCCTTGGCGTATAGGCTTACATCAAGGTCATTTACGTAGACCTTACCGCTGCTGGGCTTTTTAAAATTCAGAAAGATATTGATGGTGGTTGATTTTCCTGCGCCGTTGGCCCCCAACAGACAATAAACCTCACCAGGCTTCACTTCCAGGTTGATCCCTTTTAACACCTCCTGCTCTTTATAGCTCTTTCTCAGTTGTTCCGATCTTAACATATTCTGCTTATTTGATCTTGTCCAAACCTGTGCAAGTACCGCTGTTCAGACTGATTTTCTTTGCAACCGCACCGCTGGAAATGTTATAATTGTAAATGCTGTTTTCTTTATTGGAGGATACCACAAAAGTGATGTTGTTGTCGTCAAATTTGCGCATGATCGAGGTACTGGACCCATAGATATTTGGCAGTGCAGCGGAAAGATCTCCTAAGGATGTTTTGGCCGCCAGGTCAATTTTATAATATCTGAAATTCGGTCCTTTGGATTCATAGGCATCTGCAGGGTCCTGGATCTGGGTGGTAAAGGCCAGTCCATTAGAGAAAAGGTAAAGCCCTGAGCAGTTCTTTCCTGTTGCTGCTTTCAGGTCAAAGAAATAAGTACTATCAAAATCTGTTGCGCCTTTTTTTATCCTTAAGATCCCACTGGGTACATTGCCAGAACCTTGTCCCTGGATGTACAGATCGCCATTGCTGTCCTCAGCAAAACCGCTTATAGAAGATCCTGCTAAAAAGAGGTTACTGGTCCGGGCATCGGAAATAAGCTTGTCTACTTTGCTAGTTGCCAGATCCAGAACAGCAACAAAGGCGATATGCTCCAGAGAATTATAATTCGCATCAAGATACTGCACCGCCAGGAATAGCTTTCCATCCCTGGCTTTCATACCCAGATAAAAGGTAGACACGGCATTTTTCTTGAAGACTGAGCTTAAGTCAATTTCGCCAGTTTGTTGCAAAGTAGAAGGATTAAATTTAATCACTTTGGCCAATCCGCCGCCAACTGAAGCATAAGCCTCTGTGGCATTCACAAATTCAATCGATGAAAAAGTATTTGCACCCGGAACAACAAGTTTTCCGGCAGCCACCGCTTTTCCGTTGGCATCAAAGGTATATTTGGTCATCGTTGCGGGGGCACCAAAATTGGTCATATAAATTGCTCCGCCATAGCTCCACTGCGAAGAAAAACTGGGCA
>Ga0182006_1001641_pt1 | contig 13204 bp, 6 predicted proteins | sample Sormic07211104_1_FD_123022 | JGI IMG/M metagenome (GOLD analysis project Ga0182006, IMG submission 123022) | Rhizosphere microbial communities from Sorghum bicolor, Mead, Nebraska, USA - 072115-104_1 MetaG | ecosystem: Host-associated > Plants > Roots > Rhizosphere | place: USA: Nebraska...
AGCATAGATAAATGTTCTTCATAATTTTATTTTATTGTCAGTTTTGAAACTGACGCTTGGCTCATAAATATACGAAAGTGTTCGAGTTCAATTCTCGAAACGACAACTCCGCCGTTTGACGCCTGCTACCCGTTGTTTTAATTTAAGGTGAAAAATGCCGTTCACCTTAAAATTGGCCTATTTTTAAGGTGAAAGATCAAAATGTCAATTGATTTTAAGGTGAAAGATTCTTTCATAGATGACTTTTAAATCTGAACATGTCATAGCTTTTAGATCAAAAACTGAACACATAATGGCGATATGTCCAGTTTTCGACTAAAAACTGGACATATGCATGGCATCAAGTTTTTTCCTTGTTGCTTTATCAATAGGCAAATAAACCAATTTATCCAAATCAAGTTCGTCTTTATCAAAAGCAGCTGCAGACTCCATTTTCACCAAACTCGATGCCTTTGCAGTCGCATCACAGCCTTGCGCTCTTAAATCTTCAATGAGCTGTTCCCGATTTTGTGATTCTATCGCAATCACCCAATACGTATGATGAAGATTAAGCCGACCGATCTTCATTTCATCAGGTACATTGCTTAATATAGACAAAGCAAGTTCTTTTCTTTTTTGTGTTTTGTCTACAGAGAAATGATCAATGAGTCTTGCCATTAGTTTTAAATTCGCGTGGCAAGGTCTGTACCTGATCTTGTTCATGACATCAGCCCCGGGAAAACCCTTTGTAAAGCCAGCCAGTACATCGTCGAAATCCCTATCGGACGCTCTGGCAAATACATAAAGCATACTAAATATCCATCTTAACGTAATCACTTTAATGGCCAGCGCCTTAAATATCTTCTTCAAATACAATTTGGGGCTTTGTATAGGAAGTTGATCATTGAGCAAAACAACATTGTGATATAAGCTGGGATTATTAAACCGGAGCATTGCACCAGTTAAACTCGTATTGGTTTTAATCAGGCCAAAACTATACATCACTACGTCCGACAAGGGATGACCAGCATACAAACCATTAAAGGCCTGGGCACAATCTTCCAATACAATTAAGCCATGCTCCTTCGCCAATTTAACGATGGCTTCGGTATTCATCACAGCCCCAAACAAATGAGTAATCAGAATCGCTTTAGTTGACGGCCTGATCGAAGCCTCCATTTGCTGTGTAGAAATTTCGAGGGAATGTTTGTTAACGGCTAAAGGAACGGAAACCAATTGATGGGCGGTTAAAATGCTAAACATGTCTGGTATGTTGACATTGGTGACCAGTATTTCTGCACCAGGCTCAAAATCCAGAGATGTTAAAATGAGGTCTAGGCCTGTTCTAACCGAAAGAGTGTACAGTTGATCATGCTCTGTGTTAACGTTTTTAAAACCTTTAATACCGAGGATTTCCGAGAAACAATAGCCAATCCCTCTAAATAATGTCGAAAAAGATATATCCAGTTTTCCTCTTGGAATCATGCAGGCCTAATATAATGAATTACCGAAGTTACTATTTTATTACAGACATCATTAATACGATACTGTAGCGGTAAATAGAGGTCAATTTATAAAGTACATAGAGCCCATTTAAAAAAGTTATCCACATTTTCTTTAGTGCAGTGTGGTAGCACTGAGTTTATTTTACTTAGCAATCAAATTGATGAAGACTAAGACTAATTGTTCTTTTTCTTCAGGTCATTTACATATGGTCCAGATATCAATAGATTAATCATAATATAATATTTCATTAATATTGTATAATTTAATTATTAATATATTTGGTTGTTTAATAAATAAATTTTATTAATATAAAAGGTAGTATATTAATTATTTAAATCTGTTGGTAATGAATTAGCACCCTTATCTAATTCTAGTAATAATATGCTAGAATTTATGCTCAGCAACTCAATTGATTGCTGTCATAAGCCCCCGACTATTTCCGACAGAATTAATACTTAGTAATTACTTGGTTGTTTCATAATCACGTCATTAAAATTTGCTTAAAAAATATAATTGATAACTCTATTCCAATAATGAAAAATAATTTTTTAAAACTACTATTTGTACTATCGCTTGTTTTTTCGGTAAGTACCCGAGGCTTCTCTCAGGCGGAGCCTAATGTCGGTCGTTACGTTCCTCAGCCTATTCCACCATCTCCTAATGCATCTTCTTTGGGTAAATATGGAGATGTTCCCGTCGGTCTTTATAATGGTATACCTAGCGTTAATGTACCAATATGGCAGGTAAATGAAGGCGATTTAAGTTTGCCCATATCTTTATCTTACTATGCTTCTGGTATTAAGATTGAACAGGATGCTAGTTGGGTTGGTTTAGGGTGGAGTTTGAATGCTGGTGGAGTAATAACAAGAACAGTCCGAGGTAAACCCGATGAAGACAGTTACCTTAATCGTTCCTATCCAAAAATTCCCAATCAATTGTTAAATCCTCAAAATACACAGGCGACAGCCTGTGAAAAATGGGAGGCAACCAAGTACGCTTATTTAGTAGGACTGGGTTCCTATGATTCGGAGCCGGATATTTTTTATTTTAATTTTAATGGCTTCTCGGGAAAATTTGTTTTTGATCAGGATGGCGGAATACATACGATACCATATCAAAAAATACAGATTGTTAGACTTAATGATATTGATTGGGAGGTTACGACAGAGGATGGCACAAAATATAAATTTGGTGGTCAAGGAAATTACGAAAATAGCATCAATTATTCAGTCGTTTACCCTTTCTATGATTGGGGAGTGACAAATAAAAATAAAACCAGACTATATGAATGTCCCTCTGCTTGGTATTTAAAGGAAATTGAATCAACTGGAGGAAGGAAAATAACATTTGAATATGACAGTGAGAATTATCAGACCACATCAGGTATTTCCCAAAATTTCTATTTTGATGTGATGCATGCTAATAATAGTTTAACACCATCCAATAGTAGTAGTCTTTCAGAGATTAGTGGGGTTAGGTTAAAGCGTATTAATTTTTCTAATGGCAGCGTCGAGTTTGTAGCAAACAAAGTCAGGGAGGATCTATATTATTACCTTGGGAACTCTCCGAAGGCCTTGGAAAAAATTGTAATTAAGAATAACGCCCAGGTTCCATTGAAGGTTTTTTCTTTAGTGACAGATTACTTCCGGGCCACAGTGCCAACTCCATCTTATCAGTCAAAAAGACTCAAGCTGCTTTCAATGACGGAGTTTAGTGGTGACGAGACTAAGCAGTTGCCACCTTATACATTTCAATACGATGAAGTTAATTCACTACCTTCTAAGATATCCTCCAGTCAGGATCATTGGGGATTCTTTAATGGCAAGGAAAACAAGGATATGTATGGTCATCCGTTACTGATCCCAACAGTGAGTAAAAATTTTAAAAATGCGGCGATAATCAGAATGCTGTGGAGAGTTCCTGGATATGATTGTATTAATTGTCCCATTGTTGAATGTCATGATCCTTTGAGTTCTATGTGCTTAGGGTATGATATGGGAGTTAAAAATTTTGAATTTATCGGAGCCAACCGGGATTATGATTTTAATTACGCTAAATCGGGTATTTTGACAAAAATCTCTTATCCGACAGGAGGATACAATTCATTTGAGTATGAACCTCATGATTTTGAATTACCAGATTACAAATATAAAACTGGTTCTGCGGGTATAGAGGTCCAGGCATCATGTTATGGCCCTAATAATCCTTCTATTCATGAAGGAGATAAATGTTACTACCAAAAAACAATAACACCAAATGATTTTATCCCGGCTGATGTAAGGGCAAATAATGCAAAAGTGCCTTTCGATTTCACTTTTTCTTTCAATTTAGATGGAAATGATAATCGCTGTTGTAAATGTGGAGATCCATATGTTTATTTTAAAGATGTTACTTTAAATAAAATTTTGGTTGATGCGTACGGATTTGCAAGACTTAAGACTATAGATCCTTCAATTTCCATACAACTCACAGATGGAACCGCAAGTATGACACAAAGTGGTGATGCCTGGCATTTTACAGGTGTAAGTTTGGACCCTTCTCATACTTATGAAATCTACGCAAGAACGATTGATTGCCCCCAGTATAAATGTGAGGAATTTCCAGATTGTCCGCAAAGATCACCGCGAATGGAAGCATTCATCAATGCCGGATTTAATTATTCAACAAATGAGGTGCAGGTTTACAATGGACTATTGGGTGGTTTAAGAATAAAAAGAATTATAGCCAGCCCGTCTTTAAATGAAGTGCCTTTGGTAAGAAATTTTTCATATAGAATCAATTCTTCTGGAGATAAAATATCAAGCGGAATTATTCTTTCAACACCAGAATATACAGATAAATTCATAGGGATATTTGAAAATGGAACTACAGTGGCACCAACAACTTTCTCCGGGAGATATCTTAACATTCATTCTATGAATAGTGAAATTTTAATGCTTACTTCGGGGGCCAAATTTGAATTGGGACAAACTGCAGGAAGTATGATGGGATACAGAGAAGTTCAGGAAATTCAATGCAATGGTTTGGACTGTTCTGGAACTCCGCAGGGAAAGAAAATTAGTAATTTTATTGCTGCTGATATTTACAAAGATAAGCAGAGTAAAACATTCGGTTTAGTTTTCTTTTCCGGTGCAAATATGACCTGTCCATCTGGAAATATATCTCCGCTCACCGAGTCCTATCTGGGTTATGCTATTCCAAGTGAAATTGACGATAACAAACATTATTATCCTTATCCGCCAAGTACATTGAATATGGACTGGAAACGGGGATTGATTGCAAAGGAAACTTATTATTCTGCGGATGGTAAAATAAGACGAACTGAAGATTATTCCTATAATGCCGATTCAGATCCAAACAACAGATTTATTATTCCAGCAGTTAAAATTAGCGCATTGCCAAATGGCGATGACGTTAGTCATAATTTGTATTATGGTCGTTATGATATTCTTTCAGCCTGGAATTACTTATCGGAGCGCAAGACTACTGATTATGATGCAAGTGGAAATAAAATAGAAAATACGATAACTTATCATTACGATAATCCAACCCATGCACAGATTAGTCGTATAGACCGGTCAACGAGTAATATCAATGAGAAAGCAATTACTGAATATAAATATCCGGCAGACTTTTCTGACGTTCAATCGGATAACCTAACAAAAGAAATGAAAGGACCAAAATTTATGCATAATGTGATCCTTCAGGTAAATAATAAAAAGGAAATCTCAGGTCAGAAGTATATTTTGGGTAGCAAGATTACAAAATTTGATTACTTTTCAAATGGATCGACAGGGAATTTTGTTAAACTTAAGGAAATTGCAAATTTAGAGAATAAAGAAAAGGTACTTGAAAGTAATGTCGTGGAATATCCCCCATATTATCCTATTAATAATTATGATCAAAAATTTAAAAGAAGGATAAGTTATGTGTATGACACAAAGGGTAACTTAATAGAATCTAAGAAGGAAGATGATATCAATAAATTGTACATCTATGATTATAATTTATCTTATCCAATTGCAGAAGTCTCTAATGGAATAGATGTAAACAGTATAGCCTATACAAGTTTTGAAGCTGATGGAACAGGAAATTGGGGTTTTAATGGGGGAAGCTTTACTTCTTCCTATGCACTTAGCGGGGATAGGGGATACACATTAACTTCTGCAAATTCAATAACAAAATCTGGATTAAATAGCGCAAATAGTTATGTAGTTTCCTATTGGTCACGGAACGGCTCATTAGCGATAAATGGAAGTCCTGGTCTCATTAAGGGCAATAGAAATGGCTGGACATACTATGAACATCTAATTAGCAACAGTTCGTCATTGTTACTTAGTGGCAATGCTACAATTGATGAGTTAAGATTATTTCCTGTTGGGGCAGTTATGACAACCTACACATACAGACCCTTAGTCGGGATAACCAGCCAAACAGATGCCAAAGGTCAAACCACTTACTATGAATATGATGAATTTCAGCGATTAAAGAGCGTTAAGGATCAGAATGGGAATATTCTAAAAAATACAATTTATCATCATAGACCCTAATTCAAACCTCTTTCTCCAGAACTCAAATCCAATTGGAGTAAGTGGGGGGTGCGAGTGCCATCTTTTATAGCTATTCGTTTTGCTGAAAAGTTGTCAACATTTTCTTCAGTGCAGTCACACTGCACTGAAGATGTTTAGTATTGCTCATAGAATTTTCTAAACTATAGAAGCATCAATTAAGTAATCAGACATGAAAAAAATCACATTCACCTTAACTCTAATCTTTACTATTTACTCTTGTAACTATGCACAAACCAATATATTTCCATCGAGTGGTAAAGTGGGAATTGGCACAACAAATCCCGATGCTCTTTTGGTCGTATTAGGTAATGGTCCAAATTTAGGGACCTTTTTGAGCCTTAATGATCAGGCTTCTATTGGGCGGACTGGCGTGCGATTAAGATTTGAGTCGCTTGGAATAGCTCATTGGAATATAGGTGTTCCTGCTAATGTTGATGCTTTTACAATCAATGGTTGGGGAAGTAATAACAATCCAGAGTATTTCCGGATAAACTCAACTGGTAATGTTGGCATAGGAACAACAAGCCCAGATTCGAAATTAACTGTTAATGGAACTATTCATACAAAGGAAGTTAAGGTTGATATGTTAGGGTTTCCGGATTATGTATTTAAATCCAATTACTACCTACGGCCACTTGCAGAAGTCAAGTCTTATATAGAGCAAAATCACCATTTGCCAGAAATGCCTACAGAACAGGAAGTAGCAAAGGATGGCATTAATCTAGGAGAATTGAATAACTTGCTGGTCAAAAAAATAGAGGAATTGACTTTATATCTGATTCAGCAAAAAGAAGAAACGGATAAGCAAAACAACATACTGCAACAACAAATAAAGGAGTTAAAAAGCAGGAATAAAAGTTGATTAAATTTCCAAAGCAATAAAATCACCCTCATATACATTTCTAAAGGTTATAAAAAAAAGTTATCCACATTTTCTTTAGTGCAGTGTGGTCGCACTGAGTTTATTTTACTTAGCGCCAAATCAAATGGCGTTATGAAAAAGACCTTATTTTACCTGCTCTTCTTTTTTACAGGAATTGCAACCTATGCTCAAAACACACCTACATTTAATGGCAAACAATTAATTAATTTAACAGCAATTCCAGTATGGGATGTTGCTCAACGTCCCGAAGGGTGGTACCGTATTGCTACGACTACAGGAGTCAGTTCCAGGGCCAATGCTTCATTTGAATTAAGAGATAATGCACATCATTCTACATTAAGGTTTGAGGTTGGTGTTAGTTTTAATTATGGCCCTGGTTCGTCACTTACAGTAACAAGCCATAATTATTATTCGGTTCCAATATTTCAAAAACTCAGAATAATTACCTCAACTACTTATGCTGATTCTTATTTAGAGGTTTACGTAAAGCCGATTATTAATAATGGCCGGGCGATAGAAGCTTATATTTTTAATCCGCTCTCTGTTTCAGACTGGCAGTTGGTCAATTGGACTCCCGGAGAAGTACCTGCAGGATATAGTGTAACTGAATTTGATGCGGATAAACTGTTTTCTGTGGGCAATATACCAAATAAGAATATCCTTGCCGTTAACCGCAATGGTTATGTTGGTATTGGCACTGATACTCCGAGGGAACGACTCTCTGTAAACGGTAAAATCAGGGCACAGGAACTCAAAATAGAAGTGGCCAACTGGCCAGACTACGTCTTTGAGAGAGACTATCAACTTCCAACGCTGGAACAAACAGAAAACCACATCAAAGAGAAAGGCCATTTACCCGGAATATCTTCTGCAGCAGAAGTTAAAGCAGAGGGCATTGAAGTTGGAGAAATGAACGCAAAACTGCTCAAGAAGATCGAAGAACTGACTTTACAGATGATTCAGCTTAATAAAACGGTCAAAGTTCAACAGATAGAAATTAATCAACTAAAGAAAAATACCAAACAATGAGAAAGTTAATGTTAATAATCCTATTAGTTGTCTCTGCAGGAGCTAGAGCACAAATAACAGGAAGTTTTACTGTTGGAGGTGACTTTGATAAATTTTACCCAGTTCAATGGAAAGATGGAGGATGGGATAATAGAGTTGCCTCTCAATTGGAGATTGGTAGACCCTCTGTTCACGAGAACAGTCAATGGAGGGGCTCGGTAATGGCTAAATTCACCTTTCACACTACACGTTGGGGAAATGGCGCACAGTTCGTTGATACCGACATCATGCAAGTACACAATGCCATAAATGGTCAGGATCTGGACTTTATAGCCGGGTGGAAAGACGCGACAGGCAACAGTTCATCAACCGATTTAATTATCTGGCTGAGGGGCGGAGGGACTACTTACTACTATAAGTCTTTATATCCAACAACGTGCAATGTTTATGATGACGTATTGAATCCGCTACCTTTTCAAGAGGTGGGTGGTGCTGCGCTAACTTTCAAAACAGCAAAGGATTCTTATGTGAATTCAAATGGTTTAACAAAAAGCGGAACAGCAAAATTTTTAGGTGGAGGAACCAATTATATTCTAGGTAATGTAGGTATTGGGATTCAAGATACTAAAGGATATAAACTGGCTGTAGCGGGAAATATGATTGCCGAATCGGTTAAAGTTCAGTTACAGTCTGCATGGCCAGACTATGTCTTTGAGAAAGACTATCAACTTCCCTCATTAGAACAAACAGAAAAGCATATACAAGAAAAAGGCCACTTACCCGGAATACCTTCTGCTGCAGAAGTGAAAGTTGAAGGTATTGAGGTTGGAGAAATGAACGCAAAACTGCTCAAGAAAATTGAAGAGTTGACTTTGTACATCATTGATCTTGAAAAACGGGTTAAGGCCGTTGAAACCAAAAAGTAAACTATCAAATAACAAATACTATTATAATGAAATACAAAAAATATTGGTGGATACTGGCGCTGGTATCTGGTTTCCATTCTAGTAATGCACAGGACGTCCCTAAAATTATCCCACCGTCACCTAATGCAGCCACATTGGGTAAATTTGGCGATACTCCGGTGGAATTATATAATGGAACAGTAGATATCTCAATTCCTCTGTATTCTATAAAAGAAGGAGACATCGATATACCATTAACTCTTAGATATCAATCTTCCGGAATTAAAGTTCAACAGGAAGCATCCTGGGTCGGATTAGGCTGGGACTTTTCACCTGCGGGAATGATCACCCAATCTGTAGTAGGTGGATTAGACAGAGTTGGCATGTTGGATAAGGACTTTTACAAAAACATTTTTCTGAAAACTTACAGATCCTTTACACAACAGGAATATGATCAATTTAAGCAGGGTTTTTCTACAGCCTACCCCGTTGATTTAAATCTGAATGCCCAACCAGTCTACAATGACTTTTCATTGTACTATGAGAGAAGCCCTTCAGAAGGATCTACAGTTTACACAACTGATGAACGAAATTTGCTGGAGAACGGGGTTCAATATGGACAAGGACAGCCTGATATCTATTACGTGAGTTGTCCTGGCCTTTCTTTTCAGTTTTTTATAGATGTGGTTACAGACAAACCTGTTATTCTTAACCCAAAAGCTCTAATTCAAATAGAGACCTTTCCTTCCAACTCCAAGTGGGTTGTCACAAATGAGAAAGGGTATAAGTATTACTTTGATATTCAGGAAACCTATAACGTATTAGATCCGGTAACTACCTCTTGGCTACTGTCCAAGATTGTTAGTCCACTAGGCAATACAATAACCTTTAAATATCAAAACTACGGAAATGAATATTCCATGCCAAGTTATTACGGAGAATTAACCAGTTCAGTGCCAGATCTTATTACGCCATCTGGTGATGGAACACATGCTAAAATTTTCACACATCAAGTTCCTGAATACATGGATGGCAGTAAGACTTCAAAGAATTATTATTTGTCAAGTATTGAAACCTCATTGGAAACCATCAATTTCAATTTGCAACCCAGGACAGATCTTAAGGGAGACGGAGCAAGAAGTTTGAAAAGTATAGATGTACTAAATAAGACCGGGCAAAAGATCCGGACTATTGATTGCAACTATGATTATTTTAGTTACTCAACTATTGGCAGTAGCTACCAAGAGGGGATCTTTCAATATAATGATCCGGTAATTACCCATACCCCAAGTTTGATAGAAAACGCTTTCTCAAAACGCTTGAAATTAACATCCATCAGGCAAACCGGTTATAATAACCTGATTCCAAAAACCGAGGGCCAGCATACATTTTCTTACATAGAAGACTTTCCATTACCCTTAAAAACGTCATGTGCAGTAGACCACTGGGGATACTACAATGGTCAAAATAATACTGGATTGCTTCCCGAAATTAAATTCCTACCTGAAAAAATTGGAACTACCGCAAGTGAATACTCCGATTTTGGACAACCTATAAAGGGAATAACACTCAGAAAACTTGCTACAAAAATTGATAACAGAACAATCCCTTTAGAATTGAAGGGTTTTGCCGGTGCAAACAGGGCGGCAGATGAAAAATATATGATGCAGGGCATGTTGAAGGATATTACTTATCCAACTGGAGGAAAGACCAGCTTTATCTGGGAAGCCAACAGATTTCGAAATTTTAGAATTCCATCCGTTTCGCAGACACAGGACCTAAAAACAGCAATATCTTTGAATTCTCCAACCGCGATACTCGCTCAAGATTACCCTTCTGCCGCTCCTTCTTTAAAAACTACAGAATTTGTTTTAGATCAGCCAACTACTATCACTTTGTCTGGTCAACTATATAAGCCTAGAAATCCCAACTACTTGCCCGTAACCGAATTTGAAAACATAGAAACAAGTGGGGTTAAACTGTTTAAGAAAAACAGTCAGGGTGTATTGAGTTTAAAAGCTGAGTACTATTTCAACGCTTCAAATGCATTAGTTAAACTAGAGACCGTTGCGGGAGTACAAAGAAGAGTATTTACCACAACAGTACCTTTGGATGCAGGCACCTATGTATTGGAATGTGATTTTGTTGCTGACGACAGTTCGACTATGCCTGGGGGCCCACAGCTTTATGGGTATGTTAACTACAAAACAAAAAGTGATGAGCAGGTGATTTCTGAAATTATCGGTAACCAGGATTTTATTGGAGGTGGATTACGGATTAAAGAGATCGCCAAGTTTGACTTTAACGGGAATGCCATAAGCAGAAAAACAATTAAATACCTTAATGAAGATGGAATTAAAACTTCCGGGCTATTAATGTCTCCATTAAACTATGTATCCAGTAAAATACATGGTATTGGAGGGGCACCATATACTTTAAACCTAATAGAAACAAACTGGACGCTTCATTCGTCTAGCTATGTTCCTTTATCCAATTCTGCAATGGGAAATCTGATTGGATACAGTAGAATTATAGAAGAGGATTTCGACAGGAACGGAGTATCAAATGGAAAAATAATTAATGATTATAATAACCAGCCAAGCAGGTATTTTGCTGACCTACCGGCGGTGCCAAATATGGCTAATGGATTAATAAAATCAAGTAAGATCTATAGTTCAACTCAATTGATTAAAGAATCTAATTATGAATACCAAAAATTGCTTTCACAATATTTTAGAAGTTACAAAGTAACGAACGTAGTGCCTCCAAACGGAAATGGAAACGGAGATTCTTATACCCCGGGGTTTTATTACATCAGTTATTACCCAATGCTATCAGAATTAAACGTTATGAGTAAGAAGAATGAAATCGACTATTCAAATAATACTCAAGACAAAGTTGAAACGGTTACAAACTATACTTATCAACCTGCACATTTTCAGCTTCTAAAAACAACGATGACCGACAGCCGGGGGCTTGATAACCAAAAGCAATTAAGCTATCCAAATGAAATGGTAAGTGGTGGAAAAGATGCTACAGGAGTGTACGCAAAAATGATTTCCAGAAATATAGTTGCGCCTGTTATAGAAGAGAAAATAATAAAAAACGGCAGCACAGAAACAACTACAACGAATTACAAAGATTGGTTTAGTGACAACACAATTATTACCCCTGATCAATTAATTACAAAAAGCAATTCTTTAGATCCGGAAACCAGGGTACGCTATTATGCTTACAGTAATAAAGGAAATCCTTTAAGTTTATCCAAAGAGAAGGGAGTTAAAATCTGCTATATCTGGGGATATGCAAGTCAGTTTCCTATCATTGAAGTAAAGAATGCTGATTATGCGACCGTACAAAATGCTTTGGGTACAACAGTTATTCAAACCTTAGGCAATACTAATCCTAATAAAGCGGCAATTGACGCTGCAGTATTAACATTAAAAACGGCACTGCCTGACGCGCAAATAGTAAGTTACACTTATGATCCATTGATCGGTATGACCAGTCAAACCGATGCCAAAGGCCAGACCACTTACTACGAATATGATGAATTCCAGCGCTTGAAAAACGTGAAGGACCAGAACGGGAATATCATCAAGAACAATATCTATCACTATAAACCCTAACCAGCTCTCCATATGAAAACAAGATCAAAGAACATGGCAAAGCGGATCAAATATTCCTTTGCGGCAGTGGCCTCAATTTTCCTGGCATCGAATACCCGTGCCCAGATTCAGGACAACATTGTAAATGTTTATAACAACGAAACAGAAATCACCGGTAAAGCAAGCGTCACTTTACAACCTGGTTTTTATATTCCATCCGGTAAAAACGTGAGAATTTACATCACCGGGATCAGTTTTAAGAACTGTGCGACATTTGCCGGTGTACCCAGCGCAAACCAGAATTACATCAGCACCCGGGTTTTTAAAGTTCCGAATGTCTCAGATGTAAATATAGATGCCCAGCGGAACGTTTGCGAGGTGAACCAAAGCATCCAGTATTTTGACGGACTTGGACGTCCGCTTCAAACGGTGACTACTCAGGGCAGTCCAAGCTTTAAGGATGTTGTGCAGCCTATGGCTTATGATGCTTTTGGCAGGGAAGCGACTAAATACCTTCCTTATAGTGCCAGCGGTACCGCCGGAAGTTATAGAACTGATGCACTTGCTGGATCCAGTGGCTATAGTACCAGTGCCCAAAAGACATTTTATGCTCAGACCGGGCAAAACTATACGACCATCCCAAGCCCTTATAGCCAAACTCTCTTTGAAGCCAGTCCTTTAAACCGGGTGCTGGAGCAAGGCGCTCCAGGAGATATCTGGCAGCCTGCTGCCAGCAGGACCAAC
>Ga0182006_1001643_pt1 | contig 13202 bp, 10 predicted proteins | sample Sormic07211104_1_FD_123022 | JGI IMG/M metagenome (GOLD analysis project Ga0182006, IMG submission 123022) | Rhizosphere microbial communities from Sorghum bicolor, Mead, Nebraska, USA - 072115-104_1 MetaG | ecosystem: Host-associated > Plants > Roots > Rhizosphere | place: USA: Nebraska...
AGCAACGACTCGAAAGCATGACCTTGATTTTTTTGGACTGGGCCATCCTTGCTCCTAAACCTCAACCAGAGCTCTAACGGCTCTGTGATCAAAGGTGATCCTTGCGCAACAAAGGTGAGCCGCGCGGACAGTCCACCTAGAACAGCACAGAAGTAGCAAAATGCAATTATTCTGAGGTCTAAATATCTCTGACTGGCTTCTTCCACCCCTACAAAGACGCTGAATTTTTTCGGCGGTATTTCTCACACCACGCTCAATTAATGACCAACACATGACAAGCCCTGCACGCTGCGCTTCTCAGGTCATTATCCACAGGTATACCCACTCATTTTGTGGATAGCTTTGTTGAGGTTGGCCCTATGAAACTCATCTGCACTGAACCGTCCAAAGCTGATCAATCCTCGTGGTGAAGCTCTGACCCATCATCTCTCGTCGCATCGCCCATTCGGGATTACTCGGCACGCTTGCCGCACGTAGTGTTCCCCTTCCCCACCGCCCATTAATCTTGTCCAGCACATCCATCACCTTGGTCGCCTCTGATGGCTATGAGACCGCGAACAAATCATCCGTGTACTCGCCTGGCTGACAAAGGTTGAGGAGCATGACCTCGGCCTTGCTGTACTTGAAATTTGGCCGGTACACACGTTCAAGCGCATCCACCGCAGCCTTTGTCAGCAGCCGAACATCCTCAGTGGGATAAGGCAGGTCCACCACTACCCCATTGGCGATCTTGGCTTCCTCAGGATTGAACATCCCCGTACGGATGCTGACGCGGATTTTCTTGCACACCGAGCCCTGGGCACGCAGCTTCTCCGACGCGCGCATCATGTAGGTCGCTACTGCCTCCTTGATCGGTGGCAACTCTGTGAGGCGCGTCCCAAACATTCGGCTACAGCAGATCTCTTGCTTTGGTGGATCAGGCTCATGCAACTCAAGGCAAGGCGTCCCAGCCAACTCCCTTGCCGTCTTCTCGATGACCACACTGAACTTTTTGCGCAGCATTCACGGATGAGCCTTGGCCAGATCCATTGCGGTTTAAACACCTAGTGCCTCCAGGTGCATTTTCATGCGTCGACCGACACCCCATACCTCAGACACAGCCATGTTGCGCAACACCCAATCACGCTTGAAGGAATCACAGATATCGACCACACCACCTGTTTCAGCCTGAAGGCGTTTTGCGGTGTGGTTCGCGAGCTTGGCCAGAGTCTTCGTGCGAGCGCCCTACGCCGACGGGAGTACCTGTGCAACGCAGCACCTGGCTACGAATGCGACGCCCGAGCGCATCGAGGTTCGAGATGCCCGTCAAATCAGCAAAGGCTTTGTCAATGCTGTAGACCTCAACTGCCGGCACCATAGACTCGATCAACGTCATCACTCGCTCGCTCATGTCGCCATACAGCGCGTAGTTTGAGGAGAAAGGAACGATGCCGTGCTGCTTGAGCTTGTGCTTGATCTGGAAGTACGGCTCCCCTATTTTCACGAAGGGCTTGGCGTCGTAGCTGCGGGCGATGCCTGCTTTTCAAGATCAACCCAAATCAGCTCGCCCTACCCGTTCTAAATGCCGATGGCCATCAAAGGTCTCTATAGACGCTCCATCAATGTCGCCAACGCTGAACGATGAGCCCCCTCTACATCACACTGACGAAAAACGCTTTCGATAATCACTCGGCCCCACTCCGAGACGCCGCATGAATGCCCTCCTGAACCCGTCCGTATTGGCATAGCCGACTGTATCGGCTAAGCGCTTGAGTGATACGTCCGAATCCTCGATTAGCCGTCTGGCCGCATCGATCCGGGCCAGTTCAACAAATTCGGCCGGGGTCGAACCGGCTTCAGCCTTGAAGGTACGGGCGAAGTTTCGCTCGCTCATACCGGCGCGGGCGGCCAGGATGGGGACGCTTAAGTCGGCCTTCAGGTGCTCCACCACATAATCCTGCACGTCTCGGATCACGCTGCGTTCGGCGGTTTGCGCTGCTAGTTGCGCGCTGAACTGCGATTGCCCGCCAGGCCGCTTGAAGAACATCACCATTTCACGGGCCACGCTGAGCGCCAATTCTCTGCCGTAATCTTCTTCGACCAGCGCCAAAGCCAGGTCCATGCCCGCCGTGACACCCGCCGAAGTGTAGATGTTGCCATCCTTGATAAAGATGCTATCCGGATCGACGTGTGTTTGCGGGTGCTCCTTAGCGAGTTTTGCGCTGGAATTCCAATGAGTGGTGACACGGCGCCCGTCGAGAAGGCCAGCGGCGGCCAGTAGAAAAGCACCGCTACAGACTGAGCCGATACGACGTACGGATTTCGCTTGCCGACGTAGCCAATCTCGCAACGCGGGGTCATGCGCGATTTCGTCGATATGTGGGCTACCGGCCACAAGCAAGGTGTCGATCTTGCCTTTATAAGTTTCGAAGGTTTCATCAATGCCAAGCTTCAAACCACTTGAGCCTTTGATCATGCCCTTGCTGGTACCGATGACTTCGACCCGATAGGCGCGCGGATTACCCAGTTGCTTGGCTGCTTCGGCGAAGACGTCGGCGGGCCCGACGACGTCCAGTAGTTGCACACGGGGGAATGCCAGGAGGGTTATACGCATGATGTCTGTCCTCGTCGAATCATTGGCTGAATACGTCGCTTTACGACTATTTCAGCCAACGGCTGTTTGGCTGAAAATATCCCCAACAGCAAATTCAGTCAAACGGGAGACTGCCATGAACACTGCATATACCCCCACCGTCGATGCCGCTCAAACGGTAACCGCCAGCAAAACATCGATCAAAAACCTGCCTATCAATTTGTTCGGTTCAGTGATGGGTTTGGCCGGCCTGGGCCTGGCCTGGCGCTTGACCGGCCAGTATTACGGCGTCGGCGGCATCTTGGGTGAGGCAATTGGCGCTCTTTCCGGCCTGGTATTCGTGCTGTTGACCCTGGGATACCTGACCAAATGGGTGAAACATCCAGCAGCGGTCAGGGCCGAGTTCAACCACCCGATCGCCAGCAACTTTTTTGGCACCGTCACCATTGCACTGTTGTTGCTTTCGGCAGTCGCGGCACCCCACAACGAATTGCTCGGACGGGTTCTCTGGATACTGGGTAGCGCACTGACGGTGTTGCTCGCAGGCCTCGTGGTTTCCCGTCTGTTGTCGGGCAATCAAGACTCGTTGAATGCCGTACCTGCCTGGCTGATTCCAGGTGTTGCCACCCTCGATATCGCGGTAACCGGTGCGCATATGCCTATGGCCTGGGCTACTGAGTTCAACCTGTTTGCCCTCGCCGTGGGTGCAGTGCTGGCGCTAGTATTCTTCACCCGGATCTTTTCGCGGCTGGTGCATGAGGCAGCTCCGGCCAAAGGCATGGTGCCTTCGCTGATGGTCCTGATTGCACCCTTTGAAGTAGGTTTTCTGGCCTACACCAACGTGTTCGGCGAGATCGACCGGTTTGCCAGTGTGTTGTTCTACTTCGGCCTGTTCCTGTTCGTGGTGTTGAGCTTCAAAGTGTTCCGTCGGGATGTGCCGTTTGCCCCTTCGTGGTGGGCAATCAGCTTCCCCATCGCAGCTCTGAGCAACGCGGCGTTGAAATATGCACATGCCCAGGAGAACACCATGTTGATGGTCATCGCTGCTGTGATCCTGCTGTTCCTCACTGTGGCACTGACCGTGCTGATGGTGAAAACCCTGATCAGCCTTTTCAGCGGAAAACTGTTGGCCAACTGACCTTTTACCTCCCTTTGGCGAGCCTTGACCGGCTCGCTTTTTTTTTGCTCATACAGGTTTGATCGAATGACTTACAACACATCGTGGTTACTGCTGATCGTTGCCGGATTCCTGGAGATTTTCTTTGCGGTCGGCTTGAAATCCGCTAATGGGCTTGAAAGGCCCTGGCTGCTGGTTGGCACGGTCGTAGTATTGGCCGGCAGTTTGAGCCTGTTGACGATGGCGTTGCGGGTGCTGCCTGTAGGAACCGCCTATGCGGTCTGGACCGGCATCGGCGCTGCCGGCACAGCCATCGTCGGAATGTATTGGATGGGTGATGCGGTATCGTTCTGGAAACTTGTCTGGATCTGCATGATCCTGCTGAGCGTCGCCGGACTACGCTGGGCAGCCTAAACGGAGCAAATACCTAATTTGATTGATTACCAGCCTCATTTTCAGTCCAGTGAGGAACAGGAAACATAGGCTAAGTGAGTCGCTTAGGTTTCGTAGACGCCGACAAACGTCTACTGATCTCGGATTCTTGCCAGTGCTCACAGTATGCTATGGGTCGAAAATGCTTATCCCGACTAGACACAATCGGCCCAAGGCCAATTGTCAAAGATGCGCGGTGGCGCTGAACATCGCGCATCGGATGCCAAGCGCCCCGGAAGCCTGTTTTTCGAAAATGGCCGTGGCAGGGTATGAACACGTCAGCCTTTTACGTCACGAGGATCATTGCCGGGCTTGATGGTGTCTTTGGCTCTGAACTGCCCGTCGCGCCCCTTGGTAGTCATTTCGCCACCACCTTGGGGTTGCAGCATCTCTCGCGCGGCTTGCTGCGCCTCGGCCTGAAGTATCGTACACGCTTGAGGCTCGGTCTGAATCGTTGCGCTTGTTTTACCACTTCCCATCTGGGCATTGGGAAATGGTGCGGTCTTGGGGTTTGCTCAGATGAAACTTCTGTTCTGGGGTCTCCTTTTATAGACCAGGAAATGGCCCTTCGCCCGCTGATCCGCGCTCTTACTGGGCACGACGAGCTGCGCTTTGGGTCGCTTTCTGCAACTCTTGCTTGGTCATACGAAGATTGAAAGCACCGTTAGATACCTAGGTATCGAAGTCGATGATGCCCTGGAAATGGCGGAACAGACGGAATTCTGACCATCTATAGCGAAGGTCGATGCTAGACCGTCGCTATCCGGCCAAAAGTGGACATTGTCCTCCGGCTTGAAAAAGAGGTCGGCTCTACCCTGAGATTGTCGGGTTTGGAGGTCTCCGTGGACCTTTCACCTCGCCCCCCTGACAACATATGCTTGACTAAAATCCCAGGCGCATTGCCCCACAACCTCGTCTCGATTGTCTGCGCGTTGAAATATTTTTTCGGGATAAATGAGACTCTCCGCCTGAACCTCACCGGGCAACAATCCCGAACGGATTCAGAACCAAAACTACTTCTCACGAGCGGACTGAATCAAAACGCCTCTCTCTGCACTGCTCCGCCGTCGACCCTGCTCACGGAACAGGGTCGGGCGAATCGACGGCCAATCAGGCCTTGATGTCTCTGGATAGCATCGATTTTGGAATCAGCAGGATCAACACACAGCTGACGAGCAGGCAACCACCCAGGACATAGGTGCCGTTGTTCATGTCGCCGGTCAGTGTCTCGGCCATGGCTGTAATCATGGAACCGGTGAACCCGGAGAGGTTGCCGATTGCGTTGATCATGCCGATACCCGCAGCTGCAGCCACACCCGATAAAACCGTGCCGGGCAATGTCCAGAAAATTGGCATCAGGCTCAGCAACCCTGACGCGGAGATGCTGAGGAAGAAAATCGACACCGGCAGGTTATGGGCGAAGAAGGCGCTGCCAATCAGGCCCATCCCGCCAATGAATGCCGGGATGGCCGCGTGCAATCGGCGCTCACCGGTTTTATTGGAGTGCCAGGCGTTGAGGGTCATGGCGACGATGGCGGTGGCGTAGGGAATCGCGGTCAGCAAACCGATGTGCAGGGTGTTGGAAATACCGGTGGACTTGATGATCGTGGGCATCCAGAACGCCAGTCCGTAAAAACCCGTATTGAACGTCAGCAGAATCAACACCAGTAACCACACGCGACCGTTGAAGATCACATCCCGAAGGCTGGAAGCCTTCGCCGTGTTGTCTCGGTCGAGGTTGTTTTTGAGCATGTTCTTTTCAGCCGTGCTCAGCCACTTGGCATTGTCGATTTTATCGACCAGCAACGTCACCACGACAACGGCCATGATCAACGACGGGATGCCCTCGATGATCAGCATCCACTGCCAGCCGGCCATGCCATGGACACCCTGCATCGCGCCCATCAACCACCCGGAAAGAATCCCGCCCAACGTCAGGCTGATCGGCATGGCCATCAAAAAGCCCGCCATTACACGGCTTTGGCGATGCGTCGGAAACCAGTAGTTGAGGTAAAGAATCACCCCTGGGAAGAAACCGGCTTCGCAGATTCCCAGCAGGAAGCGCAGCACGTAGAACATGGTTTCCGATTCAATGTGAAAGAACTTGGCCAGCGGCACGGTAAAGGCTACAGCTATGGAGACAATGCTCCAGCTGATCATGATGCGGGCGATCCAGAGGCGTGCGCCGAAGCGATGGAGGAACAGATTGCTAGGGACTTCGAAGAGGAAATAGCCCCAGAAGAAAATGCTCGCGCCCAAGGCGTAGACCGTGTTGCTGAATTGCAGATCGTTGAGCATGTCCAGCTTGGCAAAACCGATATTGACCCGATCCAGGTACGCCGCCATGTAGCAGAACAGCAGGATCGGCAGGATGCGCAGGATGACTTTGCGGTAGGTACGATCCTCGGAGGTAAGCTCCGCCGAGCCCTCTCCTTCGAGAGGACGCTGAGATACTGATTCCATGTGTTGACCTCAAGGCATGTCGTCATGCCGATTGTTTTTGTTTTTGGCTTGCGACCTTGAGTTCCTTGGGCTGACCTAGGCCAATCCACAGGGAAAAAAGACGCTGCAAGTTAGTCTGTTACCGGTAACATTTTTAATTTAGCAATTAAATTCGACGCAAAGCAAGCGCGCCCGGTTAAAAAAATTCAGGTGCTTTCGCGCGCCAGGATTTTGAATTCGACGACATCGGACGCCTTCGGACGAGGCAGTCCAAGACGCTGGGCAGCGGCACTGGCAACCAGCAACTCACCTGCGCGGCGGCCAATTCCGTAGGGGTCGACCGAGACCGTGGTGATCGTCGGCGTGCAGTACCGTGAGACTTCGAAATCGCCAAAACCGGCGATCGCAATGTCCCCGGGCACTCGTCGCCCTTGCCGATGGCATTCCATGATCGCGCCGAACGCTGACAGGTCACTGACGCACATGACCGCGTCTGTGTCCGGCCACTTCTCCAGCAGTCGCTTCACGGACTCTCCACCATGGCTCATGGTGATAGGCGACTCGCCATATTCCATCACCCGAGGCTCACCTGCCCCCAACGCCGCGACAGCCTGAAGGTAGCCTTGCTGACGTTGCTGCCCCCGATGGTCGAGAACGGATGCACCCCCGATGTAGCCGATTCGTCGATAACCTTGCTGATGCAGATGTTCATACATTGCGGCAGCGGCGGCCAGGTTACTGAATCCAACCGATTGCTCGAGTGGATCGGCTGGAATGTCCCAGGTCTCGACAACAGGCACTTGCGCCTGGCGTAACAGCTTGCGGGTTTCATCCAGATGCGCGCTGCCCGTCAGCATCACCCCGACGGGTCGATGGCGCAGCAGCGTGCGTACCAGCAAGGCCTCCTGCTCCAGGTGATAATCCGTGTCACCCAACAGCAGGCACAAGCCATGTTCGCTAACGACATCATTCAGGCCGCGGACGGTGTCGGCAAAGTTCGAACTCGCCAAAGACGGCACCAGCGCAACGATAAACTCCGAACGTCCGGTGGCCAGGGTTCCTGCAGAGGCATCAGGCAGATAGCCGAGCGTTTCAATCGCTTCGTGGACCAGCTTCTGCGTGCGCTCTGAGACGTCGCGACCGGCCAGGACCCGGGAAACCGTCATCTTCGAAACACCGGCCAGTTTGGCGACGTCGGCCATTCGCGGCGGCGTGGTGGTTTTGCCTGAATCCTCGTAACTCATGAACGTCCTGTTTTCCTGAAAATGACCGGGCGGACCCTGAAAATCAATGCCGCCAACACAGAAGGTCGCTGATTATACATGGCCATTGGCAGGCCGACCTCTGCTCCTTGCAAAGGTGTCCAGCGCCCATTCGAACTTCGAGATTGGGTCTTTACAAATAAAATGTTACCGGTAACATCAGACCATTCGAACGCCGACGGCGGTGATGATTCGCCTGTTTGTAGCCTCCTGCGGTGGTTCACTTTCCGTTGATATGCCTCTAACAAGAGATAAAAACCATGCCCGAAAACACTCCTCTGCCTCTGCGAAGTCAACAATGGTTTGACGATCCCAGTCATGCTGACATGACCGCGCTCTACGTCGAACGCTTCATGAATTACGGTATGACGCGCGAAGAGTTGCAATCGGGCCGTCCCATCATCGGCATCGCTCAAACCGGTAGCGATCTCGCGCCGTGCAACCGTCATCACCTCGAACTCGCGCAACGCACCAAAGCAGGTATTCGCGATGCCGGCGGCATTCCGATGGAGTTCCCGGTGCACCCGATGGCCGAACAAACCCGGCGTCCGACTGCCGCACTGGATCGCAACCTGGCGTACCTGGGCCTGGTCGAGATTCTTCATGGGTACCCGCTGGATGGCGTGGTGCTGACCACTGGCTGCGACAAGACCACCCCTGCCTGTCTCATGGCGGCCGCGACGGTTGATATCCCGGCGATCGTCTTGTCGGGCGGTCCAATGCTTGATGGGCACCACAAAGGCAAATTGATCGGCTCCGGCACGGTGCTCTGGCATGCGCGCAACCTGCTCTCCAGTGGAGAGATCGATTATGAAGGCTTCATGGAGATGACCACGGCAGCCTCTCCTTCGATCGGTCACTGCAACACGATGGGTACCGCGTTGTCGATGAACGCGCTGGCCGAAGCGCTGGGTATGTCGCTGCCCGGCTGTGCGAGCATTCCGGCCGCCTATCGTGAACGCGGCCAGATGGCGTATGCGACTGGCAAGCGCATCGTCGACATGGTCCGTCAGGATATTCGTCCTACCCAAATCATGACCCGCGAAGCCTTTGAAAATGCCATTGCCGTGGCGTCGGCCTTGGGGGCGTCGACCAATTGCCCGCCGCACCTCATCGCTATCGCGCGGCACACCGGCATCGATCTCAGCCTGGAAGACTGGCAACGGATTGGCGAAGACGTGCCCCTGCTGGTTAATTGCATGCCCGCCGGGAAATACCTTGGCGAGGGTTTCCACCGCGCGGGCGGCGTCCCGGCAGTCATGCACGAACTGCAGAAAGCCGGGCGACTGCATGAAGGCTGCGACACGGTCTCAGGCAAGACCGTTGGCGAGATCGTCAGCCATACGGCCGCCAGCGATACCGATGTGATCCACGCGTACGAAAATCCCTTGATTCAACGGGCCGGGTTCATCGTGCTGAGCGGTAATTTCTTCGACAGCGCCATCATGAAGATGTCGGTGGTGGGCGAAGCATTCCGCAAAACCTATCTGTCCGAGCCGGGCGCGGAAAACAGTTTCGAAGCCAGAGCCATTGTTTTCGATGGCCCCGAGGACTATCAGGCGCGCATCAACGACCCGGCTCTGGACATCGACGAGCGTTGCATTCTGGTGATTCGGGGCTGCGGCACCGTGGGTTATCCGGGCAGCGCCGAAGTGGTCAACATGGCCCCACCCGCAGCACTGATCAAACGAGGCATTGACTCCCTGCCCTGCCTGGGTGATGGACGCCAGAGCGGGACCTCGGCCAGCCCGTCGATACTCAACATGTCCCCTGAAGCCGCGGTGGGGGGCGGCATCGGTTTGCTGGAAACCAATGATCGCCTTCGCGTCGACCTCAACGCTCGCCGCGTCGATCTCCTGGTGGATGAGAGCGAAATGGCACGCCGCCAGGCGGCGTTCAAACCGTCCTTTCCAGCCTCGCAAACGCCATGGCAGGAACTCTACCGACAGCAGGTTGGCCAACTCTCGACCGGTGGTTGCCTGGAACCCGCGACCTTGCACCTGCGGGTCATCGCACGCAGCGGCGACCCACGTCATTCCCACTGATTTGCCACTTCTGCCGAGGTTTTTTTCATGCCCCAAACAAACGTTGCCATCACATTGTCGGATTTGAACACTCCAGCCCAGGACCTCGCGGAAGGTACCTGGATCGGTCGCGTGTGGATTCCTGGCGCCACGGCAGGGCCTGCCATCGTCCTGCTTAAAGACCGCGAGGTCTACGACATCAGCGTTCGGGTGGCGACCGTTTCGGCCCTGCTTGAACTCGATGACCCCGTTGCTTACCTGCGCAGCCTGCCATTGGAGCAGGCGCTAATCAGCGTTGACGCGTTACTGCGCAACAGCGATGTCTCGACGCGCGACGAAACACAGCCATGGCTGCTGGCGCCGATTGACCTGCAAGCGGTAAAAGCCGCCGGGGTGACCTTCGCAACCAGCATGCTTGAGCGGGTGGTCGAAGAGCAGGCCAAGGGCGACCCGGCCAAGGCCGATAGCATTCGCGCAACGCTGGTAGCGAGCATCGGTACTGACCTCGGGGACATCGTGCCGGGCTCTTCCCAGGCCGCCGCGCTCAAGGAAGTGCTGATCAGCCAGGGCATTTGGTCGCAGTACCTCGAAGTGGGCATCGGCCCGGACGCCGAGATATTCACCAAAGCTCAGCCGTTGTCAGCGGTGGGTTACGGATCGGACATTGGCATCCATCCGAAGTCCAGCTGGAACAATCCAGAGCCCGAAGTGGTATTGGCCGTTTCCAGTCTTGGTAAGGTACAGGGCGCTACGCTGGGCAATGACGTCAACCTGCGCGACTTCGAAGGGCGCAGTGCGTTGTTGCTTTCCAAAGCCAAAGACAACAATGCGTCGACCGCGCTTGGGCCGTTTATCCGACTGTTCGATGAAACCTTCAGCATCGAGGACGTGCGCACGGCAGAAGTCGCACTGCGTGTCGTAGGCGACGATGGTTTCATCATGGATGGCAGCAGCTCCATGAATCAGATCAGCCGCGACCCGCTGGATCTGGTCGCTCAGACACTCAACGAAAACCATCAGTACCCGGACGGCTTTGTGCTGTTCCTCGGCACGCTGTTTGCCCCCAAGCAAGACCGCGATCTACCCGGCGGAGGCTTCACCCATAAAGAGGGTGATCTGGTCGCCATCAGCAGCGCCAGGTTCGGCACGCTGGTCAACCGCGTGACGACAAGCGATCGCGCGCCGGCCTGGCAGATGGGTTATCGCGCCCTGCTCGATAACTTGCACGGTCGCGGGTTGGTTTCTGCCGCGATCAAGCCACGCTAGCCAAAACGAGAATGCCTATGAACACCAGCACCGGACACAACTTTATCAATGGCGCACGCAGCGCCGAAGGTCACTCGCGCCTGCAAAGTTTCGACGCCACCACTGGGCAGGAACTGCCGGGCTACTTTACTGAAGCCACGCGAGAGGAAGTGGATGCTGCCGCCTATGCGGCGGCGGCGGCCTACCCGCTATACCGCACCCTGCCGCCCCTTCGACGCGCGGCGTTTCTCGACGCCATCGCAGATGAGCTCGACGCCCTGGGTGACGAATTCATCGCGACGGTCTGCCGCGAAACGGCGCTGCCGGCCGCGCGTATTCAGGGTGAACGTGCCCGTACCAGTGGTCAGATGAGACTGTTTGCCAAGGTGCTGCGACGTGGGGATTTCTTTGGGGCACGTATCGATCGTGCCTTGCCTGACCGTCATCCCCTGCCCCGTCCCGATCTGCGCCAATACCACATCGGTATCGGCCCGGTCGCCGTATTCGGAGCCAGCAATTTCCCCCTGGCCTTCTCTACGGCGGGCGGTGATACCGCCGCTGCGCTCGCGGCGGGTTGCCCGGTGGTATTCAAGGCACACCCCGGGCACATGGCTACGGCGGAATGGGTCGCTCTGGCAATCATTCGCGCCGCCGAACAGACCGGAATGCCGCCCGGTGTCTTCAACATGATTTACGGCGGGATGGTCGGTGCCTGGCTGGTGCAACACCCGGCAATCAAGGCTGTTGGCTTCACCGGTTCGCTCAAGGGCGGCCGGGCGCTGTGTGACATGGCAGCGGCAAGACCAGAACCCATCCCGGTGTTCGCCGAGATGTCGAGTGTCAATCCGGTACTGGTTCTGCCAGAGGCCCTCAAGACCCGTGGTGCAAACATTGCGGCCGAGGTCAGCGCCTCTGTGGTTCAAGGGGCAGGACAGTTCTGCACAAAACCTGGAATGGTGATCGGAATACGCTCTCCCGAGTTCGATGCGTTTCTCGATGAGCTGACCTGGCAGATCAACGCTCAGCCTGCACATACCCTGCTCAACGCCGGCGGGCTGTGCAATTACTCCGATGGCCTGACCCGCCTGCATGATCATCCGCAGATCCACCATCGAGCGGGGAATCCTCAAGCAGGTATCCAGGCTAACCCACAGCTGTTCGAAGCGGACGCAGAACTGCTGATCAACCATGACGAACTGCTGCAGCACGAGGTGTTTGGCCCGGTTGTAGTCGTCGTTGCGGTCAATGACCGGCAACAGCTGCAGCACGCGCTGCACGGTTTGCAGGGGCAACTGACCGCGACCTTGATTGCCGAACCTGCGGATCTGGAGATGTTTGCCGAGTTGATTCCAGTGTTGGAACTGAAGGCGGGTCGCCTTTTGCTCAATGGTTACCCGACCGGTGTCGAGGTCTGCGATGCGATGGTTCATGGCGGCCCCTACCCCGCCACCTCGGATGCCCGAGGCTCGTCCGTGGGAACGCTGTCGATCAACCGCTTCCTGCGACCGATCTGCTTCCAGAACTACCCGGACAGTTTGCTTCCCGACGCGTTGAAAAACGCCAATCCGCTCGGCATTCAACGCATGGTAGACGGCGCCAGCACAAATGAGCGTTTGCGTTAATGCGCCAGTTAGATCTCGTACTACGGCGATGTTAAATCGGCCGTCTCTTGCGCTTTTGGACAAGCCGAATGCCTACTTCGGGCCCTTGAACGAGTGGAATCAAGGGCCACATATTGAGAAATTATTCGAAAAATCTGTCTATGCTCATTGAATGGGGTCTTTAGGCCGATTACTACCCTGACGAAAACTGTAATCGACCTCATGCCACTCTAATTCGGTTCCCGCGGTGGATCGACGCGTCGTAAGCGTCGGCGATCGAGGAACTAAACGGTTCTGACTGCCAAATCTTTTTGCCGACGATACAGAATCGTCGTCGCCGTGAACCCGCACACCGCCGCGAACATCAGCCAGTAGGCAGGTGAAGCCTTGTCGCCCGTGGCCTGGACAAGCAGCGTCGAGATTGCCGGGGTAAAACCGCCAAACACCGCGGTGGCCAAACTGAAGGCCAGTGAAAACCCGACTACCCGCACGTTCTGTGGCATGACT
>Ga0182006_1001646_pt1 | contig 13185 bp, 8 predicted proteins | sample Sormic07211104_1_FD_123022 | JGI IMG/M metagenome (GOLD analysis project Ga0182006, IMG submission 123022) | Rhizosphere microbial communities from Sorghum bicolor, Mead, Nebraska, USA - 072115-104_1 MetaG | ecosystem: Host-associated > Plants > Roots > Rhizosphere | place: USA: Nebraska...
ATGCAGAATCCCGACCTTGATGGTCTCGGCGGCCTGGACGGTCCAGGTCATGCCCATCGCGGCAATGGATGCCGTGAGTGTGAAAGCCTTGATCAAACTGCGACGCTTCATTGTGCGATCTCCATGAACATTCGATTTTTTTTGATTGGCAGATGCGGACGACTGAAGGGGGTTTTGCAAAGGCTGTGCCCGGTCGCGATGAGGCAGGGAAATGTCGAGCCAGAGCGGCCGCTGGACAATGTCGCGCACCACGAGGGCTCATCTTGCGGGCGCTGGTGCGCGAGGGTGCGCCAGTTTGGGGCGTGGTTGCGGCAAAAATGCAGATACACAAACGACAAACATATACCGCCGTGGGCGCGACCCACCGGCACACACTCATTCGCTCAACCCGATTTCCGCGCAGGTTTTTTTATGAGTGATGTATCTGGCCGTTCCGGTCGCGCCGCAAGTTCTACCGAAACGTTCAAGCTGCCTCCCCTCAGTCCGGCGTTTCTTGGCGAAGAAGATGCCGCCTACTGGGTTCACACACGGATCCCGCTCAGAGCGGACAAGGAATATGGCAGCGTGATCCTGCTGCGTCCGGATGGGAAGTTTGTCGCCACCTCGCCCATCGCTGGTGAGGCGACCAGCTTCGACTTCGGCGCCATTCTTCAAACCGATACCACTGGAGCGATGCTCCATCCACTGGGCTACCGATGCATCGCTAGCGTACACAGTCACCCATCGATCCATGCGCAGGTGCGCGAGGCTAACTCGCGTCAGCATGAAAGTCTGGTCAGGCTCTTCATCAGTTTCTTTTCACAGCGTGATTTCGCTGGCGACGTGGAAACGCGGGATTTTTTCCGCAGCGCTTATCTGTCGGGACCCGACGGCACATTGCTCAAGTATGTATCGAGCGGCTCATCCGAGGAACGCGATCTTTACCTCTCGCTCGACGCTCGCGCGCCATCGGACAATCCTTGGCCGGCTTCTGAGGTTCTGGGGCTGATTCATGGATTGGCGACAGTGGGGGAGCTCAGAGTCATAGTATCGAATGCCGATTGGGGCCACTCCGTCGGCCAGGTACCCAAGGACTGGAAGCCGGGCGAGGCGTTCTCCAATGGAGTGCCGACCGAGTTGCCTCTGCTCACCCGTGTCTGCGTCAACGCCGAGCGCGCCGTGCTCGCGGCATTGAAGTCCAGAGGCGCACAAACCACCGGACTGCTGCTGAAAAAACTCAACAGTGAAGAATATGTCGCGACCCATGCGCGCCCCGCCGGACTCGCTGCGTGGGATCCCGAGCAGATATTCCCGGTTGATGCCCAAGGGCAACTGCAACTGCCGCGGGGCTATCTGCTGGCGGGCTTTTACTTTGCCTCGCGGCCCGACCCGGCGCAGTTTCCGCCGGCTCAGCCGTGGCTCTCGGAAAATTTTTTCAGCGCCCATGAGATCGCCCTGGCCATTGAGGCCAACGCCCGCAGTCAACATCTGGCGCAGGTCGGACGAGCACTGGCACTGTACATGCTGACGAACGACCAGGCGATGCTGAAGTACACCTTCAGCAATGAGCCGATCGAAGCCGCGCTGAGTGTGGTGCGCGCGGACGGAACGGTCAGCGACAACGGCGTGCACGACCGACTGCTGGCCGGCACCCTGAGCCCTCAGGCATTCGTCTCGATGCTGGTATTGGCCGGCAGGCTGGATGTGGTGCGCGGCAGTGCGTTATGGGCGCATCTGGGGCCGGTTGATCTGCAGTGGCGACCCTTTGCCAATTTTCCCTGGCCGATGCTCACTGGGGATTTTCTGTCCGCCGACGACGCGGCGCGCCATGTCCACGATCTGCTGGGTTTGCGTCGTGATCGACAGTTCGTCGGTTATGTTTTCCAGCGTAGCGACAAGCGCTTTGTGGTGAGTGAGCCGATACCCGGAGACATCGATACGCTCAGCGAGGGGCGGCTCTATCCGATGGACAATCGAGGCCGCCCGGTTTTCCCCGACGATCACGCGGTGCACGCGCGCTATGTATCCCACGTGGCGGTGTCGCGGCTGCAACCGGTGGACGTCGAGTATTCGCGCCTGACGGGCGAGGAGGCTTTGCTCAGCGTACAGATGCTCAGCGTCGATGAGGTTCGCCAGGCGTTGCACGATGGCGTCGTGGTGTATTGCTCGGGGGCCAGCGACAGTTTGCTCAGGTTCCAGGCGTCGATGAGCCTGATCGCCCAGGATCTCGGCAGACGCCTCGGCACTCGCCGTCATCCGGGAGCTTTGGCCCGCGAACTGGACAACGGAACCCGGCGCCCGCAGGAGTTGGTCCGCGAACTGCTGGCGGCCGGCGAACTGGTCAGCCTGATCGACACTCAGTTGTGGGGGCATCGCGGGCCGTTGCGTACCGACTGGACGCTGCAGGTTTTGACCCGACCTGCGAGTTCTACGGCAACACTGGAAGTGCCGTTGCTGCCGGAACCCTTTCCCGCCGCAACGACGACAGTGATCACTGCGTCGCCTGCCACTTCGACTGCTCTGCCATGGAAGCGGCCTGCGTTTGTGGCGTACGGCGCAATCTTCGGCTCGGCGGATGAAGCGGCGCAGAGTCAGTACGCGCGCGATACGCGCCTGCAGGATGACGACCGCGCCTGGTTCGGATTCATCCTCAAGCACAAGACTGCGAAAGCATTTGTGGCAACTGAGCTGATCCCGGTCAACGACCGCCGGGATAACCTGTTCCGCCTTGATTCGGTGTTCGAGGCGCGGTTGAGCGAGCCCTGGCATCAATACCCCGAAGGCTTTGAACTGTACGCAAGCTTTTATTCGCATCAACGGGTCAAGCAACCGGATCAGAATCCGCTGGCATGGTTGGCGCAGTTTTTCATGACGCCTGATGATTTGACCGTCGCGATGTACTACTCGCCACGCCGTCCGGTCATGGCATCCGGTTTACCGGCGGCGCTGTATGTTGCCACGCGCGACGGCGCGCTGTTGAAGTATGTGCCAGACAGGAGCGGCAAGCTGTTTCACGACGAAACCTCAGCGCCGACACTGGCGACTTTCCACGACGATCTTGTCAGCGGGAAATGGCTGCCCTCGGACTTCATCCATGCAGTGGCTGACAGCGGCGAGTTGAGCGTCATGCGTACCAGCGTGTGCTGGGATCGCAGCGGGCGGGTCAAGGTGACCTGGCAGCCGTACGCTCACCTGGAGCGGCGCTGGTTGGGACCGGCATGCCAAACGGCTGACGACGCGGTAGTGCATGCCAGAACGTTATTGCCGCCGATGACGGATAGACCCTTCGGTGGCCTGGTCTTGCGCAGGGCCGATGGCCTGTTTGTCGCGACGATGCCGATCGAGGTTTCCCGGGAGGATTTTGCGGTAACCGAAGTGTTTCCGGATGAAAGCCGCCGCGGGGGATTGTTCCCCGCTGGCTGCAGGGTCGTCGCGCGCTACCGGTCCAGAGTGCCGCGGGAATTGTCGGTGGTGTTCTCGGCCGTGCAGAAGCAGGTTTACCTGAACATGCTGTCGGTGGACACCGTGTATTCGGCATTCACGCGCTTGCCGCAGGAAAAATGGGATGAGTATCTGTTCGCCCCGGACGGCGCGCTGATTCGCTATCAGCCGGGCGTGTGGGAGCGGCTGCGCAGTGACCTTCTGGCAGTACTCACGGACTACAAAAGCGTGCCCGCTGCGCTTGATGCCATTGCGATCAGGCGGCGCTTGCGCAGCGCAGACTTGAAACCGGCTGAGTGGATCGACTCGCTGGCGCGCTCAGGTCATCTGCAGGTGGTCACAGGCAGCGAACTGTGGGGCGTGCCGCGTCAGGTCGAGCGTTGGGTGCCTTTTTCGGCGGACCTGCGGCCCGTCGCGGATTACACCCCGGCCAGCGCTGCGCCCTCGTGCAGTCCAGTATTTATTCAAGCCGATGGTGCCGCCCGGTATGTGCATGAACTGCCGGTGAGTCGAGACACGCAGACGTTCGGTTTTGTCCTGCGTTCGCCCGACGGCCTGTTCCTGACCACCCTGCCGCTGGCGGTGCAAGGCTCGGCGCTGGCCGTCGAGCGGGTATTCGAACAAGGCCGCCCTGGCTCCGGTTACACGCTGGAGGGTATCTATCTGCGCGCAGCGTTGCCGCCGGTCGAGGCAGGTGTTGATGATGTACGTCACGTGTTTTTCTTGCCCGGTGATGTTCAACAGGCCTGCCGACGGGCCAGCACAGCGCAGGGCTACCTGCCTGTGTATGTGTCCTGCGCCGACGGTGCGCTATTGAAACTGCAACTTCATGCATTCGAGCCCGGCACTTTTTACGATCGGTTCGGGCAAATCGAATTGCGCCCCAACGCTTTCGTGTCCCCGGAGCAGACAGTGGTCGATGAGCGCGATATCGCCCGAGGCACATTCAGCCTTGCCGGTTACGTGCAGCGAATGGCGGTTGCCGGGCAAATTGACGTGCTTCAAACCAGTGCGCACTGGTCACGTCATGGTCGGGTGAGCGAGAACTGGGAGCCGCGCCAGGCTGAGCTGTCTGCCGGGCAGCGCTGGCGGGAGCATCCGGTTCCGGCGCTGGGGCCGGTTTTTCATCACCCTGACGACGCCGCGCGCTATGCCCATCAGCGGGTAGCCGCCACGCTCGATATCGACACTGGATACGAGGGCGCAATTGTCGCGCATGCGGCCAGCGCTCGATGGGTTCCCCTGGAGCCGATCGCTTACTTCGCCAACGAGGACAATCCACTGTTCCGGATTCTGCGCACGGCAGAGGACCCTACCGCCAATTGGCACAATCCGGCGCCGCGCTACCCCGAGGGATACGCACTGGTGGCCAGTCATCAGTTTCACTTCTCGGGCAACACGTTGCTCGGCGCGGATACCGATCAGGTACACGCCAATTTCGCCGCGCCTGCGCTGGTACGCGCACATACCCATGAAGCCGTCGAAAAAGGTCTGCCTGTCCAGGACTATTACTACTCGACTCCATACGGTGTTTTGCTCAAGTACAGCCCCGTGTACTCAAGGGCCGAGAGGGAGCTGTTGTCGACTCGGGCAGTGACCTTCGAAGATGGCAAGTGGGTGAGTCGGCTCAGCCCCGGAGAATTTCTGTCGCGAGTGATGCAGCTGGGTAACTTCAGCGTGTTGATTGCCGGCCACTACTGGCGCCAGAGCGGACGCATGGGCGCCGCCTGGCGTACTCGTCGTCAGCAGGCTCCGGCACTCGGTACCGTGCGGCTGCGCGACGAGTTGTAAGGGGTGGGGCGCGGGCCAGCAAGAGCCCGCGCCCGGCCTGTCAGCCCGGCATGTCAACGGTGCGTCGCGCCAGGCGTGGCAGCACAAACCGGTCAAGCAACCACACCACCAGCAGCGAAGCCCCCACCAGCGGAAACACCACCGCCAGCACCAGCATGATCGCCACGCCGGTTTTCCACTTCGGCAGATCATGGCGCAGCGGCGGCACGCCGAACTTGCCTTCGGGGCGGCGTTTCCACCAGATCACTACACCACTGACGGCGCTGAGCAGAATCATCAGGCAGATCAGCAGCACGACGATCTGGTTGAAGGTGCCGAACATCTTGCCTTCGTGCAGCATCACGCCGATTTCCGTGGCGCGCGCGACGGTGCCGTAGTGCTCGAAGCGGACATCAGCGAGGACCTTGCCGGTGTACTGATCGACGTGCAGGGTGGCGTCGTTGCGCGGGTCATCAGCGAACACGGCAATGGTGAACACGCCGGTGGCGGTGGTCGGCAGGGTGATGCTGTAGCCGGGCTCAACCTTGCGTTCGCTGGCGATGTTTTGCACGTCCTGCAGGCTGATGGCAGGTGCAGCGGGGCCGGCATGGGCATTGCCGTGATTCATGTGTTCGGCGTGGTCGCCGGACATCGGCATCGGCGTATTTTCCATCGCCCATGGTACGGTCTGGCGGGTCGCGCTGTTGAGGCTGCGTGCCTCGATGTCGGAGGTCGGCACGTTGTCCCACATCGCTGCCGGAAACACGTTCCACACCTGCGCGTATTGCTTGCCCCAGAAACCGGTCCAGGTCATGCCGCTGAGCAACATCACCAGTAGCAGCGTCGCGCCCCAGAAACCGGTGACCGCATGCAGATCGCGCCACAACACCCGACCGCGGCTGCTCAGGCGCGGCCACAGAATGCCTGCTGCCTGACCGCGCGGCCACCACAGAAACAGACCCGACACCACCAGCACCACGCCCCAGCCAGCGGCCATTTCGATCAGCCGATCGCCGACTGTGCCGATCATCAATTCGCCGTGGATTGCACGGGCGATGGCTTGCAGATTCTGCTTGGCATCCTGCTCGCCGAGGATGTCACCGTGATACGGATCGACGAATACGTTGAGTTCCTGACCAGCGTTTTTCACCACGAGTTGCGCGCTGCGCCCGGCATTTACCGGCGGCAGGTACTGCGTGACCTCGCCCTGCGGGTAGGCAGCTTTCACCCGTTGCAGCAAGTCATCGGCCGGCACCGTGTGGTGCCCGACCGGTACTTCGAGCAGGCTGCTGTACATCAGCGAATCGAGTTGCGGTTTGAACAGATAAATGATCCCGGTCAGGGCCAGCATCACCATGAACGGCGCGACGAACAGTCCGGCATAGAAATGCCAGCGCCAGGCCAGGTTGTAGAAATTGGGTTGAGGCTTTTGCATCACGTGTGCTCCGCTGGGCTTGGTTCTTTTCGTTGTTTGTTTACCTGTGGGAGCGAGCCTGCTCGCGAAGGCGTCATGCCAGACGACATCAATATTGAATGCGCCGACCTCTTCGCGAGCAGGCTCGCTCCCACATGGGTAGGTGTCAGAAACTCATATCCACTTTGGTCCAGAGCGTGCGCCCCGGTTCATTAATTGGCTGCGGGTCGTTGGCCGGGTAACCGAACCCGGCGTTGCCGGCCAGATTCAGGTGCTCGGCGTAGGCCTTGCCGAACAGGTTGTCGACGCCGCTGCTGACCTTCCAGTGCTGGTTGATGCGGTACGCGCCGTTGAGCGAGAACACACCGAAGCCCGAGCTCTGGTCGTAATCCTTGCCGATCACGTTGCCCTTGTTCGCGTCGATGCGGTGCTGCGCGGCGACCACCCGCCAGAGTGCTCCGGCGCTCCAGTTGTCCTGGCTGTAGCTCAGGCCGAAACGCGCATCCAGCGGCGGCATCTGTGGCAGGGCCGAGCCATCGCTGCTGTTCTTGCCCCAGGCGTAGGCCAGGGTCGCATCGGCTTTCCAGTTGTCGGTCAGGTTGTAGGCAGCGCCGAGTTCGCCACCCATGATCCGCGCGTCGATGTTCTCGGCGCGCGAGGTGTTCATGTTCATCATTGCCGGCGTGTAGTCGAACAGGATGTAATCGCGCACTACGCCGACATAGCCCGAGGCCCAGGCTTCGAGGTCGGCGCTTTTGTAATTGACGCCGAAATCGAGCTGCGTGGTTTTTTCCGGTTTGATCGAGTCGAAAGCGTTGACCGAACCTGCCGGGCCGGCGTCTGGCGAAAACAGTTCCCAATAATCCGGGAAGCGCTGCGCGTGGCCGAGGCCTGCGTAAAGCGTGGTCGGGCTGTCGGCCAGATCGTGCTCGTAGCGCACGAAGCCGCTGGGCAACGTGTCGGCGCGGGTGTCGTCAGCAGTCGGATTGGGGCGAGACATCATTGCCGATCCGCTGCTCTGGCGATAATCCTTGGCCGAAGCGCGATCCACCCGCGCGCCAGTGATCAGGCGATCGCGCTCGGCGGTATACCAGGTCAGTTCGCTGAACACGCCGTAATTGTGGAAATCGGCGTCCTTGCTGTACGGCAGCTCTTTGTAGGTATCAACACCCATCGCACTGCGCTCGCGGTGTTCATTGGTCTGCGCATCCAGCCCGGTGATCAGTTGAATATCTGCCCAACGCCAGGTCGCCTTGATGCGCGCACCGAGGGTGCGCCGGTCGACGTTGGACGCCATCGGCCCGGCCATCATTCCGGTGCCGGACGGTGTCCGCAGGGTGTAGTTGTCCATCACATGATCGGCGTAGTTGTAGTAGACCTGCGCCTCGAGTTTTTCCAGCACCTCGCTGATGTTGGATTTCTCGAAACGCAGGCCGAGGCTTTCACGCAGGAACTGCGAACCGTCCATGCCGCGCCCGGCATACCGCGCCTCGCCATCACCCTTGCCGGCGGTGAGTTCGATCAGGGTGTCGGCATCCGGCGTCCAGCCCAGTGCGACATCGCCGTTCCACTTGTCGTAACGCGAGGCGACGATGTCGTTGTTGCCGTCGCGGTAGTCGTCGGAATGTGCGGTGTTGCCGATCACCCGCACGTAACCCTGCGGGCCACCGGCAGCGGCGTCGACGACCTTGTCGAAACGGCCGTGGGAACCGGCCAGTATGCTGGCGTTTACGCGAGTGCCGAGTTCGCCGAAGCTCTCCGGCTCGCGGTCGAACAGCACCGTACCGGCCGATGCGCCCGGTCCCCAGAGGACGGTCTGCGGGCCTTTGATCACCGTGAGTTTGTCGTAGGTTTCCGGCGAGATGTACGAGGTCGGCGCGTCCATCCGGCCAGGGCAAGCGCCGAGCATCATGCTGCCGTTGGTGAGGATGTTCAGCCGCGAACCGAACATGCCGCGCAGCACCGGATCGCCGTTGGTGCCGCCATTGCGCACCAGAGCGAAGCCGGGAATGGTCTTCAGGTAATCGCCGCCGTCACTGGCCGGCACCGGTTGGCGCGGATCCTTGGGGTTGGTGACGATGGTCAGTGGTGAGCTCGGGGCGATGGCGGTGATCACCGTTGGGCGCAGTTCTTCCTGATGGGCAGCGTGATCATCGGCCAACACCAATGGTGCAAGCAGTACGCCGCAAAGGACGGCAATAGCGTGCCTGCAACGAATCCACGATTCATTCAGGGCAAAGTGCGCGCGGGCAGATTCCGCGCAGGGAACAGCAGTAAACCTGGACATGACAATTTCCATCGAACAGTCGTAAACACCACGGCCGGCAGCCTGGAGCTGTCTTCTCAACCGTGTGCAATCAGAGGTGCGTGTTTACGTGGCGATGGGCGGGGCGCGGGTGCGGGCGCCCGGGAAGAAGGTTTGGCGGGCGTGACCCAGGCGTGGGAAGGGTGGAGTGTAGGTGTTCAGCGGCGGGATGTTGAAAGCGATGAAATCGCCACCGCCGGTCAGCGCCGGGCAATTGAACAGCAGGCTGCAATAACCGCATTTTTCCCACAGCACGTGGTGCGAGGACTGCGGCGGGCAGTGCTCGGCAGCAGGCTGGGCGTCATGGCTGCCGTGGTCCATGCCGGGCATGTCCATCGACATGTCGATGCTCATTGGCATTGGCATTGACGTCGAGGCGTGCTGATCCATCGGCATCGACTGAGAAATCAGTGGACCGATGAAGATCATCAACATGGCGAACAGGGCGATCCAGCTGCCACGCGTCAGCGCTTGAGTCTGACGGTGATGCGGGACGGGCTTGGCGCGCAACGGACGCATGGGCGAAGTCAGCCGGGTCGGTTACTGAGCGTGGACGTGGCCCTGGGCCGATTCCGGCGCTTTCTTCTGCACGGCAACTTCAACGCTGACGTCACCGGCCTTTTCGAAATGCAGGGTCATCGGGAAACGCTTGCCGTCGCTGAGCAGGCTGCGATCAGTCGGGTTGAGCAGCATCACGTGATAAGCCATCGGCGCGAAGCTCACGGTGCCGCCGGCGGGGATTTCCACGCTCGGTACTTGCTGCATCTTCATCAGATCGCCCTGCATCACGTGCTCGTGCAACTGCGCTTGTGCAGCGATGGGCGAGTCGACGCTGAGCAGGCGATCGGCGCTTTTGCCGGTGTTGTGAATGATGAAGTAGGCGGCGACGGTCGGCGCATTCGGCGGCAGTTCCTGCGACCACGGATGGGCGATTTTCAGTGCGCCGAGCTTGTATTCGTGGGCATTGACGAAGCACGCCGGCAACAACAGCGCAGCGAGGACGAATAGTTTCTTCAACATGGCAGTTCTCCAGAACGATTTGAAACGCGGATTAGTGGCGCGAACAAATCAGACCAGAGGGGAGGCACGGGGATTGAGACTCGGCCATTGCTGGCGCGGCGTCGGGGTTTGCAGGGAGACGGGCGCAACGCTGCGGTTGCTTGCAAATTGCGCAAAATACAGCTGCGGCGAATGCGCCGGCAGCGCCAGCAATGGCGCCCCACCTGAGCAACACCAGCAGTGCTGCATGTTTGAATGGCTGTCGTTCTGCGGGGCCTTCTGATCCGTGGCACCGATGTCGATCGCCACCATCTTCATGCCGCTGCCGGTGCAGAAACTGCTCCAGAGTATCTGTTCGGCCGGTGCACCGGCCGCCTGCGCCATCGCCCCGCTCAGCGGCATGGCGAGCATGTTGAACAGCACTGCAAAGCAGGCGATCCAGGCAAATGCTAACCGGCGTCGGTTCATGGGACAGGTCCGTTGGGTGGGCGATCAGGCGCGGCCCATTTAGCCTGATCAGGGCCGATAAGTAAAAAAGCGTCGTGCGGTTTGGTGTCGCAGTGCGCTGTTGAAAAGAGTGTAGCCACTTGGATTGGCAGTGCCAGACCGGACGCCTTCGCGGGCAAGCCTGCTCCCACATGTTTTGTGAGTATGCACAGATATCAGCAACATTCACGGTTTCTGTGGGAGCGAGCCTGCTCGCGAAAGCGATTTGTCAGGCATTGATGGGCTGCCGGTGCTGACGTCTTCGCGAGCAGGCTCGCTCCCACAAAGGGCCGTGCCGATTCAGTGGGAAAGGGCAGCGAGGACTTCAGCGACTGATTCAAACTCCCGATCAACCCCCGGCAACCCCGGTCGCTTCAACACCAGCACCGGCACGCCACGCTCACGCGCCACGTCCAGCTTCGGCTCGGTGGCGCTGCTGCCGCTGTTCTTGCTGATCAATACATCGATCTGCCGGCGCTCGAACAGCGCTCGCTCGTCTTCCAGCAGAAACGGCCCACGGGCGCCGATCACTTCGCAGCGCGTGTTGCCGGGATAAACGTCGAGGGCGCGCAGGGTCCAGAACTGGTGGGCGGGGATTTCGTCGAGGTGTTGCAGCGGTTCGCGGCCGAGGGTGAACAGCGGGCGGTGGAACGGTTGCAGCGCTGTGATCAGTTCGGCCCAGTCAGCCACCTCACGCCAGTCATCGCCTGCTTGCGGCTGCCAGGCGGGGCGGCGCAAGGCCCAGCAGGGGATGCCGGCGAGCTGTGCCGCGCGGGCGGCGTTGGCGCTGATTTGTGCGGCGTACGGGTGTGTAGCGTCGAGCAGCAGATCGATGCCCTCGTCAGCGATGAACTGCGCCAGACCTTCAGCACCTCCATAGCCGCCAACCCGAACCTGGCAGCGCAAATCGCTCGGCACCCGGCCAACGCCGGCGAGGCTGTAAATATGTCGCGGCCCCAAGGTGCGGGCAATCGCCAGCGCTTCAGTGACGCCGCCGAGCAGCAGGACCCGCTTCATACAAAACCTCCGGCATGCCCGACAATCCCGCCCTGACGATCAATGGCAAACACCTCGACCTGGACCAGTGCCGGTACCACGCTGCGGGCGAAATTCAGCGCATGGCGACAAACCTCATCCCCCAAAGCAATGCCTGCCGCACTGGCCATGGCCAAGGCTTGTTGGCTGGTATTGGCTTCGCGAATGCCTTGCTGCAACGCCGAATCCGCGCCAATCGCCGCCGCCCACTCGGCCAGTTGCGGCAAATCGATGCTCGAATGCCGCGAGTGCAGATCCATATGTCCGGCGGCGAGTTTGCTGATCTTGCCGAAACCGCCGCACAGGCTGAGTTTATCCACGGGTACTTTGCGCAGATGCTTGAGCACCGCGCCGACAAAGTCACCCATTTCGATCAGGGCGATTTCCGGCATATCGTAGACCCGGCGCATGGTGTCTTCGCTGGCGTTGCCGGTGCACGCGGCGATGTGCAGATAGCCGTTGGTTTTCGCTACGTCGATGCCCTGATGAATCGAGGCGATGTAAGCGGCGCAGGAAAACGGCCGGACGATGCCGCTGGTGCCGAGAATCGACAGGCCGCCAAGAATGCCCAACCGTGGATTCATGGTTTTCAGCGCCAGTTCTGCGCCGCCCTCGACACTGACCGTGACCTCGAAGCCGCCGCCGTAGCCGGTTTCGGCGGCGAGCAAGGCCAGGTGATCGCTGATCATCTTGCGCGGCACCGGATTGATCGCCGGTTCGCCGACGGCCAATACCAGGCCGGGTCGGGTCACCGTGCCGACGCCGACACCGGCGTTGAAGCGTATTCCCGGTTCGGCACACAGTCGCACCTGTGAGTAAAGCAGTGCGCCGTGGGTGACGTCAGGGTCGTCGCCGGCATCCTTGATCGTCCCGGCTTCGGCGCCGCCCTCGCTCAGGCGGCAGAACTCCAGGCGCATCTGCACCTGTTTGCCCTTGGGCAGCGTGATCTGCACCGCGTCGGCAGCGATGTCGGTCAGCAACAGGCGCGCGGCGGCGAGGCTGGTGGCGGTGGCGCAGCTGCCGGTGGTGAGGCCGCTGCGCAGGGGCGCGGGTTGTTCGGCGGTTTCGTCACGCATCGAGGGCTTTGACCAATTCCAGCAGGGTGATCGGCAAGGCCTGACGCCAGGTATCGAACTCGCCGAGCGGTTGCGCCTGGGCGACATGGATGCGCGTCAGCTCACCACCGTATTGTTCGCGCCAATGCATAAGGGTGACTTCGCTTTGCAACGTCACGGCGTTGGCCACCAGACGGCCGCCGGGTTTGAGCTGGTCCCAGCAGGTTTCGAAAACGCCCTCACGGGTGACGCCGCCGCCGATGAAAATCGCCTCTGGACGTTCGAGGCCGTTCAGCGCTTGCGGTGCCTTGCCGCGAATCAGCTGCAGGCCGGGCACGCCCAGCGCATCGCGGTTATGTTCGATCAATTGCTGACGACACTCGTTGGCCTCTATCGCGATGGCGCGGCAACTCGGATGGACGCGCATCCACTCGATGCCGATCGAGCCGCTGCCGGCGCCGACATCCCAGAGCAGCTCACCTGGCGTCGGCGCCAAGCGGGCGAGGGTGATGGCGCGCACGTCGCGCTTGGTCAACTGGCCGTCGTGACGGAACGCCGAATCGGGCAAGCCGGCGAGACGCGACAGGCCTGTGATGCCGGGCTCGGCCAGGCATTCGATGGCGATGACATTGAGATCGGCAACGGACGCGTCGTTCCATTCGCTGGCGCTGCGTTCGATACGCCGCTCGGCATCGCCGCCC
>Ga0182006_1001650_pt1 | contig 13155 bp, 3 predicted proteins | sample Sormic07211104_1_FD_123022 | JGI IMG/M metagenome (GOLD analysis project Ga0182006, IMG submission 123022) | Rhizosphere microbial communities from Sorghum bicolor, Mead, Nebraska, USA - 072115-104_1 MetaG | ecosystem: Host-associated > Plants > Roots > Rhizosphere | place: USA: Nebraska...
CGAGCGACGACTTCCCGCTCGGTTTCGCGCTGGCCCAGCTGCATGGCATCTATATCCTTGCGCAAAACACCAAGGGCCTGGTGCTGGTCGACATGCATGCGGCGCATGAACGCATCCTGTATGAGCAGCTGAAAGGCGCGCTGGATGAAGATGCGATGCAAGTCCAGCCGCTGCTGATCCCGGTCACCTTCTTTGCCGACGCGGTTGAAGTCGGCACCGCCGAAGAAAACCAGGAAACCCTGCATGCGCTAGGGTTTGACATCGCCGCGATTTCGCCCACCACGCTGGCCGTACGTTCAGTCCCAGCCCTGCTGAAAAACGCGGACGCCCAGACGCTGGCGCGCGATGTGCTGCGCGACGTCCGCGAATTCGGCGGCTCGCGGGTCCTGGTCGAACGCCGCAATGAGCTGCTCGGCACCCTGGCCTGCCACACCGCGGTGCGCGCCAACCGCAGCCTGACAGCGCCGGAAATGAACGCCTTGCTGCGGCAAATGGAAGCCACCGAGCGCGCCGACCAGTGCAACCACGGCCGCCCCACCTGGAGCCAGCTGGCGCTGTCCGACCTGGACAAACTATTCTTGCGCGGCCAGTAAGCGGTATGCCATCACAGCCAGCACCAACCACGGCGAAGCCGCTGGTGATCGCCATCATGGGGCCCACCGCCTCGGGCAAGACCGCCGCCGCACTGGAAATCGCGAGACACATTCCGTCTGAAATCATTTCGGTCGATTCGGCCCTGGTGTATCGCGGCATGGATATCGGCACCGCCAAGCCCAGCCGCGACGAGCTTGCCGCGGCGCCGCACCACCTGATCGACATCATGGAGCCGACGCAATCCTACTCGGCCATGCAATTCCGCGACGACGCGCTGCGCCTGTCCGCCGAAATCCACGCGCGCGGCAAGCTGGTGCTGATGGTCGGCGGCACCATGCTGTATTTCAAGGCCCTGCGCGACGGCCTTGACGACTTGCCGCAAGCCGATCCGGCCCTGCGCGCCAGGCTGGACGCCGAAGCAGCCTTGATCGGCGTGCCAGGCATGCACGCCAGGCTGGCCCAGCTCGACCCGGCCACCGCCGCCCGCCTGAAACCCAACGACAGCCAGCGCATCCAGCGCGCCCTTGAAATCATCGAACTCAGCGGCCAGACCATGTCCTCGCTGCTGACCGACCGGCCGGCGCCGGAGCTGCCCTTCGATATCTTGCCGATCGCCCTGGAACCGTCGGACCGCAGCGTGCTGCACGAGCGGATCGCCCGGCGCTTCGACCTGATGCTGGACCCGCAAAGCGGCGGCCTGATCGGCGAAGTCGAAACCCTGCGCGCCCGCGGCGACCTGCATCTCGGCCTGCCGTCCATGCGCTGCGTCGGCTATCGCCAGACCTGGGAATACCTGGACGGCCAGTACGGCTACCAGGAACTGCGCGAAAAAGGCATCGCCGCCACCCGCCAGCTGGCCAAGCGCCAGCTCACCTGGCTGCGTTCCATGCCGGAACGGATCGTGATTGACTGCATCGGCGACCGTGTTGCCGATACGGTGCTGGAGACGGTAACAGCAGCCCTCAAGCAGCGATAACGCCACGAAATTACCCTTGGGAAGCATCCCGGACCTGTTTTTCTTGACAGCATTTGGAGAAATGCTTCATAATTTAGGGCTTCATTGGTGATATAGCTCAGTTGGTTAGAGCACAGCACTCATAATGCTGGGGTCGGTGGTTCAAGTCCACCTATCACCACCACGAACACGTTTCAAGAAGTCCAGTAACGTACAAAAACCCGCCTCTAGCCTAGTGCTGATGCGGGTTTTTTGTTTGCTGAGCGTTTTTGGCGTCCATTGCCATCCAAAGTTTATGTTGGTACCCTTGTTGATATGAGAAAGCTCATCAAAATCACATACCAACAAAAATGCCTAAACTAGCCACGCCGCTGACTGAAGCGCAGATTTCCGAGCTAAAACCTCGCGCCAAAAGGTACAAAATTGGCGATGGGCATGGTTTATGTTTATTGATTGAGCCCACGGGCATAAAACGCTGGCACATGGTTTATAAGCGCCAAGGCATGGAAACGTCCCTGCGGTTAGGCACTTACCCCGAAATATTGCTATCAGAAGCCCGACTAAGGCATACGGAAGCTCAACTCCTAATCGCCGATGGCATCGACCCAAGTGAAAAAAGGCGTGAGCAGCGCCAGCAAGAGCAATCCTCAAGACCGAAATTTCGAAGATTCCACCTACCCACGAACGAACAAGGTGGCCTGGTGATCGAAAATCACATAAATCGCATGACACTAGGCCCTGCACAGGTAAAAGCACTAACAGCATTTCTGATAGCCACTCCAGTCGATATAGTAGAGAAGTATGTTGAATTGCATTGAATACTGACCCGTATTTTGTATCAAATACTGACCCTGTTCCTTTGCTTGCAGAATTGACCCTATCCAACTGATCCACTCGCCACTGTCGCGCAAAGGCGGCAACCCGGTCGTAGGATCCTTCAAAGCCTAGCTCACATAAATCAGCATGGATCTGTTTTAAGCTGCGCCGCTGTTTTCGAGACTTTGTCGCTTCGGTTTTAAGCCAGGATGAAAGTTTGAAGGCGTACTGATCAAGAGCACTGGGAGTGCGTCGATCCCGATAAGCCGGCTCTACGATTTCTGAGCGTAGATAGCGTCTGACGGTGTTTCTGGAGATCCCCAAGCGCCTGGCGATCTCCCTCAAGGAGACCTGGTCACGAAGGTGCCAGCGTCGAATAATGCCTAATAATGCCACGTCGATCACTCCAATCTCCCACTCACTATATTGAGTAGGATTGTGGTCTATACGTGGGTCAATTTTCGATGCAAATTATCCAGCTAAGTGGGTCAGTTTTCGGCGCAAATCAACAATCAAGCTCTCAGAAGTTGTATTTTTCCACCGTCGTAATGTGGCCTTGGCATCACTCAAAATTATGTACCCAAAAAGGCACCGATAATTACGAGTATCATAAATGTGCATTCACCTCCTCACATTCAGATTTCACGCGGGAGTATTCATTGACTATGGAGCTGCGTTCGTACTAGTTAACGGCGTGGAATGAGACTGAAACCCCGCGCCATATCTATCTCCAGCTATTTATTGTAGCAAATTCATAGCAATCAGTTTATTGCAGCATTTTTTTGTTTTGACGCTTGGCTGTAACTACCTGCGTAATGGATATATTAGAATCTAGGCGCGCTTCCCTGCTATTTCATATAGTAGGGGGTGCTCGTATCGGTTTCCGGTCTTGACAAATGCCATCTCGGCGCTGATCATCTAAATTAGTAAAAATGCTAACGTGCCTTACGATCCCAAACCGACAAAGTTTGTTCAAAAATTTCTTTTGTCAGCCCGCGGTGGTCAAAAAAATCTTTCAAAATCTGTTTTGCTAAAAAAACGTCCGTACACACAGTTCTGGTATCCCATTCATCGTCTCCAAATTTTTCGGTTCCACGAAATGGTGCGTCTCCAACCTGCCACCATTCCCGGAGCTTCGTTTTTTCACCTAACTTTTCCAGCGGTGCAGCAATCAGTCTGAATTTTCCTGGATTGGATACCATGGTGATCGATTCAATTACGGCAAAGTGTCCATCATGCTCATAAATTGGTTCTATTACGGATAATTGTACTGTCCCACCAAATTGAAATGCGCGCTGAATGCGCATTTCAACGTCGGACCAAATGGGTTGTTCAACAGTCCCGCCAAAATTTGGGATGTCCTTATCGGTTGCAGTAAGAAACAATTCAAGTGATTTCATATTCATTTTTTCGGTATCGTTCCTTGTGTAATGTTCCATGTGCTACTCCCACTATTCCACTGATATATTTTTCCTGTAATACCTTCAACAATAGTCAGGCTATTTAGCCCAGATTTGCTAGCCATGTTTTTTAAGTCGGATTGACAAAAACTACAAACTGGCTCACCGCGCACGACTATTGTCATATCCTTCCCTGCGGTCAGCCCGGCATTATAAGCCTGTTGAATCACACCAACTTCAGCATGCGCATTGGCCATACTGGCATTGGGATCACCTGGTGGCACCAAGTCTGAAATTAAGGTAGGTTGATTAGAATTGGCTAGCTGAGTTGGACGGGCAGTCTGATTAGTATCAACTAAGTTCACTCCACCAATATTACTCTCAGCAGTAACTGTAACTGGCGCCTTTGCTCCAGACAGTGTTGTACCAATCAAAGGATCTACAGATTGAGCCGTAGCTAATTCTGTTTTCAAACGTTCCGCAGTAGCCGCGTTTTCAGGCTGCGTGGAACCAACCCTAACAGTATTTGTACCATTATTGGTACCACTTGCGCCAGAATCCGACCCGCTAGAGAAAGTCAGGTTAGTCCACTTAGCACCAGACGTCCCAGTAACAATAGGGGGGGTCATTAGACACACCGGCGGGGCGCACAAATAAAGAGGTAACGTTGCTGTCACCACCGCCCCCGCACTTCCCGTCGGCCCATTAGAATCACCAGGCAAATCTGGTGGAGTCTGTGGAATTGCGGATGGACCGTGCGTCAAGATTTGAGCGCCGAGATTGACGGCTCCGTATCCCAAATCTATCGCTTGTCCAGCGGCCAGACTGGCAAGCTTGCCTATCGGTTGTCTGCTGACAGAATCAGAAACACGACTTGCGGCATCACCCACCGTAGCTAATGCACCATAGGTAAACAATCCAGTGCTGGCGAGCGTGTCTTGCTCGTTGATATAGCCTTGCCCCCTCTGCTGCGATGCCACTGCGTCAGCCTTGGCAGGATTGCTATCCGACAAGCCGTCAGCACAACGGATTTTCGCACAAGCAGCATCGACTAAGCGTTGCTGCTCCTCATGGCTTTTCCCTTGCATCAGCTCACGCAGTTTGTCGACTTCTTTTTTATCCAACTGCCGATTATTGGCATCCACACTTAACGCAGCAGCGGCGCCAGAACCGCCTCCGACTGCGGCACCCAGCGCGGTCGCAGCAATTTGCGCCAAGCCGCTACTCACAGAATCCGGCAACCCCATTCCCTTGATGGCATCGCTGATGGTCGTCATTGCTTCCGCCGAAGCCAGCGCACCGGCGGCCCCACCTAAACCGCCTCCCAGCAAACCGGCAGCCGTATGCATTGCAACACGATTATTTCCCTTCTCATCCCATGTCGCCGCCTCTGCCCGCAAGGCTGCAGCCTGCTCTGGATCTGTCTTGTCGAGACTTTCGGCCTGGACATTGAGCTTATCCCTTTGTGTGTCCGCATACTTGCCAATATCGGTCGCAGCTTGTTGACCAAAGGCAGCAACAATCTGCGCATTCGCCGTCACCTGGCTGTTAAGTTGCTGACCGTTCCAGTCTTTCGAAATCGAGCCGGCATTACTGACGCCGACATTGGTATTGACCGCAGCCACCGATTGCGCTGCCGTCTGTCCGGTCAATGCCTGCTGCGCCTTGTCGTCGGTAATCACCACTGTGCCGGCGCTCACGCCGCCGTAGCTGGTGCCGCTGCTGCTGCCATCTTTGCTGCTCACGCCCAACGAACTGCCTTGACCGCCTTGCTGAACGGTCAAGAGATTGGCCCCCTGCGCCGTGCCACCACCACCGCTGCTGCCGCTGACCCCGTAACCACCACCCACACTTGCAGCGCTGGCGCTGTAACTACTGTGATTCTGAATATCGCTTTGCGTCAGCGTCTGCGTCACCAGCAGGTTCTTGTCCGGCGTCGCCGTGCTGGCAATCACCCCACCTTTCAGATCGGTATTGCCATTGACGTTCACCACAAAGCCACCGTCACCCGCCTTGATGCCCGACTGCTGCGTGACGCTGGCATAATTTCCATCGACCTTGCTCTGGCTGGCATTGATGCTGCCGGAAGCACCATAACCGATAGTGACGGTGCCACCAATAGCCTGGTCCTTGCCCTTATAGGTGCTAGTGTCCTGCAAACTCTGGATATTCAAGTTGCCCTGCCCGCTGGTGCCGACATTGGCAAATACCTGATTGCCGGAAGCCACCGCACCCTGGATGTTGGTGTCATGTCCCGACGACAGCACCAAGGTATTGCCCGCCCCAACATTGCTGTTCACGTTGACGACGTCGGTCCCGTTGCCGTTGCCCCGGCTGCCGGAAGCGCTGGCGGTAATCCCGAAAGCAAAGCCGTCCTTCCCATACGTTGCCGCAATCCCGACTGCGCCGCTGTTCGACGAACTGGTCGATTGCTGCGTACTGGTGCTTTGTGCAGCCTTCAGATTGATATCGCCGTCGGCCTTCAGCAATGCATCCTGTCCAGCGCTCACGTTACTGCCGATGACATTGATGTTGCTGTCTTTGCCAGCCCCGGTTGCCGTGATCGAGACGTTGCCGCCAGCCTTGACGTTCGAGCCGACCACCGTACTTGTGTTTTGCGTACTCTTGCTATTGCTGCTGGATGATCCCACAGTCAGGCTGACGGTAAAGCCGGTGGCTTGACTTTTACCGGCAGCAGCATTTTGGGCGACGCCGTCGTAAGCGTTGTAAGCCATCGATCCGGCTGCCGCACCGGCCAACACCTTCATGCGCGTATCATCCGTTTTACTGGACGCATTGCCCATCTGCTGGATGCCCTGGATGGCGGTAATCACCGGCGCCGACACTGCCAGCGTCAAACCACTCTGGTTATATGCGCTGGTCTGCGTATCGCTGCTGGTGTCGTTGACCGCAACAATGTTGACCTTTTGCGCCGCAATCCCGATATCGCCTTTCATGGCGATCACATTGCTGCCGCTCTGACTGTAGGTATTGCCGGCGTTTATATTGACGTTGCCATCAATACTGCCAACGGTACTGCTGTTATTGGTCGTGGAAGTCGCCGTTTCCGTGCCGTTCTGCGAACGGTTACCAACCGTGAAACCAATACCGCCGCTACCCATCAACCCCGATTTCGACTTTTCATGGAGACCCGTCTCCGTCTGGTTGCTTTGCGATGTCACGATATTGACGTTGTTGCTGGCATTGATGTTCAGGTCGCTGGTCGCCGCAATACCGCTACCGCGCACCGTCACATCGTTGCCGGCGGTCACGCTGACCTGGTTACCCGATACCGTGCTACCCAGTGCAGTGTTTTCCGTCTTCGTGATCACATCGTGGCTACTGCTGGAGGACAGCAGGCCGTGGCTATGACTGCGGTCTTCCTGGCTAAAATCGGCGTGCGAGATCGATTCGCCCAGTGTGACATTACCCGTAGCGCCCAAGGTGGCATTACCCAGGCCATCGGCATTCGTTCCTGCCGTGATCGTGCTGGCGGTGAGCGTCAAATCCTTCGCAGTTGCACCTTTGACCAAGACCACATTACCGAAAGCATCTTGTTGGGCGCCGGCCAGCACGGTCGCGTTGCCTCCCGCTGTCAAACTGCTGCCGACCGCGTTCTGCGTATGTACGTCAACAACCTGCGATCCTTCCGTATGGCCAGCCTTGCCCTGGCCGTCCAAGTGATAACTGTTATTGTCCGTCGCATTCTGAATCGTGACGTTGCCGCCGGCCGCGACCAGCATGTCTTTGCCCGAGGACAGATTACTCGCTGTCACGGTCAAGTCGCCCTTGCTCACCAGACCCAAGTTGCCGCCTGCAGCAACTGTGCTGCCGACGGATTGCGTCACCTGCTGATCGCTATTGGAATTCGCCGTGTGCGCGACATCATGCCTGCCTGTGGAGACGGTCTCGACATTGATCGCATTACCCGCTGTCAGCATCGCATTGCCGCCGGCGCTGACCTGCGCACCCTGCAAGGTCAGATTCTGGCCGGCAGACATGACCAGATTGTTCGTTGCGGCGATCTTGCCGACCGCGCCGACGGCCGTCACGGTCGATGAACTATTGCCGAAGTTACTGATTGCCGTATTGGTGACCGATTGATCGAGAATATTGTTGCCTGCAAACAGGCCGACATTACCACCAGAAAGCGTGCCGCCAATGTTGCTGATGTCGTGATCGGCTGCCAGCAGGAGCTGCTGCTTGCCCGAGATCGTACCGCCGGTATTGGTGATGTCCTTACCTTGAATGCCTACCGCATCGCCGGCAATCAGCGCACCCGTCGGCGTCAAATCCATATTCTTCGCCAGGTACACTTGCGGCACCAGCACCGTCTGCTGACTGCCATCCGGCAAAGTCACGGTTTGGCTCACCAGCCAGACGATGTCAGTAGTCAGCGCGGCCATCTGGGCGTCACTGAGCGCCAGGCCCGGTTTCATATTGAATTGCTGGGCGAACGCGACACCGTTGGTCATCAGCGCCTTGTATTCGTTTTCTGCGCTGGTGTAACCGTTCAGATAACGCATGCCGGTCAGGTTGGTGACCTGGTCCGTCACGAGCTTTTCTTCATAGAAGCCGTCACCCAGTCTCTTTTGCGTCACCGCCGGATTGATGCCCAGCAAATTGAGCATGTAGTCGCTGGAGATGAAATTGCCGTATTGCGTAAAACGCGGATCGGTGGCGATCAGATACGGCTGATTCGGCGCTGGCCGCACGGAATACAGACCATTCGTCGGCAATACGGTATTGACTGCGCCGGCACGCGCGCCATCGACCACCCGCGCAGCACCCGGCACGACAGTAGGGATACTGCCGAGGCCACCGCTGCCAACCAGGGAAAGCGGCACGATGCCATCACCCAGGCCCAGCGATCCAGCACTGGCGCCGACAGGGCGCTTTGAGGCGCCGACACTGTTATTGCTGACTTGACCGCCCGTGATCGACACGGCCTGATTGCTGGTGATCGTGCCGCCGGCGACACCAATGTCCAGCGTAATGGGCGTATTGCTCCAGGTCGTCCATTGCACCGGCGGCGCCGGCAAGCTGTCGGCTGTACCGAAACCGCTGTTGTTGGTAGACGAATAAGTACGGGTCAATTGGGTGGATGTATTGACAATCTTGGTATTGTTGCTGCCGTCTGCCGAGGCCACACCATCGATGGTCAGATTACCGCCTGCGGCGATTTGACCATTGTTATTGTTCAATTGCGTACCGATGGCCATGCGCATATCGCCGCCGGAGGTGATTTTAGCGGGAGCGCCGGTTGTTGCCGCCAGTTGCGTCTCTGTCACCACCTGGTGCGCAATGCGTTCGACTTCGCTCGGATAACTGCCGGGGAAATAGGCATGGACGAGTTGTGTATCGTTCTGGAACGTCGTCGTCGGATCGGTATAGCCGGGAATCGTCACCAGACGCACACAATTCGTGGTGCAGTTGCCGTACTGGTTCGAATACGTGATCGTCCCCAATACATTGCGATAGGTATTGCCATTAGTGAGGTCGGCCCAGGCGATGTTGCCGGCGACCTGGTCCGGATTGGCCTGGTTATCAGTGCGTTTCGTAAAATAAATGACCTGCGTGCCGGCGGTCGGCGCCACCCGCGACTGGCTCAGGTATTGGATATCATTGCCGCCATTCGGTAAGACATAGCCCAGGCCGCCATAATTGATTTCAAACGCCGAATCGGTGGCCGACAGGTTCACCACTGCCTTGTAAATCAGAAAACCGTCCGGCGTCACTACGGGCGTCACCGAGACGATAGCCGATGGATTGAGGTAATAGTCGTCATGCATGTGCGTATTACTGTTACGCAGAGGGGTACTGCCTGGCGCCAGCGAGGTCCACCATGGCGATTGCGTCATGGTACTTGTCGTGTCCGACACGGTCACCGTATTGGTCGTCACGTTCTGCCGTACATTGTTGATCTGGTTCGCAGCAATGTTCAAGGTGCCATCGGCTTCGATCATCGACGACAGGTTGTTGATAGTGCCGGTCTGGTTGAACAGGTAGCCATTCGCATCCTTGGCACCATTAGCAGCAATGTTCAGGTCGCCCAGACTGTAGAGCGTCGCGCCATTCTGGTTGGTGATCGTATTGGCTACCCACAGATTGACTTGCTTGACGCCGGCAATGATGGCCGCCGCGCCGTCGTTGGTGACCGTATTGGCGTTCACCGTTACCGTATTGCCGATTAGCGTACCGGTATTACCAAGCTGATTGCTGTTGGTATTGACGTTATTGCCCTCAATGCGCCCGGCATTGGCGATACCGCCAGCGCCGACATTGATGGTCGTCGTGCCGGTTGTCGTATCGCCTGGATTGCCGGAAGCAATATCAGCACCGGCCGCGTTCCACACATTCGCGGCATTGAGCGAGAGGTTGCCGGCGGCGGCCAAGGTACCAGTGTTGACCAGATTACCGGTGGTCGACAGCGTCAGGTTGCGGTTCGCGGTGATCTGGTTGCCGGCGTCATACGTGTAATTACCCTGTAGGCTGACATTGCCGTCACGGCCAGCGACGATCTTGCCATCCCCAACCAAGGCATTGGCGGTCAGGGTCAGATCGACATCACTGCCCACCGATCCATTGGCATTAGTAAACGTGCCGGTGGCAATGGCAACCCCGCCGCCACTACCTGCCGGATTGGCAATACTGCCGCTGGTATTGTCGATACTGGACGTCGCCAAGGCGACGCTGCCGCCGCTGATACCGCCACCGACATTGGTCAGCGTCGCGCCCGGCTGATTCATCGTCAGCGCACCGGTGGCGAGCAATTGGCCTGCCGTGTTGTCGACACTGTTAGCTGTATTGAGGTTTAACGCACCGCCGGCGACAATATGGCCGCCTTGCGTATTCGACAGCACTGGTGTCGCAATCGTGACGTCGCCAGCGCCGCCGATCAGGTCCGAACCGGTAACGGCGGAAGGATTGGCGTTGGTGATGCTGGTCGTACCCGTGACAGTCGTCAGGCCGCTACCGACGTTGATGATCTTGCCGTTGGTGTTATCTATCGTGCTACCAGCTACCTGCAATTGACCGGTAGTGCCCAGCGCCTCAATCTTGCCACCGACGTTCGTCAACGCACCCTGGGCAGTCGCTGCCACATTGCCCATTGCTTCGATGGAACCGTTAGTGTTGTCGAGTGTACTAGCAGAAGACACGGACAAGTCGCCCAATGCGCCAATGGCACCGGCGGCATTGCTAATGCTGCCGGCGGCTGTCGTCACAGCGCCCTTGCCACTGATGCTGCCCGCATCGTTGTTCAGTGCCTGAGAAACCGTTACGGCAACGGCGCCTGTGCCGAGATTCTGGATTTTACCGGCAGCATTATTGAGCGATTGGGCATTGACCGTCGCCCCAGCGGTTGCCCCTTCTATGGTGCCGCCCTGGTTGTTGACCTGACCGGAATTGGCATTCACGGCAACCGCCGCACCGCCGATATAGCCGCCCTGACTATTGTCGATATTGCTGGTACTCGATACCGACTCATTACCGACTGCGGTCAATTTGCCGCCCTGGTTCACGATGGAACTGGCCGTAATCGCGGCAGCGCCGTTCGTGCCCAGTACACCGCCATTATTGGACAAGGCGCCGGCTTGCACCGTCAAGGTGCCGCTGCCCGTGTGGACGAGTGAACCATGATCGTTGTTGATGGCCCCTGCTGCGATGACCACGTTATTGGCAACAACGCCCATCATGCCGTTGCTGTTGTTCAGCAGCTGCGACACATTGATCGTGGCCGTGCCGTTTGTATTGTTTTGGATGATCTTGCCGGCGGCATTGACCAGATTGGTTGCTTCCAGATCGATTGTGCCGGCACCCAAGGTACCGCCGCTGTTATCCAAGTTAGCAGCAGTGACCTTAACGCTGCTCGGGCCGGCCGTGGTGCCGGCCTGAATGGTGCCGCCGTTGTTGGTCAACTGCGCTCCGGCATTGACCGTCATGGCAGCATTTGACGCCAGCGTACCGTTGTTATTGTTGAGCGAGGTCGCCGTGACATCCAGGGTCTGCTGTGCGGTGATAGAACCGTTGTTGGTGGCAGCACCTGCCGTGATGCTGGCCACGCCGTTGGTTGCAATGGCGCCCTGGACGTTGGAGAAGGCACCGGTCTGTATCGAAGCCGTGCCAGTACCCGCATGATTGATCTGACCGCCGTCATTGCTGAGGCTGCCCGACTGGATCGACAGATTATTGGCGTTGGTGGCGATGGTGCCCGCGTTGCTCAATGCACCGGCAGTCACAATGCTGGTGTCGCCAGTGCCCGATTGCGCAATGCTGCCGCCAGTGTTGGACAGGCTGCCGGCATTGATCCCCACTTGGGCGGCATTGATGCTACCTCGGTCATTGATGAGGGCGCCAGTGGCATTGATCGTCGCTGTACCTGCCGCTTGCAGCGTACCGCCCGTTTGATCGATGTCGCCAGCGCGTGCTGTCAGACCGACATTGCGCCCGGCGTTGATTTGTCCATGGGCGAGGTTGACGCTTGCGCCGCCGATCTCAATATCGGTACTCGCCGTATTCTGGCCGGTGGCCGCGATGGTGCCTGCCGCTGTCAAACTAATGCTGCCTGCTTGCGTAGCTTGACCGTTCGCATCGACCCCTGCCCCTAATGCGCCGGTCGAATTGATGCTGCCGGAGAACAGGCTTAAATCGCTCTGTGCTGCGACCGTGCCGCTATTGGCAATCTGGCCCGCGCTATAAAGCTGCACTGCCTGTTGCCCATATAGTGTGCCGGCATTCGTGATGCCATCATTGCCGACAATGCGCACCTGACCGCTGGCTGTGGTCTTGCCGTTCAGGGTAATGACGCCCTGGTTATCGATATTCAGATCGCCGGCTTGGGCTGCGATATTGCCGAGGCTGACAACGCCGACACCGGCTTCCGTGCCGACGAGTTTGATCTTGTTGGCGTACATGCCGCCAATGGACGCAACGTCTATCCCGACCGTCGGCTTACCGTCATCGCCCTGGATCACTTGCACGCCAAGGTCCGCATAGTTGACGACGTTAGCGCCAGCCACCACATTGAGATTATTTGCCCACAGCTGACCATTCACCGACACTGAACGCGCAATCAGATCCAGCTGGTCCAGATTGTTGCCGTTGAGGCCGCCGCCATCGATTTGAATATCGCCGCGTGTCACGCGAAATGCCTGTAAACTGCCATCGCCGCCGAACACCGGCGTGCCGGTCGTCAAGACACCACGCGAGGTATTGATGAATCCGCATCCCGAACAAGATATGCCGTTAACGTTGGCGACCACTACCTGGGCTTTCTGCCCTGCTACCTCAATGTAGCCATTCAGTTGACTGCGACTCGTGCCGGTCACTTCGTTCAAAATAATGCGCGCTGCATTACCGGGTGCGAGATTCGCATTGCCAGCAATCCAG
>Ga0182006_1001651_pt1 | contig 13150 bp, 12 predicted proteins | sample Sormic07211104_1_FD_123022 | JGI IMG/M metagenome (GOLD analysis project Ga0182006, IMG submission 123022) | Rhizosphere microbial communities from Sorghum bicolor, Mead, Nebraska, USA - 072115-104_1 MetaG | ecosystem: Host-associated > Plants > Roots > Rhizosphere | place: USA: Nebraska...
GTAATCCGTACGCATCGTAATTCTGCGATCGCATTTAAAACCAGAGTTTACTTATCGATGCAACGCTACGCTGATGTAATTACTGAAGCAGAAAAAATCGTGAGCAGTAGTTTCACTGCAACAACTGGTGTCCCACATGCCCTGCAGCCAGACGTTACTGCTGTTTTCAAGACGCCGTATGTTACTACAGAGTCGATATTCTCTATGCCTTTCGTTGCGGGAACGGAGACTGGCGGCGGACAAAGCGCACTTAGCTCCTACTACTTCGGCATAAAGCTATACTCCTTAAATCCCCAGGGCGTAATTGGTGATCCAGGTTTTTCACAGGCGGATAAAAGGAGATCTTTCATCACCTTATCCGCAGGCCTGCCGTACCTATCCAAATTTCCAATCGGCGCAGCACAGGGCTATTCCGACTACGTTCCTGTTATCCGCTACGCGGAAGTGCTCTTGAACCTGGGCGAAGCACGAGTTAGAAGCAGTAATGCTGTTGATCCACAAGCAGTCGCATTGCTGAATGCGGTCCACAGCAGATCTGATGCTTCCACAACATTCACTGCAACGAGCTTTAGCTCAGCACAAGCACTTGCGGATGCATTTCTTCGTGAAAGAAATATCGAGTTCCTTGGCGAAGGGCTACGCAGCCCAGACCTGTTACGATTGGGATTAACGATCCCGGGTAAAGCTGAAGTACCAGCTGTTCCACCTACTTCGGCACAATACATCTGGCCGATTTCCGGCACAGAACTCCTGTATAATAAGCTAATGACAGATAACAATTAAGTGCAGCACCAACAACAAAGCCCGCCAGTATTAACCTGGCGGGCTTTGTTGTATAAAACCGATGTCCCAATTACGTGAGTAATCCGGCAAAAAAAGGCTTCAGCTGTTCAGCTAGTATCAAATGATCCTCAACACTCGGGTGCCCCGTACACCCTCTTGCCTCCATCGGTTCAAAGAAAAACTTCGCCACTTTATCCTTCGGATACAGTTTGTCTACTTCGCGCTGAACACGGTTAATACATTCCTGGAGCTTCGTTCTGGAAGTTCCTTTCACCATAGGACTACTTAATAGTGCAATTTTTGCTTTCGGATATTTACTTTTAACAAGCTGCACGAATTTTACATAACTGGCGACAAATGTATCCGCGTTAAAGGCTTCCCTGGGTGTTTTACCGTCACCATTACTGAAATCATTTGTGCCTAAAGCAATACTGACGATGTCTGGACTATAAGTCTTAAAGTCCCACATGTCCTTTCGATCATTCTGGAAATCAACTTTTTCATAGACCTGCGGCATGGCTGGGCCTTCACTGTTCCAGTTCCGATAAACACCAATGCCACTGACACTGCTTAGCATGAAATTTAACTTTAACATCCTCGCAAGCCTCGGCCCGTAAGCCATATAAGCGTTATGCTGATCATGATAGTCGCCGGTACCACATGCAACCTCCGAGGCATCCGCTGCTGCACCACAGGTAATGCTGTTGCCAATAAACTCGATCATCGGCGCAGGTTTCACTGGAAGCGCCTTAATACCCTGGGCTTCCACCTTTGAGATAAATATGGGTCCGGTATGTGCCTCTGTGGCCTTGAAGATTCGAATTTCATGTTTCCCTGCTGGAACATTAATTAAGATTGGATCCATGCTGTTCCCTTTGACACGGAGTCGCTTTTGATAATGACCATCAACTTCATACTGCAGGTAATTATGGGCATTGCGATTTGCCAGATCCACATAAAGCTTACACGTTGTACCTTCAAAAGCAAATCCAAAGTGTACTGCGCCGCTAATCAGCTCCAAACCCCTACCCTCGTGCAGCATCGATCGCCCAAATGGCTTCAGGTCCTTAGCGGAAAGCGTATCGGAAGTAGCCTGGTTTTTCTTTAAAGGCGCACAACCTAGCTGTGCAATACATAGCGATAATAGCAGGACTGAAATTCTGAGTTTCATTTATGAAGGTGATTATTTTGAAGACTGGCAAATTAATGCAGCAAAATAATAAACTTCCCTCGAGATTAACATTGCTTTCGCTTCTTAGAGCAGATTTGGCAAAAATTATCATATCCATCGCGGGAACTTCCGCAATGGCTTTCTCCCCAGAGTTAAAAAGCAAATCACCTGATTTACTTATCAGGCTTAAGCTCAGATTCAGATTTAAGCACCTTCTTGCCCTCCTCCATTGAAATTTCATAAGCAGGATTGTCCTTTGATGCATTCCGCTTTACTGTTGTCCCCTTTATGGTTTTCTTAACAGGTTCCACATGCTTTTTTTCGATCGTGCCTGATGCCTGAGACTTTCCCCAGTTCCACTCCACTTTATCTCCTTTTTTCATAATAGCCTTTTCTATCCCTCCACAAGATTGCTGCCAGAAGACAAAAACCTGGTGCTAACAACTATAAAATCAGACACATAAGACAATCAAAAGCTAATACCAAAAAGATTTACAAACTACCAGACTTACACGGTGTTACTTCATTGTGTCATAACGGTTTTGACGCAAGTAAACCTAAAAAGATATGTTTGATCAAATTTTAAACGTGGTAAAAGAGCAGATGGCTAGTAACCCACAAGCGGCGGCGGCAATACCTGCAGATAAAGCTGATGATGTACACAGAGAAGTAGCCAGCCATATTGAACAAGGATTAAAAGGACAAGTCTCCGGTCAGGGCGGCATTGGTGGGATATTATCCGCCCTTAGTGGTGCAGGTGGCTCCGGAAGTCCCTTAACAGGTGCAATAGAGGGTGGACTACTTTCCACTTTAGGCAGCAAATTCGGACTACCACCAGCGGTAACCGGCGCAATTGCAGGTGCACTTCCTGGTATTCTGCAGAAGTTCGCAAGCAAAGCGACTGATCCTAATGATAAAAGCATCAGTCTTGAATCCATTACCAAAAGCCTAGGGGGTAGCGGTGGTTTGGGTGGTGCTTTAGGAAACATCCTTGGGAAATTTTAGATTTGCAAGAAGCCTTACAGCGCGTAGGGTTTTTTTTCCTATTTTAAATCCGGAAATATCAACCTGTAAATAAATTAAAATGATTACAAGCAACATCAAAGCATTACTCTTCGGCGCAGCACTTGTTGCAGCATTGCCGGCATGTAAAGGCGGATCGGACCAAACAACAACAGCTGGAGAACCGCAGCCGACAACTGACAGCACCTATGCACCGGTAGAAACAAAAGCGCCAAACAGCGACTACAAGTCGGCATTTAAAGGACAGACCCGTGCGCCAGGCGTAAAAACAACTACCCCACTGAACATCACGGTACTCACTTCCGAACTTGAACAGCCTTGGGGCATCGTTAACCTTCCTGACGGTCGTTTTCTAGTCACTGAAAAGAAAGGAAACATGAGGATCCTGAGCGCTGATGGCAAACCACAGAAGAAAGTTACCGGCTTGCCAACAGTAAATTCTGAAGGTCAAGGTGGTTTACAAGACGTGAACATCGATCCGCAGTTTGCAAGCAACAGAATGGTTTACTGGACCTTCTCTGAAAAGACTACAAGTGGAAATCTTGCTGCTGTAGGAAAAGGAAAGCTTTCTGCAGATGAAACCAAGATTGAAGACATCAAAGTAATTTATCGTGTAACGCCGGCATTCGACGGCACTTTACACTATGGCTCTCGAATAGTATTCGACAAAGAGGGAAATATCTTTTTAAGTGCAGGTGAACGTTCTTCAACTGAAACCAGGGAGAAAGCCCAGGCACTTGATGCTTCTTTAGGTAAAATCATCCACATCACTACAGAAGGAAAGCCGGTTCCAAACGGTCCTTTCGCAGGAACTGCAAATGCAAGGGCTGAGATCTACTCATTAGGTCACCGTAATCCTAATGGTTTAGCATTTAATCCTGCTACAGGCGACTTATGGGAGTCAGAATTCGGTCCACGAGGCGGTGACGAGATCAACATCATTCGTCCGGGTAAAAACTACGGCTGGCCAGTAATCACCTACGGCATTGAATATGCTGGCGGAAAGGTTCTTTCTGGCATCCAGCAAAAAGAGGGCATGGAACAGCCTGTATACTACTGGGATCCAGTATTATCTCCTGCAGGCATAACTTTTTACAACAGTGATGTTATTCCAGAATGGAAGAACAACCTGTTTGTAGGTGGTTTAAGCAGCATGCATATCGCACGTCTAGTGATCAAAGATGATAAAGTAGTAGGCGAAGAACGTTTGTTAGCCGATGAAGGTCAGCGCTTCCGCGCATTAACCGTTGGCAAAGATGGCGCACTATACGCCGTAACGGACGGAGGCAGGCTTTATAAAGTCTCAAAGAAGTAAAAACAAAAAAATGCCATAAAAAAGGGGATGTCTACAGTAGACATCCCCTTTTTTATGCACATCCATCTACCCTATTAATTTATCGAGCGTAAATGGCAAGTCGCGTAGCCTTTTACCTGTGGCGTTGAAAATAGCATTCGATATTGCGGCTGGCACACCTACAATACCGATCTCACCAAGACCCTTTACCCCTATTGGGTTCACGATGTTGTCGTCCTCCTCAACAAAAATCACATCAATGCCATGTACATCTGCATTTACAGCAACATGGTATTCTGCAAGATCATGATTGATAAAACGCCCGTATTGCTTATCCATTACGGATTCTTCTTCCATCGCCATACTGATTCCCCAAACTACACCGCCCAGCACTTGACTGCGCGCTGTTTTCGGATTTAATATCCGGCCTGCAGCGACAGCTACCACTACTTTGCTAACCGCTACGTTCCCGAGATCTGCATCTACTTTTACCTCCACGAAAACCGCAGAGTGGGTGTATTTACCATATTGACCCTGTTTTGGATCTGGTACCGAAGTTGTTTGATGTTCCAATATTCCTAAGCCCCGCTGCTTCATCAGGTCGGGTATCGAGATTTTGACGGCCGGATCCTCTTTCAATCCAAGCATCCCATCTTTCATGATTACCTGCTCCGGTTTAGCACTGCTAAATTCAGAATGCGACAGCTTCTTTGCCTCTTTGAGCAACTGCTCCCGCAAATCCTCGCAGACCTTGAGTACTGCCGGTCCCACAGATGAAGCCGTCCAGGATCCACCTTGAAGCGGCGCCATTGGCAAGTCAGAGTCCCCTAAAATAAAGGTCACATCCTCAATGGGAAGACCCAGTGTTTCCGCTGCAATTTGAGACATGATGGTGTAAGTGCCCGTACCAATGTCCGCAGTACCGCAGCTCACGACGAGTTTACCGTCGGGAGAAAGCTTGGCTTTTGCCATAACTGGCTGCTGTTGCACTTCCCAGACGCCAGTTGCCATACCAACACCAACCAGGTTATTGCCTTCACGTACTTGCCCCGGGACAGGATTTCTGCGGGCCCAGCCAAATTTTTCAGCAGCTTTTGCATAACAGGCTTTTAGCTCTTTACTGGAGAATGGCAGTTTATCATTTTGCTCGCCTTCCGCGTAGTTGATCAACCTAAATTGCAAAGGATCTATTCCAGCTTTACAGGCAAGTTCATCAATCGCAGCTTCAAAGGCATATACACCAGTAGCACCACCAGGTGCCCGCATATCCAGCGGCGTATACGTGTCCAACTTCACCAATTTATAACCGAGTTCCACATCCGGACAGTCATATAACATGCCCGACCAGTTAACCACATTTTCTGTATAATCCTCAAACTGGGAAGTTTCCGCAATTGCCTCATGCTTAATCGCCAACAGCTTTCCATTGCTCGAAGCACCCAAGACAACCTGTTGCTTCGTCATGGGACGGTGTCCAAAAGAAAACATCTGCTGACGGCTGAGCACCACACGCACAGACCGTTTCAGCGCCTTGGCAGCCATAAACGCCATAAATAATTGATATTGTGGCCGCAAACCGGAGCCGAAAGCACCACCAATAAACGGCGCCTTTACATGAACTTCCTCTTTCGACAACCCGAAGACGTTCATCAGGTATTGCTGTGAGTTGAACACACCCTGTGTCTTGTCGTAAACCGTGAAGGATTCGTCAGCCTCAACCACCACGGTGCTGGCATGAAGTTCAAGCGGATTATGATGTTCTGCGGGGTGGAAATATACCGCTTCGACAGATACATCTGCCTTCTTCAATGCTTTTTCGGCATTCCCCCTTGACTTAGGCGGCTTCCACCCACTTTTACCTTTTTTGATTTCGAATGCTTTATTCTGGCTCCCCTGGAAATCAGCATTGAAATCATCTTCTTTGTATTCCACCGTTATGAGCGAGGCCGCATGTCGCGCGAGTTCGAAGCTTTCCGCAATAACCAAGGCGATGGGTTGCATGTTGAACTGGATTTCATTGCTGTAAAATGGGCGGAAGGGAGAACCTGGCGGTTGATCGTCATCCTTGTAACTCTTATCAAACCAGGGTAAACTGGTTCTGTTTTCATGGCTAAATACCTGCAAAACGCCATCTAACGCTAATGCTTTGGAGGTATCAATCCCTTTAATTTTCCCTTTCGCAATAGATGAAGAAACCACAACACCATAACACAGGTCCGATGCCGGATTTTCTGCTGTGTACTTTGCTTTTCCCTTAACTTTCAAAACCCCATCTACCCGGTTTACCGGTGTACCTATGTATGTTGAAATCATAATTCTGTTTGCTTGTTTACTGCCTGCTCCAGTGCACGCACAATCGCGCGCCGGGCAAGTTCTATCTTGAAATTGTTGTGCTCAAATCCTGTAGCACTTTCCAGGAGCTTATCAGCTGCCAACTTGAAATGCACAGCTGTGGCGGGTTTACCGGTAAGTAAGGCCTCCGCTTCTTGCATACGCCAGGGCTTATGTGCAACCCCACCTAAAGCAATGCTGGCGCTAATGACATTCTGCTCTTCATCCAACTCCAGCGCAGCAGCCACAGACACCAATGCGAATGCGTAAGATGGCCGGTCACGAAGTTTTAAATAGCTATAATGCTTAGCATAGCTGGAAGGCGGTAGTTTAATGGCAGTGATGATCTCATCCGCTTCGATGGTGTTATCCTTTTCAGGATGTTCGCCAGGCAACCGGTGAAAGGATGTGATGGGAATTTCTCTTGCTCCAGCGTGCCCGGTTACGCACACCACAGCATCCAAAGCGGTAAGCGCAACAGCCATATCTGAGGGGTGTACGGCAATACAGTGCTCTGAAGCACCCAGGATCGCATGCATCCTGTTGTAGCCCGAAATGGCTGAACATCCAGAGCCTGGCGACCGCTTGTTACAAGCTGTAGTCGTGTCGTAAAAGTAATAACACCGCGTGCGCTGCATGACGTTACCGCCATTTGTTGCCATGTTTCTGAGCTGTGCGGAAGCTGCCGACAACATTGCCTCCGATAACAGCGGATAGTCGTGCTGCACATCTTCATTATACGCCGTATCAGCGTTTGTAGCCGACGCGCCGAGCTTTAAGCCACCGCCCGATAACTGCTCAATAGCATCACAACCAATTTTATTAATATCAACCAGGTGCTCCGGTTGCATCACATTGACCTTCATTAAATCCAGGAGGTTCGTGCCACCTGCAATAAACGCAGCCTGGCTCGTTGTGCTGTGCTCATGTATGGCATCACGAACATCCTTCACTTTGCTGTAAGTAATTCTGTTCATATCCTGCCTCCCTTATCTTCAATGCCCATGACCTCACATATTGCTGCGTTGATGTTGGTATATGCCGCACAACGACAAATATTACCGCTCATCAGATCCTGAACTTCTGCCAGTGTTTTTGCTTTACCTTCTTGCATAAGTCCAACAGCTGAACACAGTTGTCCTGGTGTACAGTAACCACATTGAAACGCATCATGATCTATAAAAGCCTGTTGAAGTGGATGAAGGGTTTCTCCTTGAGACAAACCCTCTACGGTGGTGATTTCTGCACCATCGCGCATGACAGCCAGGGTCATACAGGAGTTTATGCGCTTACCATCAACCAATACGGTACATGCACCACATTGCCCATGGTCACACCCCTTCTTCGTACCGGTTAAACCAAGATGATCCCGTAAAGCATCCAAAAGGCTCACCCAAGGTTCAACTTCCAGTGTACTCGTTTGGCCATTTACCTTTAAACTGACTTGCGACACCTGTGGCGTCTTATTGTATTTTTCTGTTTCCATACAGTTTACTCTTATTGAATAAACTTCAGTTACAAACATTTGTTTACATTTTATCACCAGCTTGATTAATATCACCAGCTGGAAACTTCCAGACCGGACTGCCGGCTACAATATGTGTACAATGAAAACTTTAAAGCAAAACCTACGGTTATAAGGCTATGGAAAATCAGAAAAACAAAGTCGTCCTGATCACCGGAGGAACCAAGGGTATTGGGTACGGCATCGCAGAAGCATTGTTGAAAGCGGGGCATCAGGTTGCCATCACGAGCCGGTCGCAGGAAGCTGCAGATCAGGCAGCAACGGAACTGCAGCAACATGGCGACATCATCGGCATTGCCGCCGATGTTAAAAGTTTAGACTCCCAGAAATCGGCAGTCCAGAAAGTGATAGAAAAATGGGGTAAGCTGGATGTGCTTGTCGCAAATGCCGGCGTTGGTCACTTCAAGCCTATTGATGAACTTGACGAAACTTCGTGGCAAGATACCATTGACACCAATTTAACAGGGGTATTTTACAGCGTTAAAGCAGCAGTCTCGCACATTAAAGATGCTAAAGGTTACATCATCACCATATCCAGTCTTGCAGGAACCAATTTTTTCGAAGGCGGTGCTGCGTATAATGCCAGTAAATTTGGCCTTACCGGTTTTTCCCAGGCCATCATGCTAGATCTGCGAAAGTACAATGTTAAGGTAAGCACCATTATGCCGGGTTCTGTAGCAACTTACTTTAATGAACATGAACCCGACCGTGAAAAAGATGCCTGGAAAATTCAACCCGAAGATCTTGGCACTTTAGTCGTAGATATGCTGAACATGCACGAAAGAACACTTCCGAGCAAAATTGAGATCAGACCAACATTACCAAAATAGTGGCAAATAACGGCCTGAGCAGCACTACAGTTCGGGCCGTTTATTAGAGAAATCTTAATTCACGCAGCCCTTAACTTTTCTGTGAAATTGCTGTTTAGTAAGTACACCCGGTACAGAATGCCGGATAACGCATATGAAACTAATCAGAGGATTGATCATCTACACGCTCTTACTTGCTCCTGGAATTACATTGGCACAAAATGCCAATACCATCATCCCGCCTAATGAACAAGAGAAAAAAGACACTGCCAGACAAACAGACTTAATCGATCTCGGAAAGGCATTCTTTAAAATCAAGCCTAAAACGATAGAAACACGCACGGATAAAAGGGTCACCTTTTCCTTTCTTCCTTTCGGGACCACGGTACCCGGAGGTACTGGTCGGGCCCTAGTTACCAGCACCACTGCCGGCGTCTACTTTGGCCCTCGTAAAACGACAAACATTTCAACGGCCTCCTTTGCACCCTATTGGAATTTCGGCGCCCGCTTTGGCTTACCCCTAAGAACCAGCATCTGGTTACCTGAAAATAGCTGGACCATCCAGGGCGATACCCGATTCCTGGTTTATCCTCAGTATACCTGGGGCCTTGGAAGCGGTAATGCTGATCGCCGCTCTTTTGTGAACTATAAGTACATCAGGTTTTATCAGACGGCATTGAAGCGAATAAAACCTTACCTATATGCCGGCCTGGGCTATAACCTGGATTACCACTTTAACATAAAAAGCGATGAACCAGACATTAACCTGCCTGAATTTACAAATTACCCTTATGGCACTGATGGCAACTCCTTTGCATCCGGTGTCAGCCTCAACGTACTCTATGACACCCGAAACAATGCAATCAATCCATTGCCCGGCGCATACTTCAACGGCGTTTACCGCATCAACTCTACCAAATTAGGAAGCAACGAGAGCTGGCGTTCGCTTTACCTCGATGCCCGGAAGTACTTGTATATGAATCCAAACAAAAAGAACCAGCAAAACACCCTGGCTTTCTGGTCGTACTTCTGGACTGTATTCGATGGGAAAGCTCCCTACCTTGATCTTCCGAGTATTGGATGGGATCCCAATAACCGGTCCGGCAGAGGTATTGACCAGAACCGTTATCGCGGTCGCAGTTTGATGTACCTGGAATCTGAATACCGCCGGGACATAACGAACAATGGCCTGCTGGGCTTCGTTGTTTTTGCAAATGCGACGACCGTGAGCGGTAGCGGCAGTTTTCTAACATCCTGGCACCCTGCTGTAGGCACAGGATTGAGGGTCAAATTCAATAAAGCGTCAAACACCAATATTGGTATTGACTATGGCGTAAGTAAAGGATTTAGTTCTATATTCCTGAACCTTGGAGAGGCCTTTTAAAAGAAGCGCCTCCGTAAATCTTGTACAACCACTTGTAAATAAAAAGACCTTTGCCATAACAGCTGGCAAAGGTCTTTTTTGTAATTTCACCTCTAGTCTTATACCTAGCTTAGGCGACCTGAAGTGTATTCAATGCAGCCTCTTCGAAAGATTTCAAAGCCACTTGAAAGGTTGCTACTGCGGCAGCATCTTCAAATTGCATACAGTTTTCTAAATGGTCTGCGCCACCAAATTTATCTTTAACCAGACAAATAAATTTCGCCAACTCCGCTTTTCTAGTTAAATCCGCCTCAACATACAGCAGCTTATCCGCTGGACACTGCTTCGCAATCTCCAACATCGCGCCTTTTAGTTCTGTACGATCGTGCCCAACTAAAAGCACCCGGTTATATTGATGTATAAGGTTTTTAGCAGCAGTAATGCCTTGTTCAGAACTCCCGTTCAATACAACAGCTAAAGTGTTCTTTTCTAAAATCATATCTATTTGATTTATCCTTGTATCAGACAAAGGACAAAGATATGTGTCAACTACCTGTACATTAAAGTATTTACCTCACTAAATACGTGTAAATGACAACCGCATGACATGAAGTATACGTACTTACCTCTTAACGCAAAGTAGAAAAATCTTGATTATGAGTGGGCTATTAAAAGGAAATTAAAACATTAAAGTACTTGTCACCATTAACATTACTCACCGTTAACAAGATCGCCTAAATATGGTCGGTAAAAGAAAAGCACTTGCATATACATAATCGGCTGATCTCGCTTGGGTTTTAAAAAAAGAAAGGGTTGTTCCATCCAGACACATCCCTTTTCTAACCAAATATAAACCTGTATGAACGGGTTAACTTTAAATGTCTCACATGGCAACTAGCCTGCATGTGCAACTAAAATAATCTTAATGAAGTACTTATCAATAAAAGACAAGCATATTCCTGTCGGGTTCTGAATTATTGATGCGAAATAATCTATTCTCAGAATTAATGGATCAAATTTATTTATAAAAGCCAAGCATATTCCTAAGTTCTTATGAATTCGTTATACGAACCATCCAATTTTAATTGTTAATGGGATAAATATAACGAAATTTTGTTATCGTAAAGAATAAACACCCTAATTTCACAAAGATTTTACAATTTTTTAACAGATTAACCACAAAATTCTATAAATAATCACTAAAAGCAGTGAATACTAAATCCACCAAGCATATTTTATGATTAAAAATGAAGTATTAGCAACTATAAACATCATAATGACAGATTAAAATGTCAAAACTCTAATTTATACAGCAAATACCTCATTATTTTTCACTGTTTCCATGCGGAGCACCAGAATTCAACTCAAATAAATGTAAAATTTGAGGAAAGAGTGCAGACATATACTCTTCAACTGCCTTTTTTGATCCTGGAAAAGTTAAGACTAATGTTTGGTCAATAAAACCAGCCAAACCTCTGGACAACATTGCATAACGTGTTCTTTGCTGACCATAACTTCTGGCTGTTTCCATGATCCCCGGAATTTCCCGGCTGATCAAAGGCTGTATCGCCTCTGGTGTAAAATCACGATCTGACAACCCAGTTCCACCGGTAAACAAAATCAGATCATAAGCTTCGTCCACCAGTGCCAATGCTACTTGTTGTATGGGTTCAATCCCATCTGGAACAATCTTGTATGCACCACATTCCAGGTTATAAGCTTCAAGGGCTGAAATAATGTATTTTCCAGACGTGTCTTGCTTCATCCCTTCGGCAACGCTATCAGAACATACCACTACAGCTACTTTCAAAGCTGAGTTATTTTCCTTTAGATCCGACTTTCCGCCTGTTTTCTCCTCCAGTCGCACCTGTTCGATTACGACTCCTTTATCAATCGGCTTAAGCATATCATACATTACCAACGCCGCGACGGATGCACCATGCATTGCCTCCACTTCAACACCGGTTTTATAGATTGTATGTACTTCCACCCGGATCTTAATGTCCAATCCTGAAGTACTGTACGTGATCGAAGCAAATTCTATAGGTAAAGGATGGCAGTCGGGAATCACATCACTCGTCCTTTTAATACCCAGCAGGCCGGCCGCTCTTGCAAACTCAAACACATCGCCTTTTGGTACACGGCGTTGTTCTACAGCTTCAATGGTTGCTGCCAGAGATGCTTTCACAGTCGCTGTTGCTACTGCTTTCCGTAGTGTCGAAACTTTATGCGTGATATCTACCATTTTAGCTGTTTGTTTTCCAAATGTAGGTGTCGTCTTCAAAAATTTCCTTGCCCCAGACAGGCAACTCTGCTTTAATCAATTCTACAACTTCCTCACAGGCATCGATGGCTGTTTTCCGATGTTTCGATGAGGTAAATACAAATAAGCAGAGCTCCCCTACATCGATAGTGCCTAAACTATGGTGAACATGCATACACGTCAATTCGTACTTCTCGAAAATAGATTCACGAATTTCATGCATCTTTTCAAGTGCCATCTCTTTATACGTTGTATAATCAATAGCTGCGACTTTCCGGTTTAACAATTCGTCTGCTCTTACCTGACCCAGAAAGATGCTATGCGCACCTATATTCATCTTCGTACTATGCTTTTGAATGCTTTCTGCAATAAAAGCCGCTGAGATCGGACCATCCACAAAAATGTCCTTGATTTTCTTATCGTTCATATTTAGGTTATAAGGCAAGTATACCCCCTTTAAGGCTGTATACCTCCTGATGTGGTTTTATTACTTCTTGTATCAGTGCAGCCGCCTCCAAACTACGTCTTCCGGACTGGCAGAAAACAATGATCCGGGATTCCTCAAAGACCGGCACTTCATTAAGCAAC
>Ga0182006_1001652_pt1 | contig 13148 bp, 12 predicted proteins | sample Sormic07211104_1_FD_123022 | JGI IMG/M metagenome (GOLD analysis project Ga0182006, IMG submission 123022) | Rhizosphere microbial communities from Sorghum bicolor, Mead, Nebraska, USA - 072115-104_1 MetaG | ecosystem: Host-associated > Plants > Roots > Rhizosphere | place: USA: Nebraska...
CTGATACAGGTTGTAGGTCTTTAACCTAGATCGAGCCTAAGTGCAGCACTGCCGTTAAGGTTTTTATTCAAATCTCAAATATTTCTAAGAATATTCAAACCTAAGGGATCGGAACGAACACGAGTGCAACGAGTAAAGTGAGAGCGGGGCCAAGCCCAACCGATAGCAACAGAAACCTGCTTTCCTAATCTTTAAAACAATCCTTCATTAACCATTGTTTTCCAGACTGTTACCAAAATACCCAATCCTATTTATTTCCAAAAACAAATAGTACCGAAATTTTGTAGTTAGGCTAACGGTTTCTCTACAGTAAAAATATTTTTATTAAAGATTAATTCTCGATTTAAAATTACATTTTTGCAAAAATTATTTAAAAGTAAATGCAGAGTTACTCAGAATTTCTTGATCTAAGTGTTGGTTTCCCTCAAGAGGGTTTCGATGTTATAGATGATGAATTATATTTTCAGGATTTAAACCTGATGGAAATGATCGAAACTTACGGTACTCCCCTACGTTTCACGTACTTACCTATGGTAAGTAAGAAGATTCAGCAGGCGAAGATTCTTTTCCAAACCGCTATTTTGAAGAACAATTATCGTGGCGATTATAAATATTGCTACTGTACAAAAAGCTCGCATTTTAAGCACATTGTAGAAGAAGCTTTAAAAAACAACATCCACCTGGAAACTTCTTCGGCTTTTGATATGCCGATGGTTGATGCTTTGGAGAAAAAAGGTGTATTAACGAAAGATACCACCATTATCTGTAATGGCTTTAAAACCTACCAGTACAAACAATATATCATTGATATGTTGCACGATGGTTATACCAATATTATCCCTGTTTTAGATAACAAAGAAGAGTTTAACCTTTTTGATGATGAGGTTGATATCGATACCCCTTGTAACTTAGGGATCCGTATTGCTGCTGAAGAGCAGCCAGACTCGCAGTTCTATACTTCGCGTTTAGGTGTTCGTATGGAAGATATTATTGATTTCTACAACAATAAAATCGTTCACAACCCTAATTTCAGGGTTAAATTATTGCACTTTTTCATTAATTCGGGTATTACCGATTCGCCATACTATTGGAACGAATTAGAGAAATACGTAACGCTGTATTGCAAATTCAAAAAAATAAATCCTGATTTAGATACCCTCGATATTGGTGGTGGTATGCCATTTAAAGATTCGTTGGTGTTTGATTTCGATTACGAATATATGGTAAACGAAATTGTAAAAAGGATTAAAGAAATCTGTGCCATTCATGATGTAATGGAACCAGATATCATTACTGAATTTGGCAAATATACGGTTGCCGAGGCTTCTGGTATCCTTTATAAAGTACTGGGCCGTAAACAACAGAACGACCGTGAGCGTTGGTTAATGCTGGATGGTTCTTTTATTACCAATTTACCTGATGTTTGGGCATTAAATCAAAAATACATTTTATTACCAATTAACAATTGGGACGCTGAATATGAGCGGGTTAACTTAGGTGGTATTACCTGCGATGGACAGGATTATTACAACCAGGAGGCGCACATGAACAGTGTATTTATGCCAAAAACGCGTAAGGTGCAGTATTTGGGCTTTTTCCACACGGGGGCTTACCAGGAAGTATTGAGCGGTTATGGTGGTATCCACCACTGTTTATTGCCAAGCCCGAAACATGTTTTGATCCGCAGAAACCGCGATGAAAGTTTCAATTTCGAAGTTTTTGGAGAAGAGCAGAATAGTAAACAGGTATTGAAGATTCTGGGTTACTAGTTCAGTTTGCAGTTAAAAATTTTTAGTTTTGAGTTCTCCCAAATAAACTTTCAACAATAAATTAAAGCAAGAACAAGTTTCTTATTTTTACAATATATAAATACCTTAGTTAAATAAACTAAGGTATTTTTTTGCCTTAAACCTTTTACCTTACACCTAAAAACCTTTAAAAATGCAATTCGGTAAAGTAGACGATCCTTCGATTATAAATTATACGCTTCCTGCTGATGCTCCTGAAACAGCAGCAATTTTAGCAGCAAATAAACCTAAACAATCTTTCCAGGCCTATGTGGGTTGCGCCAAATGGAACAAAGCCGATTTAAAGGGGTTTTATCCAAAAGGAACTAAGGATGAATTGACTTACTATTCTACTCAATTTAATTCTATTGAGCTTAATGCCACATTTTATGGTATGCCGAGCCGTGAACAGGTTATCACCTGGACGCAAAAAACGCCTGCAGATTTTAAGTTTTTCCCAAAACTGACCAATACCATCAGTCACTTTAAAAGGTTGATCAATGTTAAAGAACCTGTAGAACAGTATTGCGATGCCATTAGTAATTTTGAAGATAAATTAGGAATGGCTTTTCTTCAACTGCACGATAACTTTAAACCCAAAGATTTCGAAAGGTTAAAAATCGTAATCAACGAATTCCCAAAAGTAATTCCTTTGGGTGTTGAAGTGAGAAATGAAGAATGGTTTTCAAATCCGGCCATTGCCAACGAATTTGCACAATTATTTCAGGAAAATGGTGTAGCCAATATTATTGTTGATACTGCAGGCAGAAGAGATATGCTGCATATGCGTTTAACTTCGTCCACCGCCTTTGTGCGTTTTGTTGGCGCAAACGATGATGACATAGATAAAAAACGCTTAGACGATTGGATTGAAAGAATTGTAAGCTGGAAAGAACAGGGCTTGCAAAACCTATATTTCTTTGTCCACCAGAATGTTGAGTTATCTTCTCCGTTATTTTCTGCTTATTTTACGGAGAAACTGAATAAGGCTGTTGGAACTGATTTAAAAATCCCGGTGATGGCCAACCAGGCTACGCCAGGTTTATTTTAATTTTTTTTTTGCGGCGCGTCATTCTCGCGCATGCGGGAATCTTAATGCATTTGAAATGAAGGATTAAGATTCCCAACCTACTGCTGGTCGAGATTTGCAATCTAGTCTGAATGAGTTGTGGATTGATAATCCAATTAAGAATCCGCAAGTCGGGATTACAAATCCCGACTAACATATTTAATTTCTCTTATAAACCGTTTCGGTAGCTTTTGCCTCTTCCCCTTCTGGCGAGACATTGTAAGCCGTTAATATAATTTCATTTTCACTAATAATCTCAAGCGCTGTTCTCCACCCCCAAAGCTGTTCGCCATATTCCGGGCTACCATATTCTCCAAAAACAGAAAAACCATTTGTAGTAGTTTCACCGCTCGAAAGCATAATCTGTGTACCCATATGGAAGCTATCGACCCAGCTTGTCGTAAATCTTTGATAAGGAATATCGAAGCCGACAATCATTTTGCCTTCGAAAGCTTTTCCTTCCAAACTTCCCTGGTAATCAATAGAAATAAAACGGTTACCCAAAATTGAAGTGATTTTTGCTTCAACTGGAGATTCATCTGCCAGCACATCCTTTTCGAACCAGGTTTTGGTTATCCCATTCCAGGTGCCTATTAAACTTTGAAGCTTTTGGTGAGCACCATCTATTAGAGATTGCTCGAATTTACTTGTCGCCATAATCCAAACTTATAAAATATAGTTGTAATGTTTAATGGTTTTCATAGAAGATTTTTGAATTGAAAATTGTAAATTGTTATTGTAAACTATCTGTGTATGCTAAAGGCGTTAGATCTCAATCAGGTAATGGTTATCGATATCGAAACTGTACCTCAATACCCATCTTTTCAAGATGTACCCCCGCATTTTCAGGAACTTTGGGAGCAAAAAACACATTATCAAAGAAATTCAGACCAAACTGCCGAAGAATTTTATGAAAAAGCAGGCATTATGGCCGAATTCGGCAAGATTATCTGCATTAGTATGGGGATTTTCAGCGTACAGGACAAATCACCCGCTTTGCGCATCAAATCTATTTTTGGCCATGATGAAAAAGAAATGCTACTACAGTTTTCTGCTTTGTTGGGTAAACAAATGCCTACCCTGATGTTCTGTGCGCATAATGGAAAAGAATTTGATTTCCCCTATTTATGCCGACGGTTATTGGTTAACGGCATAGAAATACCGGTTCAACTACAACTTTCGGGTAAAAAACCCTGGGAAGTAAACCATATCGATACGATGGAACTCTGGAAATTTGGCGATTACAAACATTTCACTTCTTTAAACCTTTTGGCCGCAATTTTAGATATTCCTACTCCGAAAGATGATATCAACGGTGCGCAGGTAAGACAAGTTTATTATGAAGAAAAAAATCTCAATAGGATTGTTACCTATTGCCAGAAAGATGTAATTACCACCGCACAGGTATTATTAAAATTTAAAGGTATGGATATAATTCCGCCAGAAAACATTACAATTGTATCCTAAATGATAGTCGAAGTAAAACTGGAAATTCCAAAATATAACGATGAGGTAGGATTGCAATCTAGCTGGGTGGATGGGTTCATTATCAAAACAGATATTATTGAAAATCAAATCCAAATTCATGCGAATAAAGCAGGACTCATTTCCCTTGCAAAACAGCTGCTTTCCTTAGCACAAGATGAAACCCAATTGGCTGTCACTACCATTTCGATGATTACAATAGCCTGGAAACAGGCTCAAATGAACTTATTATTTCAAAAATTTGATGCTAAACGTAGAAAACCTAAATATCGATTTTTATAACCAGGACGAAAAAACCTGGTTTAAAGCTGTAAAACAGATCAGTTTTAATGTAAAAAAAGGAACGGTTTTAGGTATTGTTGGCGAATCTGGTTCTGGAAAATCGGTTACCTCTTTCTCCATTATGCGCTTGCATGATGAACGTGCGGCAGAAATTACCGGAAAAATAGATTTTGAAGCTATTAGCCTGCTCAACTTGAGTTCAAATGAAATCCGCCAGATCAGGGGAAACCAGATCTCGATGATTTTCCAGGAACCCATGACTTCGCTCAATCCTGTTTTTACCTGTGGATACCAAGTGGCAGAAGCCATTATGTTACATCGAAAGGTAGATAAAGCAGAAGCAAAAAGACATACTATTGCATTGTTTAACGAGGTGCAACTACCCCGACCAGACAAAATATTTGATAGTTACCCACACCAAATATCAGGCGGGCAAAAGCAAAGGGTAATGATTGCCATGGCCTTAAGCTGCGATCCGAAACTATTAATAGCCGATGAACCCACCACGGCATTAGATGTAACCGTTCAGAAAACAATTTTACAGCTCCTGTTAAAACTGAAGCAGGAACGGAATATGGCAATGATCTTTATCTCGCACGATTTAGGTGTAGTAAATGAAATTGCCGATGAAGTTGCCGTAATGTACAAAGGCGAAATTGTAGAGCTAGGCCCTGCAAAATCTATTTTCGAAAACCCACAACATCCCTACACCAAAGGTTTACTTGCCTGTCGCCCCTCACCTGGTCTACAATTGAAAAAACTACCTGTGGTGGCCGATTTCCTTACCGGAAAAACCGATGATGCTTCAGCGCATTTACAAGCTTCAAACCAGTTAACAACAGCAGAAATAGCCACGCGCAGAGCGCAACTTTACGCCCAGAAACCTTTACTTCAGGTTAAAGACCTATGTACCTGGTATCCTATCCACAATGGTCTTTTTGGCAAAACGACTGATTACGTTAAAGCTGTTGACCGGTTGAATTTTGAGGTTTTTCCTGGTGAAACCTTAGGTCTGGTTGGCGAATCGGGTTGTGGCAAAACCACGCTTGGCCGTACCATTTTACGGTTGATACAACCTACTTCTGGTGAAATTATTTTTAATGGAGAAAATATTACACACATCGGCAAAACGGCATTACGGAAGTTGAGGAAAGATATTCAGATTATTTTTCAGGATCCTTATGCTTCATTAAACCCTAAGCTAAGTATTGGTCAATCGATTTTAGAGCCATTACAGGTACATAAATTATACCGTAACGATAGCGAACGTAAACAAAAAGTACTGGAATTGCTTGATAAAGTAGGTTTAAAAGAAGAGCATTTTAACCGGTATCCGCATGAGTTTAGTGGCGGACAAAGGCAGCGTGTGGTTATTGCCAGGGCTTTGGCTTTACAACCTAAATTTATCATCTGTGATGAATCGGTATCTGCTTTAGATGTTTCCGTTCAGGCGCAGGTTTTAAACCTCATCAAAGATCTCCAGCGCGAATTCGGGCTCACTTATATCTTCATTTCTCACGATTTGGCTGTTGTAAAGCATGTTTCAGACCGTATTTTAGTGATGAATAAAGGAAAAATCGAGGAAGAAGGTTTTCCGGAGCAAATATTTTACGCGCCAAAAGCAGCTTATACCCAAAAACTGATCGAGGCTATTCCAGGATACCAATAATAGAAAATGCTTAAATATCTTTCAATTGCTTTTATACTGATTATTCTTTCTATAAACGTTTGTGCGCAAAAAGTAGAAGTCATTCAGTCGACTAGTATTTTTGAAAAGGCTCCATTTGAGGCCTGCCATGCCTCCACCCTGGTTGATTTGGGTAAAGGAAAAATAATGGCGGCATGGTTTGGCGGTAAATACGAAGGCAGTAAAGACGTAGTCATCTGGTCGTCAATAAAAACCGGAACACAATGGAGTCAGCCCATCGAAATTGCAAATGGGATAATAAACGATACGAGCAGATTTGCCTGCTGGAATCCTGTTTTATTTAAAGCCAAAAACGGCACATTATTTCTGCATTATAAGGTTGGTGCAAATCCCAGGACATGGTGGGCAGAATATAAAACATCTGTCAATGATGGAAAAACATGGTCGAAAGCACAGAAATTGCCTAAAGATTTCTTAGGCCCAATTAAAAACAAACCTCTTCAATTACCTAATGGAACAATCCTTTATCCTTCAAGTACGGAAAGTTTGAATGAAAACACATGGGCCATCCACATTGAGAAATCAGATGCTGATGGTAAAAACTGGAAAAAGATCAATATCAACTGTGATACTTTTGGTGTAATCCAACCTTCTATTTTAACCTATCCAAAAGGTAGGTTACAGTTATTATGCAGAAGCAGACAGAATGTGATTGTAGAAAGCTGGTCTGGAGATAATGGTGAAACCTGGTCAAAACTTAAAGCGACTCAATTGCCTAATCCAAATTCGGGTAGCGATGCGGTAACGCTAAAAGACGGACGGCAATTACTGGTTTACAATCCTTTAACAGCAGGTAAAAACTGGTGGGAAGGCAGATCAGTATTAAAACTGGCTATATCAACCGATGGTGAAAACTGGCAGGATATTTACACATTAGAAAACCATGCTAAAGGCGAATATAGCTATCCGGCCATTATTCAGGATAGAAGCGGCAACATACATTTGAGCTATACCGCCGAGCGGAAGAAAATTACTTATGTAGAGATCAAGGTTAGTCCATAGTCCATAGTCCATAGTCCATAGTCCATAGTCCATAGTCCATAGTCCATAGTCCATAAGGTGGAATGAAGGTTAGAAATAAGGTTTAATCTGGAATATTATTTATTTGGCTAATGGTTAATCCCTAATAGTTAATAGCAATTTTCTCTACCCCGCCTTGGTTATCAACCATGCGCTATTAACCCATCAGCAGGTAAACCTGTTTGCCGTACCAATAAACCAATGGCAGATGAACCAATGAACGATAAACCATCATCCATTTTACATATTATACCCTATATTTTCCATCCTGAGCATCTTTTCTGTATCTTCGGTAAATTCAGTTTAGCATATGGCAAAGAAAAAATCGGCAAATATAAAATTGGTTCTGAATCAATTGGTTAGTGATGTTTTTGAGAAAAACAATAATCAGCTGCTTAATTATAAGCAGGTTTCGGCCAAATTAAATTTGAACGATCAAGAATCTAGAGAAACCATTCTCGAAATCTTAAAAGAAGGGAAAAGTGCAGGGATTTTCTTAGAACCAGAAAAAGGTAAATTTAAACTTAAAGAGCTGCAGAACTTTATTATTGGTACGGTTGATATGACTGCCGATGGATCTGCATATATCGTTCCGGAAGATGAATTTGAGAAGGATATTTTTGTAGCCCCCCGAAAACTCAAAAATGCATTACATGGCGATACCGTAAAGGCTTATGTTTTTGCGAAGAAAAGCGGTCGTAAAAACGACGGCGAAGTTGTCGAAATTATCAAAAGGGCAAAATCAGATTTTACTGGTGTAATCAAAATATCAGATCGTTTTGCATTCGTGATTGCGGATGATAAAAAAATGATGCACGATATTTTTGTGCCATTGGCCGATATCCACGAAGCAAAAAATGGTCAACGCGTATTGGTAACCTTATCAGACTGGCCTGAAAGTGCTAAAAATCCGATCGGGATTGTTAAACATGTACTGGGTAACCAGGGCGAAAACAATACTGAAATGAATGCTATTTTAGCGCAATATGGTTTTCCATTAGAATTTCCACCTCAGGTAGAGCGCGAAGCTAATGCCATTCCTGAAGAAATTCCTGCAGCTGAAATTGCCAAAAGAAAAGATTTTAGAAACGTATTAACCTTTACTATTGATCCGGCAGATGCGAAAGATTTCGATGATGCCATCTCCTACCAAAAACTTCCAAACGGAAACCATGAAATTGGCATCCACATTGCCGATGTTTCACATTATGTAATTCAGGGAACTGAACTGGATAAAGAAGCTTATAGCCGCGCGACCTCAGTTTATCTGGTAGACCGTGTAATTCCGATGTTGCCAGAGCGTTTGAGTAATGGTGTATGCTCATTGCGCCCTCACGAGGATAAATTGTGCTTTGCAGCAGTTTTCGAACTGGATGAGCAGGCCAATATTCAATCAGAGTGGTATGGCAGAACAGTAATCCATTCTGACAGAAGGTTTAGTTATGAAGAGGCTCAGGAAGTAATCGAAAATAAAGCAGGCGATTACGCTCAGGAAATATTGAAACTGAACGAATTGGCTTATATCCTTCGCGATCGTAAATTTAAAAACGGGGCCATCAGTTTCGAAAGTACCGAAGTTAAATTCAAACTGGATGAAGCTGGGAAACCAATTGGTGTTTATGTAAAAGAGCGTAAAGATGCCCATAAACTGATTGAAGATTACATGCTTTTAGCCAACCGTAAAGTTGCCGAGTTTATCGCTAAGAAAACTAAGGGAAAAGACAAACTGACCTTTGTTTATCGCGTGCACGATTCGCCAAATATGGAAACCCTGAATACTTTCGCAACCTTTGCTTCACGTTTCGGTTATAAAATCAATACCAAATCGGATAAAGAAATTGCAAAATCACTAAACAATTTAATGGCCGATGTAGAAGGCAAGAAAGAACAAAATATCCTAACTTCGCTAGCCATCAGATCAATGGCAAAAGCAATATATTCTACTAAAAAAACCAGCCACTATGGTTTGGCTTTCGAATATTACACCCATTTTACTTCCCCTATCCGCCGTTATCCGGATGTAATGGCGCACAGGCTTTTACAGACTTACTTAGACGGCGGTAAATCGGCAGATATGGAGTTTTACGAAGTAGCCTGCGTTCATTCTTCAGCCATGGAGAAAAGGGCTGCTGATGCCGAACGTGCCTCTATTAAATACAAACAGGCCGAATACTTGGAAAATAATATCGGTACGGAGTACAAAGGTATTATTTCGGGTGTTACCGAATGGGGCATGTATGTAGAGATTGAAGAAAACAAATGTGAGGGCATGATCCGTTTAAGGGACATATCAGACGATTTTTATGTTCTTGATGAGAAAAATTACTGTATTGTAGGCCAACGCAAAAAGAAAAAATACCAATTGGGTGATGAAGTGATGATCAGGGTGAAAAAAGTAGATCTTTCTAAGCGTCAAATCGATTTTACCCTAATTCCAGATTAAAAATTTAAAATTGTGCCTTAAACACAGTGTTTACGCAATAATTACAATGCATACTACAGAACAATTACAACAAATTTTAGATACTGCAATACAAAATTTAAAGTTTCCGGATCATCCTAAACAGCTTTACGATCCGATTACTTATATCATTAATCTTGGAGGAAAACGGGTAAGGCCATTATTGGTTTTAATGGCTACCGAATTATTTGGTGAAGATGCCAATAAATCGATCCATGCCGCGATGGCCATTGAGATCTTTCATAATTTTACGTTGGTTCATGATGATATTATGGACAATGCACCACTTCGCCGTGGGAAAGCCACCGTGCACGAAAAATGGAGTACCAATATTGCCATTTTAAGTGGTGATGTGATGATGGTGGAAGCCAATAAAAACCTGGCAAAAGTAAATCCAGCTTTTCTTGCTCCGGTGTTGAATACCTTTAATGCAACCGCTCAAGGTGTTTGCGAAGGTCAGCAATTGGATATGGAATTTGAAGGCCGCGATGATGTGAGTATTGAAGAATACATCAACATGATCAGGTTAAAAACTGCAGTTCTTTTGGGTGGTGCCTTAAAACTTGGCGCCATTATCGCAGGTGCTTCAGAAAAAGATGCCGACTTAATTTATCAGTTTGGCGAAAATATCGGCATTGCCTTTCAGCTACAGGATGATATTTTAGACGTGTATGCCGATCCTGAAAAATTCGGAAAACAGGTTGGTGGCGATATTATAGCCAACAAAAAAACCTTCCTGCTGTTAAAGGCTTTCGAACTTGCCGATGGAGAAACCAGGGCATCATTAGATACCTGGACCGCATATAAAGAATTTAATGTGCAGGAAAAAGTAAATACTGTGCGCCAGGTATACGATACATTGGATATTCAGGATATTGCTAAAAAAAGCATGAACAATTACCTCAACAAAGCTTTAGCTGTATTTGCGCAGATTAATGTGAGTGAGGAGAGAAAATCAAATATTTTAATGCTCACCGAGCAATTGATGGCTAGGGAGTATTAAGGTATTCGTCATTTCGAGCGAAGCGCAACGAAGCCGAGAAATCTATATCTAAAGATCTCTCCATTTCGCTGCGCTTCAGTCGAGATGACTTACTTCATATATTTTACTTATGCCTTTACCAACTTATACTTGATCCAAAAATCAGAAGATCTGGCTGCAGATTCCCCACTTTCTTGTGGTCGTTGACCTCCACCGCGCATTCTTCCACCACCCATACCGCCAAGGCCAGCACTGCCCATTCCCCCGCCTCCCATTCCACGGCTACCGCCCGATCTGCCTTTACCACCACCTGCACCTTCAGGCCTAGCTTCTCTTTTAAAACCAGATTTATTCGGCTCATTAATTTTAATATTGTAAACCAATGGTTTTTTAAGATCTAAACCTACCTGTAATTGCGCTAACGGAATGCTTAATTCGTAAATAAGGTCTCTGTTGGGGTGAATACTCATTCCCGTTTCAATGCCGTCCTGGTTTATTGCTGGCAGTTCACCATCAGCTATATTTTTAAAACCAGAAACACGGATAATTTTATTCATTACCACAGGATCATGTACTGCTCCATCTGGCGATAAAGGAGCATGATCATGGTGTTCTTCCCCTTCTTTCGGCATTGGGACCCTATCCATTAAAGGAAAAGTTAATTTCATTCCGTCTTTTTTCTTACCCTCCGTATTAATATTTAAGGTAATACCACCCCTTAGCACACTAAAAGTAGTTTGGGGATCTAACGATTCGATAATGATGTACAGGTTTTTGTCGTCGTTGGCCAAAGCAAAAGCCAGTTTTGTGGCATCGTTATACTGGTTAAGTGGTTCGTTCCACTCGTTCGATATACCATCGGCCTTAAAGGCTTTCACCATGCGGATATTCTCTTCTACATCTTGTGCTTTAACCGAAAAGCCGACTAACATAATAGAAAAAAAAGGTAAGCTGAGTATTTTAAAATTCATCGCAAATAGTTAAATAATGATATACGAATGTATCGCGATGAATTGTTAAATTTTGTTATTTAACAGGCTTTAACATTAGCTGAGTTTGGAGTTAAGCGTTTTGCCGTTGGAGTTAATTAACCAGTCGGGAGTTGAGAGTTTTGGGGTTGGAATTGATTTAATCTATCCCATCCATATGTCACTAGAGTCTGTCATTGATATAGGTGAGTTTTATAAAAACATTTGAGTGGAAATAACTTTTACATATCTCAGCGTCATTCCCAACTTGATTGGGAATCGTAGTGCCTTGGTAGGATTTGTCAGTCGCATTAAGATTCCCGCCTGCGCGGGAATGACGGCTGCTCTTTGAAATCCGTCGTTGATAGCGGAGTCGAAGGGCTGGTAGATGTTCTAAAGTTGAATGCAATGCGTTTGGCGTCAATTAACCGATTAACCAATTTAAACAGGTAACCCATTTACAAATGACAAATGAATGAACCATATAAAAACAAAAAAGTCCCGATTTGCATCGGGACTTTCTTTTATAACTTTGATACTAATTATTCTGCAGGTGCAGCTTCTTCAGTAGTTTCGTCTTTTTTAGCTGCTTTTTTAGCAGGTGCTTTTTTAGCAACCGGAGCTGCTTCAACAACCTCTTCAGTTACAACCTCTTTTTTCGCAACCGCTTTTTTAGCAACTGGTGCTTTAGCTACTGCTGCTTCAATTTCAGCTTCAGTGATAGGAAGGATAGAAACATAAGATTTGTTATCTTGTTTCTTTCTGAAAATTACAGTACCATCAACTAAAGCAAATAAAGTGTGGTCTCTACCAATACCAACACCTTTATCAGGGTGGTGTTTTGTTCCACGTTGACGTACTAAAATGTTTCCAGCGATAGCTAATTGCCCACCGAAAATTTTAATACCTAAACGCTTACTATGCGATTCACGTCCGTTTTTCGAACTACCGGCTCCTTTTTTGTGTGCCATGATTTTATATTTTGTAACTCGCTAAAAAGCGAATTATTGGGTTAACAATTAATTATAGAGTGATGTCAGAGATCTGAATCTTAGTGAAAAACTGGCGGTGACCATTTTTCTTTTTGTAACCTTTTCTACGTTTTTTGTGGAAAACGATTACTTTATCACCTTTTAAATGAGATACGATCTTAGCTGAAACTTTAGCACCTTTAACTGCAGGAGCACCTACAGTAATTGCACCACCGTTGTCAACCAACAATACATTATCAAATTCAATACTAGCGCCTTCATCTCCTTGTAATCTGTGTACAAAAAGGTGCTGGTCTTTAGCAACTTTAAATTGCTGCCCTGCTATATTTACTATTGCGTACATTGTTTAAATATTAGTTTTTTAATTTTTATTTAACGAGGTGCAAATATAGAA
>Ga0182006_1001653_pt1 | contig 13145 bp, 11 predicted proteins | sample Sormic07211104_1_FD_123022 | JGI IMG/M metagenome (GOLD analysis project Ga0182006, IMG submission 123022) | Rhizosphere microbial communities from Sorghum bicolor, Mead, Nebraska, USA - 072115-104_1 MetaG | ecosystem: Host-associated > Plants > Roots > Rhizosphere | place: USA: Nebraska...
CGCGGAGATCCGCAAGGACATGGGGCTTTGACGATGACGGATGCCCCGCGCCTCGAGTTCCGCCACATCGGGAAGACCTTCCCCGGCGTGCGCGCGCTCAGCGATGTCGGCTTCGCCGTGCGCGCCGGCAGCGTGCACGGCCTGCTCGGCGAGAATGGCGCGGGCAAGTCGACCATGATGAAGATCCTCGGCGGGGAGTACATCCCCGATGAGGGCGAAGTCGCGATCGATGGACACGTGCGGCACTTCCGCAAGGCGGCCGATGCCATCGACGCGGGCGTGGCGGTGATCCACCAGGAGCTCCAGTACGTGCCCGAACTGTCGGTCATGGAAAACCTGCTGCTCGGCCGCCTGCCCACGCGCTTCGGCCTGGTCGACCGCCGCCGTGCGCTGGCCTGGACCCGCGAGCGCCTCGACGCGCTCGGCGTGGACCTCGATCCCCGTGCGAAGCTGAAGCAGCTTTCCATCGGCCAGCGGCAGATGGTGGAGATCGTCAAGGCGATCCTGCGCGATGCGAAGATCCTCGCCCTGGACGAACCCACCAGCTCGTTGTCGCATCGCGAGACCGACGTGCTCTTCCGCCTCGTGCGCGACCTGCGCGCGCAGGGCAAGGCGATGATCTACATCTCGCACCGCCTCGACGAGATCTTCGAGCTCTGCGATGCCGCGACGATCTTTCGCGACGGGCGCAAGGTCGCCGATTTCGACACGCTGGAGGGCGTCACCCGTGACGCGCTCGTGCAGCGCATGGTCGGCCGCGAGATCAGCGACATCTTCGGCTACCAGCCGCGCGAGCACGGCGACGTGCGCCTCTCGGTGAAGAACGTGACCGGCCGCGCGGTGCCGCTGCCGGTGAGCTTCGAGGTACGCGCGGGCGAAATCGTCGGCTTCTTCGGCCTGGTCGGTGCCGGCCGCTCCGAGGTCATGCGCGTGGTCTACGGCGCCGACCGTCGTACCGCCGGAGACGTCCGCGTGGATGGACAGAGCATCAAGCGCTCGCACATCCGCGATGCCATCCGGCACGGTCTCGTGTTCTGCCCGGAAGACCGCAAGGAAGACGGGATCATCGGCGTGCGCTCGGTGTCGGAGAACATCAATATCAGCGCACGGCGAAACCACCTCACCGCCGGCCTTTTCGTCAACGACCGCAACGAGGCCAGGACCGCCGACAGCTACATCGAGCGACTGCGCATCCGCACGCCGCACCGCCGGCAGGAAATCCGCCTGCTGTCCGGCGGCAACCAGCAGAAAGCGGTGCTCTCGCGCTGGCTGGCCGAGAAGGACCTGCGCGTGCTGATCGTCGACGAGCCCACCCGCGGCATCGACGTCGGCGCTAAGAACGAGATCTACAACGTGCTCTATGAACTGGCCGCGCGCGGCGTGGCCGTGGTGATGATCTCCAGCGAGTTGCCCGAGGTACTCGGCGTCTCCGATCGTGTCGTCACCATGTGCCGTGGCCGCATCACCGCCCAGTTCGACCGCGCCTCGGCGAACGAGCAGAACGTCCTCGCCGCCGCCCTGCCCGAAAGCGCGGGATCCACCCCGATAAGGAACGCCTGACCCATGACCGAGTCCAACGCCGCCGCCATCGCCGCGACCCGCGAGACGCCCGAGGCCCACCGCCGCGCCCTGCTCTGGCAGGTCGTCGACGACTACAGCCTGATCGGCATCTTCGTCGTGCTGTTCGCCGTGCTGAGCATGACCGTGCAGTACTTCTTCTCATGGGACAACGTGGTCGGCCTGGCCCTGTCCGTCTCGCAGATCGGCATGGTCGCCTGCACCATGATGTTCTGCCTGGCATCGCGCGACTTCGACCTCTCGGTGGGCTCCATCGTGGCATTCACCGGCGTGTTCTGCGCGATCGTTTCCAACGACACGGGCAGCGTGGTGATCGGCATCGGCGCCAGCCTGATCGCGGGTGCGCTGGTGGGTTTCGTCAACGGCGCGGTCATCGCCAAGCTCAAGATCAACGCGCTGATCACCACGCTGGCCACCATGGAGATCGTGCGCGGGCTGGCCTTCATCGCCTCGCACGGCCAGGCCGTGGGCGTCACCAGCGAGGCCTTCTTCACCCTGGGCAGCGCCGAATTCCTCAGCCTGCCGGTGCCGGTATGGGTCACCCTGGCCTGCTTCGTCGTGTTCGGCGTGCTGCTCAACAAGACCATCTACGGGCGTAATACCCTGGCCATCGGCGGCAATCCCGATGCCGCGCGCCTCGCCGGCGTGGCGGTGGATCGCGTGCGTATCGCCATCTTCCTCATCCAGGGCCTGGTCGCCGCGCTGGCCGGCATCATCCTCGCCTCCCGCATGACCAGCGGCCAGCCCAACGCGGGCGAAGGCTTCGAGCTCAACGTCATCTCCGCGTGCGTGCTGGGCGGTGTCTCCCTGATGGGCGGCCGTGCGAGCATCAGCGGCGTGCTCGTTGGCGTCCTCATCATGGGCACCGTGCAGAATGCGATGAGCCTCATGAATATCGACGCCTTCTACCAGTACCTTGTGCGCGGCGCGATCCTGCTGATCGCCGTCCTCGTGGACCAGCTCAAGAACCGCAGGCAATCCCGCTGATGACCGACACCTTCAAACCGCTTTCCCCGCACCGCCAGGCCCATGCCGAGGGCGTGATCTGGGACGACATGGCCGGCCTGGTCCGCTGGACCGACATCGCCACTTCGCAGCTGTTCTCGTACGACCCGGCCACGGGCGTCGTGAAGGACTGGAAGCTCCCGGCGCGCCTGTGCTGCTTCGCCCTCACCCACCAGCCCGGCGTGCTCCTGCTCGCGCTGGAGAAACAACTCGCCCGCTACGACACCCGCGACGGCACCTTGCACGTGCTCGAGGACGTCGAGCCCGACCTGCCCGGCACGCGCACCAACGACGGCCGCTGCGACCGCGGCGGCAACTTCATCTTCGGGACCCTCAACGAGCGCGGCCCGGAAAAGGTGGCATCGTTCTGGCGCTACACGCACGACGGCAAGCTCGACCGGCTGGCCCTGCCGAAGGCGGCCATCACCAACAGCATCTGCTTCAGCCCGGATGGCGAGACGATGTACTTCACCGACTCGCCCACGGCACAGATCATGGCCTGCGACTACGATGCCGCGACCGGTGACATCGACCGCATTCGTGTCTTCGCCCAGCTGGACGAGGGTGTCGAACCGGACGGCTCGACCGTCGACGCCGAGGGCTTCCTCTGGAACGCGCAGTGGGGTGGATCGCGCGTGCTGCGCTACGCCCCCGATGGACGCGTGGACGCGACCATCGACCTGCCCGCGCGCCAGCCGAGTTGCGTCACGTTCGCCGGCGACGCGCTCGACCGCATGGTGGTCACCTCGGCGCACAAGGGCTTGAAGGACACCGTGATCGCCGGCGAGCCGACGAACGGCGCGATCTTCATCGGCACGCCGCCCCGCGGACGCGGCTTGCCCGAGGCACGTTACGGTCACGGATCGGGCGCATGACCGGCACGACGAAGGCCGATCCACGCACCACGCCCTTGCCGCGCCTCGCGGGCAAGGTGGCCATCGTCACCGGCGCCACGCAGGGCATCGGCGCCGCGACGGCCCGCTTGTTCGCCGCGCACGGCGCGAAGATCGTGCTCAACGTGATCGAGGACAACGCTCAGGCGCGTGCCACGCTGGCCGGCCTGGATACGCCGGACGCCCTGTTGTTCCAGGCCGACGTGACCGATCCGGCGGCGGTTCGGCGGATGGTCGACGCGGCGACGGAACGCTTCGGCGCACCCGACGTCCTGGTCAACAACGCCGGCATCAACGTGTTCAACGAGCCACTCTCGCTGAGCGACGACGAATGGACGCGCTGTTTCGAAGTTGACCTCAAGGGCGCCTGGAACTGCGCGAAGGCCGTGTTGCCCGGCATGCTCGGCCTTGGCCGCGGCAGCATCGTCAACATCGCCTCGGTGCACGGGCACAAGATCGTCCCGCACTGCTTCCCCTATCCCGTGGCCAAGCATGGCTTGATCGGGCTGACCAAGGCGCTGGGCATCGAGTACGCCGCGCACGGCATTCGCGTGAACTCCATTTCCCCGGGCCTGGTGCTGACCGCCATCGCCGAGGCCGGCTTTGCCGCCGCGCCCGATCCCGAGGCGGAACGTCGCCGGCAGACCGAGATCCTGCCCAACAGGCGCATCGGTGAGCCGGAAGAGATTGCCTATACTGCGTTGTTCCTCGCTTCCGACGAAGCACGCTATATCAACGCCGCCGACATCCGCGTCGACGGCGGCCGTTCCCAGCTCTATCACGAGTGAACCCATGGCCTGGCCGACTGCGCTCCCCCTCATCGCCATTCTTCGCGGCATCACCCCGGACGACATCGTCGGCCACGTCGAGGCCCTGCTCGAAGCGGGATTCGACGCCATCGAGGTGCCGCTCAACTCCCCCGACTGGCAACGCAGCATTCCCATGGCGCTGGAAGTCGCCGGTACCCGGGCACTCGTCGGTGCGGGCACGGTGCTGACGCCGGACGCGGTCGACGCCGTGGCCGACCTGGGTGGTCACCTGTTGGTGACGCCCAATACCGACCCCGCGGTGATCCGCCGCGGCCGCGAACGCGGGATGTACACCTCCATAGGCTTCAGCACACCGAGCGAAGCGTTCGCGGCCATCGCCGCGGGCGCGCAGTCGCTGAAGTTGTTTCCCGCCACGCAATGGGGCCCGGGCTACGTGAAATCCATCCGCGCCGTGCTGCCGCCCGACCTGCCGTTGCTGGCCGTGGGTGGCGTCACGCCGGAGAACATCGGCCAGTTCCTCGATGCGGGCTGCATCGGTGCGGGATTGGGCGGCGACCTGTATAAAGCGGGGCAACCCGTGTCGCGGACGCGTGAGCGCGCGAACGCCTTCGTCAAAGCCTATCGTTCGGTCTGAGCATGAAGATCACCAAGATCACCACGTATCGCGTCCCGCCGCGCTGGATGTTCCTCAAGATGGAAACCGACGAAGGCGTCGTCGGTTGGGGCGAGCCCGTGGTGGAAGGCCGTGCGCGCACCGTCGAGGCGGCGGTGCACGAACTTTCCGAGTACGTGGTCGGCAAGGACCCATCCCGCATCAACGACCTCTGGCAGACGATGTACCGCGGAGGTTTCTACCGCGGCGGCGCCGTCTTCATGAGCGCCATCGCCGGCATTGACCAGGCCCTGTGGGACATCAAGGGCAAGGTGTTGAATGCCCCGGTGTACGAACTGCTCGGCGGCCGCGTGCGCGATCGCATGAAGACCTACTGCTGGGTGGGCGGCGACCGCCCGGCCGATGTCATCGCGCAGATCCGCGAGCGCATGGCCCATGGCTTCGACACGTTCAAGATGAACGGGTGCGAGGAAATGGGCATCATCGGTTCGAGCAAGGCGGTGGACGCGGCCGTGGCGCGCGTGGCCGAGATCCGCGAGGCCTTCGGCAACACGATCGAGTTCGGCCTCGACTTCCATGGGCGCGTGTCCGCGCCGATGGCCAAGGTGCTGGTCAAGGAACTGGAACCGTTCCGTCCCTTGTTCATCGAGGAACCGGTACTCGCCGAACAAGCCGAGTACTACCCGCGCATCGCGGCCCACACGTCGATTCCCATCGCCGCGGGCGAGCGCATGTACTCGCGTTTCGAGTTCAAGAGCGTGCTGGAACGCGGCGGCATCTCGATCCTGCAACCGGATCTCTCGCATGCCGGCGGCATCACCGAATGCGTGAAGATCGCCGCGATGGCCGAGGCCTACGACGTGGCCCTGGCACCGCATTGCCCGCTGGGGCCGATCGCGCTCGCCTCGTGCCTGCACGTGGACTTCGTCAGCTGGAACGCCACGCTGCAGGAACAGAGCATCGGCATCCACTACAACAAGGGCGGCGAAGTGCTCGATTACGTCCTCAACAAGGACGCGCTCACGCTGGACGATGGCGGTTATGCGTTGCCATTCAGCGGGCCGGGGCTGGGCATCGAGGTGAACGAGGAACTGCTGATCGAGCGCAGCCGGGAAGTGGCCGACTGGCGGAATCCGCTATGGCGGCATCCCGATGGGTCGGTGGCGGAGTGGTGATGGCGGCTGAGTGGTGGGAGGGTGCGGCGCCTGGCCCGCTACCGCGGGATCGCCGACAAAGTCGGCTCCACAAGGCTGCTGCCGCAGGATTGCCTTGCCCGCTGCCGCGGGATCGCCGCTGAAGCGGCTCCCACAAGGAGCATCGCCGACAGGGTCGGCTCCCACCTGTCTGCGGCAAACTGGTGGGAGCCGACCCTGTCGGCGATGCTCTGGTGGAATCCGCCCCAGTTAGCGATGCTCTCTGTGGGAGCCGCTTCAGCGGCGATACCTACGTCAGCGAACCACCCGGGAATCGATCACCCGCACCTGCCCGACTCCCAACCCATCCAGCCGATAATCCCCCACCGCCTCGCGCACCAGCCGCAACGTCGGCAACCCCACGGCGGCAGTCATCCTTCGCACCTGCCGATTCCGCCCCTCGCGCAGCACGACACGCAGCCACGCATCAGGCACCGTCTTGCGAAAGCGCACCGGCGGATCGCGCGGCCATAGCCAGTCCGGCTCGTCGATGGCTTCCACCACCGCCGGCAACGTCGGCCCATCCTTGAGCACCACGCCATTCCGCAGCCGCTCGAGCGCATCCTCCGTCGGCACGCCCTCCACCTGCACCACATAGGTCTTCGGCTGCTTGTGCTTCGGATCGGCCAACCGGTGCTGCAACTTGCCGTCGTCGGTAAGCAGCAAGAGCCCTTCGCTGTCGTGGTCCAGCCGCCCCGCGGCATACACGCCCTTCTGCGGCACGAAGTCGGCCAGCGTGCGCCGGCCGGCTTCGTCGGTGAACTGGCAAAGCACCCCGAAGGGCTTGTTCAACGCGACCAGCACCTTACTTGGCGGTGGCGGGCTTCACGAAGCGCAGGGTCATGCGGTCGGATTCGCCGATGGCCTGCCACTTGGCCTTGTCCGTCTCGCCCATCTCCAGCGTCGGCGGCAACGTCCACACGCCCTTCGGATGGTTGTGGTCGTCCTTCGGATTCGCGTTGACCTCGCTCTGTGCGTCGAGCTTGAAACCCGCGTCGGTCGCCAGCTTGATCACGTAGTCGGTCGGCAGATAGCCGGAGTTCACGACCTCGTCGAGCTTCTTGCCCGCATCCGCGCGATGATCTTCCACGCCGAGCACGCCACCGGGCTTGAGCACGGTGAAGAAGGACTTGAACATCGCTTCGGCGCTGCCGTCGGCCGCCCAGTTGTGCACGTTGCGGAAGGTCAGCACCATGTCGGCCGAACCCGGTGCGCCGAGCACGGGTGCCTTGTGGTTGAACTCCACGATCTTCGCGTTGCCATACTGCGCCGGCGCGAAAGAGAACTTCTTCTGCAAGGCCGCCGTGCTCTTCGAGCCCTTCTCGACCGCGCCGATGTAATGGCCATTGTCATGGAGGAAGGGAGCGAGGATCTCGGTGAACCAGCCACCCGACGGCCAGATCTCGATCACGGTCATGTCCGGGCGGATGCCGAAAAAGGTCAGCATTTCGCGCGGATGCCGGTATGCATCGCGCGCCTTGTTCTCCGGCGAACGCCAGCTGCCGGCGATCGCCTTGTCCAGTTCGGCGGCGGTGAGCTGGCTGGCGCTGGCGGGCGGCGTCGCCCGGGCCGGCTGGTCCGTATCGGCGGCGAGGGCGGTGTGCGCGAACGCGAGACCGAGCATTCCAACACAGGCGAAAGCGAGCTTCTTCATGGCGGCACCGGAAGGTAGGGGACGTGGGCGGGAAGGCTAGCACGTGTGTGGGAGCGCTTCAGCGGCCTTGAGATCACCGGACAATTCCACCGCGACGCCGACCGCTATATCACTGAGTTAGTTCTCATGTTTCACAATAAAATCAATGCACTGCTTGCTCATTCCCGCGATTGATGAGTAGACTCGGGACGAGCCCCTCAGGAGATTGACGGCATGGACCTCATCAGCGCGGCATCCCATTGATGGCCTCGGCGTATCGACACCTCACGCCCCTGATTTCTTGCCTGACCCTCCTCTGCATCGCAATTCCCGTAGCTGCAATGCAGCCTCCACCGGCGAGGCAATCCAAGGCGTCATCGGAGATATCGCTACGGCCGGCGTATGACGCTTGCGTCAGCGGCGGCGGTACGACGACAGCTGCCGTGCTCCGTTGCGCGTACGACGAGTTCACCTTTCAGGACAAGCGCCTGAATGCGGCATACAAGATGCTCATGTCGCGCCTGGAGGCTACGGAAAAGACATCGTTGCGAAACGAAGAAAGAAAATGGCTTGCGGACAAGAAGCAACGCTGCGCACTACACGAGGATTCCGGAACGACAGACCAGGTCGTCGCTGCCGACTGCGAAGTGACCGAGACCGCGCGCCGCGCCGCGGAACTGGAGATGCGGTTCAAGAAGTGAGTGGAGGTCGACGAAGGGGACGCAGATCTTGAGCTTATGCATACAATCCCTTCGGCATCCTCCACGCTCCACCCCAGGGAACCCCACATGCGCCCTCCCCACCTCCGCCCGTTGGCGGGCGGCATCCTTATCGCGCTGGCCTCCGGCGTGGCCGCCCAGGACGCACAGCTCGCGCCCGTCGTGGTCACCGCCACCCGTACGGCGCAGTCACCCTACGACATCCCCGCCGCCATCGACGTGGTCGCCACGCCACCGGACGGATCGCTCGACGTGAACCTGTCCGAGCGCGTACAGGCGATCCCGGGCATCGTCGCCCGCGACCGGCAGAATTACGCACAGGATACCCAGGTATCGATCCGCGGTTTCGGCGCACGCTCCACCTTCGGCATCCGGGGCGTGCGGCTCTACACCGATGGGATACCGGCGAGCATGCCGGACGGTCAGGGCCAGGTGTCGCACTTCAACCTCGACTCGGCGGACCGGGTCGAGGTATTGCGTGGGCCCTTCTCCGCCCTCTACGGGAATGCGTCGGGTGGCGTGGTGCAACTTTTCACCGCCGATGGCACCGAGCCACCGGAACTGCGCTTCGGCATCGCCGGCGGCAGCAACGGTAATTTCCGCACGTCGGTGAACGCGCGCGGCGTGGACGGACCGGTTGACTATAACGTCGACTTCACCCACTTCCGCACCAGCGGCTATCGTGACCACAGCACCGCTCGGCGCGAGTCGGGCAACGCGAAGATCGGCTGGAAGATCGACGACGACGCGAGGCTGACCCTCGTGGTCAACACGTTGGACGTGCCCGACGCCCAGGACCCGCTGGGACTCACCCGGGCGCAGTACCGGGCCGACCCGCGCCAGGTCGCCGCCGTGGCTAACACCTTCGACACCCGCAAATCGGCGGACCAGCAGCAGGCGGGCCTGATCTACGACCAACGTATCGACGAAGCCAACAGCCTGCGCGCGATGGGCTACTACGGCCAGCGCGGGGTCACGCAGTACCTGTCGATTCCGGTCGCGACGCAAGTCTCCCAACGGGGAAACTCCGGTGGCGTCGTGGACCTCGACAATGAATACGGCGGTGGCGACGTGCGCTGGACCTGGCGCGACACGCTGGCCGGACGGCCGTTCGAACTGGCCACGGGCGTGGCATACGACAACCAGGAACAACACCGCCAAGGCTACAACAACTTCGTTGGCGGCACGCTCGGCGTCCGCGGCGACAAGCGCCGCGACGAGATCGACCGTGTCTTCGACTTCGACCAGTACGCCCAGGCGACGTGGCGCGTCGCCGATGACTGGAGCCTGATGGGAGGCATCCGGCACAGCGAGGTACGCTTTCGTTCCACCGATCGCTACGTCGCCCCGGGCAATCCCGACGACAGCGGCACGGTGAAGTACAGCGCGACCACGCCCGTGTTCGGCGTGCTCTGGCGCGCGGCGCCCTGGATGCACGTATACGCGAACTGGGGCCGCGGCTTCGAGACGCCCACGTTTTCCGAACTCGGCTACCGTGCCGATCGCGGCGCCGGATTGGCCTTCGACCTCAAGCCCTCGCGATCGCACAACGCGGAGCTGGGCCTGAAGCTGCGTCCGGCCGATGGCATCGAAGCCGGGCTCGCCGTGTTCCGCGCGGATAGCGACGACGAACTCGCGGTGGCGACCAATCTCGGTGGCCGCACGACCTACCAGAACATCGCGCGGTCGCGGCGACAGGGAATCGAGGCTTCGTTCAGTGCCGGGCTGGCGCGAAACCTTCGGTTTATCGCGTCGTACACGCACTTGCAGGTGAGCTTCCGCACACCCTTCCTCACTTGTGTGGCGGCGGGCTGTCCCGCCCCGGATACACCGGTGCAGGCCGGTACGCGTATTCCGGGGGTGCCGCGTTCGACGGGCTATGCGGCGCTGAAGTACGGCGGTGAGCGCGGCTGGCAGGCGGGGCTGGACATGAATGCCATGGGCGCGACGTCGGTGAACGACCTGGGCACGGAATCGGCGCCAGGGTATGCGTTGTTCGGTGTGTCCGGCGGGTACGTGTTCGACCAGGGACCTTGGCGGGTGAACACCTTCGCCCGGGTGGACAACCTGGCCGACCGGCATGTGATCGGGTCGGTGATCGTCAACGATGGAAACGGACGGTATTACGAGCCGGCGCCGGGGCGGACGTTCCTGGTGGGGGTGGATGTGCGGTGGCGGTGAGGGTGATGGAATTTCGCCGCTGAAGCGGCTCCCACAAGAGCGCCGTGTGGGAGCCGCTTCAGCGGCGATGCTCCTAAGCTCTTAACCGGAAATCGCCAGGCGCTCCGAGCGGTACAGCAGAGCCGTGCCCCACACCGCCACAACGGCCGCGGCGAAACCGCCCGCAAGACACAAACCGAGCTGCCACCCGGGCACGCCGTCCCCGCGCAACAACTGCACGATCCCCAGGTTCTGCCCGAGCAGCGGCACCGCGTACATCCACGGCTCCGCACGCACGGGGATCACCGAAAGCAAGGCGCTCGGCAACACAGGGATGATCATCAGGATCGACAGGTAGGTCTGCGCCTCGCGGTAGCTCTTGGCGAACGCCGACACGAGCGACTGCAATGCGGCCAGCAGCACGATCAAGGGCAGCATCAGCAACACCACCTGCGAGCCGAACCGCAGCCCGAGGTCCAGCGCGATGCCCAGCTTCTCCACCGGAATGAACAAGGGCGCGGTGGCGAACGCCGCCACGCTGAGCAGGAGGCTCACCAGCGAGAACGTGCAGATCGCCGCGAGCTTCCCCGCCAGGATCTTCCAGCGCGCCACGGGATTCACGAACAGTGGCTCCAACGACTGGCGTTCGCGCTCGCCGGCGGTGAGGTCGATGGCCAGGTACATGCCCCCGAGGAAGACCGTGAGCACGAAGAAATAAGGCAGGAAGGAGAACATCAACGCCGACCGCGACTGCGACGTGGCCTGGTCCCTGTCGGCCACCTGCACCGGCCACGCCGTGGTCGGTGACAAGCCTCGCGCGATCAACCGCATCGCACCTTCGCGTTTTCCGTATGACTCGACCACGCTGCGCACGCGCATCACTGGCGTGGACGCGTCGCGCCGCGAGGAATCGTAGATCAACTCCACCTGGACGGCCTGGCCCTTGCTCCATGCCTGGGCGTACTCCGGCGAGATGCGCAGCACGATGTCGGCGCGCTGTTCGCGCACCGCGTTCTCCGGATCGGGCATGGCCGGGGCCGCATCGATGCCCGCGCCCTTCAACGCGGCGACGAGGTTCGGCGCGACCTCCGCACCGATCACCGGCACGGATATCGGCCGGTCGGACTTGGCCAGTTCGCGGTTGACCATCACGTTCATCAACATGATGAACATGACCGGTCCGAGCAAGGGACCGGTGATCAAGGCATTGACGAGCGTGCGGCGATCGCGAAGGTTCTCCCGCACTTCCTTCCAGTAAACAGCGGTGAAGGCGCTCATGCGGCGAGCCCCTCATCGGTACCGATGATCTTCACGAAGGCATCCTCGAGGCTGGTTTCGCCGGTTTGCGCGAGCAAGGCGGAGGGCGATTCATCGGCGACGACACGCCCGTGGGCGATCACGACGATGCGGTCGCACAAGGCGGCCACCTCCTGCATGATGTGGCTGGAGAAAAGCACGCAACGCCCTTCGTCTTTCAGTTGCCGCATGAAATGGCGCATGGCGCGCGTCGCCATCACGTCCAGTCCGTTGGTGGGCTCGTCGAGCAATACGTTGCGCGGATCGTGTACCAGCGCGCGGGCGATCGCGGTCTTGACCCGTTGCCCTTGCGAGAAACCCTCGGTGCGCCGCGTGGCGATGTCACGCATCTCCAGCGCATCGATCAGGGCCTCGCGACGCTGCCGGAGCAGGCCGGGTTCCATGTCGTGCAGGCGGCCGAAGTAATCGATGTTCTCCGTCGCGGTCAGGCGCTTGTAGAGCCCTCGCGCATCGGGCAACACGCCGAGCTGGCGGCGGACGGCGAGCGGATCGACCGCGGCGTCCACACCGTCGACCAGCACCTGCCCGGCATCCGGCGTCATCAAGGTGTAGAGCATGCGCAGCGTGGTGGTCTTTCCCGCGCCGTTGGGGCCGAGCAGGCCGGTGATTTCACCATCGCGCGCGGTGAAGCTCACGCCATTCACGGCGCGTACCTCGCCGAACGCCTTGTGCAGGTCCTTGACCTCGATCATGGGGTGGCTCCGTTGAATCCGACGAAGACGGGCAAGGGCTTGAGGCGATCCAGGCACGACGTGTCGAGGCCCTTCGCATCCGCCTTGTCGATGAAGCGGTCGAGCAGGCGGGGCATGCAGCCGCGCGCGACCACGTTGTGGCCCTGCCCCTTCAACACGAGGTGGCGCCCATTGGGCAGGCCCTTCACCACCTCGTCGCCGTAACGCGGTGGCGTCACGGGATCGAACTCGCCGGACATCAACAGGGTGGGCACGCCGCTCTTCAGCGGTTCGTGGAAATCCGCCGGACGCGCACCGTGAGGCCAGACCGAACACGCCGCGCGAAACGCCTCGATCATCGTGTCGCCGAGGATGGTGTCCTTGTCCTGCGGACGTGGTTGCAGCAGGTCGGCATCTTCGGAGCAGATAACCGAGTACTGCATGCCGCCGTCCATGGTGTCGCCGAGATCGCCGGTGAGAAGCTTCGCCTGACCCAGCAGCGGACCGACGTCGCCGCGCGCGGCGGCGTCGATCGACAACGGCAACAAGGCGGCGGTTTCCGGGGAGTAGGCGAACATCCGCACGACGGTGGC
>Ga0182006_1001655_pt1 | contig 13122 bp, 8 predicted proteins | sample Sormic07211104_1_FD_123022 | JGI IMG/M metagenome (GOLD analysis project Ga0182006, IMG submission 123022) | Rhizosphere microbial communities from Sorghum bicolor, Mead, Nebraska, USA - 072115-104_1 MetaG | ecosystem: Host-associated > Plants > Roots > Rhizosphere | place: USA: Nebraska...
CAAGTCGAACTGCTTGCCTACGTCTAGGGTGGCGCCAAGCCTTCGGTTAGCGCTCAGGTTGAGGTTTTCAAGCGTACGCATCCCGGACAGTTTTTTCAGGGTCTGCTCGGTCAATTGCAGGTCATTGTCGCCCAGGCAAAGGTGCTTCAAGTTCGGCATCATCGAAAGCACTTCAGGTAATTGGGTCAGCTTGTTGTTCTTGAGATCCAGCGACTCGATCTTTCTGAATGCCTTGATGAAATAGGCGGCGTCGTTGTCCAGCTCCATATTCTGGAGTGACAGCGACTCCACGTGATCGAAGTTCAGCTGAGGTGGCAATATCGGCAGTTTGCCCACGCGCATCCCGTCGAGCTTGAAACCTTGCACCGACATACCTTTTTCATTGCGCAGGAAACTCAAGCATCGCCAACAGTTTTCGATAATGTCAGACACCTGTCGACGGCTATGGCGTCGCTCAACCTTTTCGGCTGTCGAGTTCAGCCCACTCTCATCGCTGCTCCAGACTTCAAGCGACTGACGCAATGTCTTCAATGCCTGCTGTAGAGTTTTGACCTCTTTCGCCCGCGTCAGATGATCGCTGCCCAATCCGTCCAGAAACGTATGAGCCTGACCGTCGGAAAATAGCGGATACAGTTTCTGGACTTTGCGCACCTGCGCTCGCGGGTGGGTCGAACCCGACGCCGGCGCATCGGACGGCATGCACGACCCTCGCGAGACCGGTTCATCAAGGATCGCGCCAGAAAATACACGCTCGGTGACAGGTCGATCATCAAGGCCCTTGCTTAGCAAAATACGGCGCAAGCTCGCGCCTTCGCTCTCTTCAAGGTTGGCGATGCCCATGGCAGTACGCTGGCCTTGGGGTATGGCGCGCAGAATCGCCTGATAAAAACCGTTTGATCCGCTAGATACAGCGCCAAGCGATTGCCCTTCTGCGGTGAACGCTTCATAACCGGTCGCGGTGCGAACGATGATCCGCTTGAGCGTCGCGTCCACTTTACCGGCACTGGCCGACAACGAACCGGCCAACGATCCTTGACGCAGTTCCAGGCGCAGCGTGTTGCTCCAGCCGCTCAATCGCGGCAGCAATTGAATCGCCAGCTTTTGGGAATCGACCTCTGCGATATCGGGCAAATAGAGCCCAGACAATGCACGGTCCAGTCGTACGTCGGCCACTGCTCGGCGAACCTTTTGCGCCAGGCCCATTGGGACCCGCCCAGTTGTTCGTAGATGCAAACGTTCGGTGCTGGTTGCCCCCTCGATCAGCTCCTGCGCCAGGCCAACGGGAAGTTCGGGGAAAACACTGCGTATTTTTTGCACATCGCCGATGCCGTTCTGTTCGTAGCGTTGATAAAGGTGCCTGAACACAGATTTGCGATCGGACTTGATCGCGGCCCCGAGCTTTTTCGCCAACGCCTTACTTTCGTTACCCTTGACGACGCTTGCGCCCAGCAACGCATCGACTTCACGCGGGTACAGACCTGCCACTACCGTTTCAAGCAGTTTGCCGTTGTTCAACTGCGCTTGGGTCACCTCAACACTCAACTCCTCATCAGCGACGAGTGTCATAGGCGGGTACATCGCCGTGACCTTGCGTTCGTCATCGAGCACTTCAATGTAGCGCTCCGCAGGCCAACCGGGCAGAGATGGCAACGTGTGCAGTTGCGCCTGAGCATGGCCGGCATTTGCCACGTCTGCGGCCTGCATGTCGGCAATGAAATCACTCAAATACTGCTCGATCCGAAACCGTTCGATGCAATCTTTCAACCGGGCGGGCAGCCTCTGGTTTTCTTCACACAGTTGATTCAACCGGGTGACCGGGTTATCGGTGATTTTGCGGATGGTTTCCAGACGCTCTTCGTCGAGTACGGCCAGGCGCGGATCGATACGTTTCAGCGCATAGGCGCCGCTGCTCCACGTTTGCGGCTGTTCATGCGCAAAACGCCAGCCACCCTCGCCGTTGTGCTCGACGATGGGCGAAAAAGCATCGCTACGCACAGGATGCCTGACGCGCCACTTGCCCACGGATGAATCGAAAGCAACTTCATAAGCGTCACCGTCGATCCTGACGAAACGCTGCGCGTGGACCCGATAGAACCCTTCGGCATCGGCGTTCACACCGACAGGCGTTGCTTGCTGGTACGGCTCCACGTCCGGTTTCCAGAGTCGCGGTTTCCCTGCCGCGTTTTCGACGGCGATAAAGTGACTGAAAAAATCCGGATGCGCCGCGACGGTCCGCCTGATCAGTGATCCGATGGCCTTGGTGCCGGCCGCAAACGCCGCCATCATCGCAATGTTTTCTGCCACATTGAGCAAATGCCCCACCGCGCCAACCTTGTCCTCATGGCGCCAGTCTTCAACGCCGTCGTAAACCTCACCCAGCAGTTGTCCGACGGCGACACCCATCATCAATTGCCCAAGCACCGGGACAAACAGTCCGGTGATGTTGGCGATCAACAAGCCTGCTTCTTCGTAATCCAGCAGCCGTTTCTGACGGACTTCGGCGTCTACCTGCGCAGTCGGCACGGCCAATACCAGCGCATCGCTTTTCATCTTCGTGACGTGGCTTTGATAAAGGAAACTCAACAGCGTCGAAGGGATGGCTGGCGTGTCGAGCGCCCAAGGCTTGGTGTTGGCGAGGGAAGTGAAAAAATCGGTTCTGTTGCTTTCATCAATGTAGCCGGCAAAAAAACCGGCATAGGCACTGACTTTCAGTTGCTGACCCAAATACCACTGGAACAGCGCGAACGTGGTGTATTCGTAAATCGGCCGAGTTGGCTCGTTGGGCATGTACACAACGCACGCGTCCACGGGATGGTCCTTGAGCGAGCGCTTTGAAAAGATCACCACGCCCCATAGGCACATGCCGAACATTTCCAGCCCTTGCAATTGAACCGGTACGGTCTCGTAAAGAATGGGGGTAATACCCGGCGCGGTGCCGGTGCCACTGGTCAATGCCAGGTTTTCAAACATCTGAAAAGCCGATTCGCCAATGTGCCCTTTCAAGTACGCAGTGTGCGCATCGACTTTCAGGGCACTCCATTTGAGCTGGCGGATATCAGCGTCGAGCGCGCCTGCCGTGAACGTCGCATTGAAATGACGCTGATAGCGCTGACCCAGATCAAGATCGCGGCACACCTTGGCAAATGCCTCGGGCGTCAGCCGGGGCACGCCCATCGGGGTAGAAGCCACACGTACGATCGAGCCGGCAGGAAAGCCATCGTCCTCGGTTTCATCCTCGGTGAAGTTGTGCATCGCGGCCTGCAACAGGCTGCGCTTGGCGATCACGTTCAGTTTTTCAGCATCATCGGGCGAGGTGGATCCGGCGCAACCACAGTCAAAACCCGGCAGCTCGACGCCATCATGCTCGACATCGAATGCAACGCCGTATTGCCGTGTCAGCGCCTCGGTCAGTTCAACACGACAGAACTTGTCCAGTGGCTTGAGTTGATCAAGCGCCGGCTGGACTTTGAGCTGACAGGCTTGAAGTTCATGCATGGCGGCTGCAAACGCCGCGATGGCTTCCGGCGTTGCATCAGTGAGCCACGCGGGAAGGTTTTTTTGCAGAGACTCGGCGGTTTCCAGATCGCCGGTCATCAGCATCAAGGCGCTTAGCCGATCTGTGGGCGTGAACGGCTTGATCGCCGCAACAACGGGGTCCTTCACTGGCATACGCAATGTTCCTTATTGGATACAAAAGAGCCCCTACCGTAGCGAATGCCTTGGCTGATGAATAACGCAAAATCCAAGGCGTTTCAGCCTCTTATCCAACAGCATTGTCCATGCATAACCTAACTATGTACCGCACGCGACTGCGCATTTTGAGTTACAGGCGATCCGTTGAACTCCATCCCTTATTACTTATCGATCTAAAACTCACAGGATTTCACCGGGTCAGTTTCTGAGTACCCGGCGCTTTGGCCGACTATCGATTGACCCTCCCCAACGGAAAAACCGGTAAGGAATTTATGTGCGGATTAGCTGGCGAGTTACGCTTCGATCATCAACCTGCGGACCTGGCGGCCGTTGAACGGATCACCCATCACCTGGCCCCACGTGGTCCTGATGCATGGGGTTTTCATGCCCAAGGGCCGATTGCCCTGGGCCATCGTCGCCTGAAAATCATGGACCTGTCGGACGGTTCGGCGCAGCCGATGATCGACAACCAATTGGGTTTGTCCCTGGCCTTCAACGGCGCGATCTACAACTTCCCGGAACTGCGCACCGAGCTTGAAAGCCTCGGCTATGCCTTCTACTCCGGTGGCGACACCGAAGTACTGCTCAAGGGCTATCACGCCTGGGGTGAAGCGCTGCTGCCCAAGCTCAACGGCATGTTCGCGTTCGCTATCTGGGAACGTGACGCCCAACGCCTGTTCATCGCCCGGGACCGTCTCGGTGTGAAGCCGCTGTACCTGTCGCGCACCGGCCAGCGCTTGCGTTTTGCTTCTGCTCTGCCGGCACTGCTCAAGGGTGGTGATATCAATCCGATCCTTGATCCGGTGGCGCTTAATCACTACCTGAACTTTCATGCGGTGGTCCCGGCGCCGCGCACCTTGCTGGCCGGCATTGAAAAACTGCCGCCCGCGACCTGGATGCGCATTGAGGCGGACGGTCGTACCGAACAGAAAACCTGGTGGACCCTGCCCTACGGCCCACACGCCGACGAGATGAATCTGACGCTCGAAGACTGGCGTGACCGTGTCCTCGACAGCACCCGTGACGCCGTGGCGATCCGTCAACGGGCAGCGGTCGACGTCGGCGTCCTGCTTTCCGGCGGCGTTGATTCGAGCATGCTGGTCGGTCTGTTGCGCGAAGTCGGCGTCGAAAACCTGTCGACATTTTCCATCGGTTTCCAGGATGCCGGCGGCGAGCGCGGCGACGAATTCCAGTACTCGGACCTGATCGCCAAGCACTACAACACGCAACACCATCAACTGCGCATCGACGAAAAAGAGATCATCGAGCAACTGCCCGCGGCGTTCCGCGCCATGAGCGAGCCGATGGTCAGTCATGACTGCATCGCCTTCTACCTGCTGTCCCGGGAAGTCGCCAAGCATTGCAAAGTGGTGCAGAGCGGCCAGGGTGCCGACGAGCTGTTTGCCGGTTATCACTGGTATCCGCAAGTCGACGGCGCCGCCGATCCGTATGCCGCTTACCGCGATGCGTTTTTCGACCGCAGCTATGAAGACTACGCCGCCACGGTGCAGCCGAAATGGTTGACGGCGAATGACGCCGCAGGCGACTTCGTGAAGGAACATTTCGCACAGCCCGGTGCCGATGCCGCCGTTGACAAGGCCCTGCGCCTGGACAGCACGATCATGCTGGTGGACGACCCGGTCAAACGCGTCGACAACATGACCATGGCATGGGGCCTGGAAGCGCGCACACCGTTTCTGGACTATCGCCTGGTGGAATTGTCGGCCCGCGTGCCGGGTAAATTCAAACTGCCGGACGGTGGCAAACAGGTACTGAAGGAAGCGGCGCGACTGGTCATTCCAAGTGAAGTGATTGATCGCAAGAAAGGTTACTTTCCGGTGCCAGGCCTCAAGCACTTGCAAGGCGACACGCTGAACTGGGTCCGCGAACTGCTGCTGGATCCGAGTCAGGATCGTGGTCTGTTCAACCCGGCCATGCTTGACCGCCTGCTGACCGATCCGCAAGGCCAGTTGACCCCGTTGCGCGGCTCCAAGCTGTGGCAGTTGGCGGCCCTGAACCTGTGGCTCAGTGAACAAGGAATCTGATCGATGAAACCTAACGCTACGGCGTATAGCCAACGCTTGTTGCGCGGTCAGTCGCCCACTTATGAACGCTTGCAGGCGCGCCTGGCCGAGGATGGCAGTGAACTGGGCACCGCGCCCATTGCGGTGCATTGCGGCTGGGGCCGGTTGCTGATCGGCCACACGTTTCCTGATCCGGCGAGCCTCGCCCAGGAGCTGCTCAATGAGCAGCCGGGCGAGCGAGACATCGCGCTGTACGTCGCCGCCCCCCAGCAAGTGCTGGGGCTGGAGCCAGCTCAATTGTTCCTCGACCCGTCCGACACGTTGCGTCTGTGGTTCAGCGATTACCGTCCGTCAACGCGCGTGTTCCGTGGTTTCAGGATTCGCCGCGCCCAGAGCGAAACAGACTGGCAGGCGATCAATCAGCTGTACCACGCACGCGGCATGTTGCCCATCGATGCCCATCTGCTGACGCCGCGCCATCAAGGTGGCCCGGTGTATTGGCTGGCTGAAGATGAGGACAGCGGCGCAATCATCGGCAGTGTCATGGGCCTCAATCATCACAAGGCCTTCAACGACCCGGAAAACGGCAGCAGCCTTTGGTGCCTGGCGGTGGATCCGCACTGCTCGCGACCCGGCGTCGGTGAAGTGCTGGTGCGCCACCTGATCGAACACTTCATGAGCCGTGGCCTGAGCTACCTCGACCTGTCGGTGCTGCACGATAATCGGCAGGCCAAAAGTCTGTATGCCAAGCTCGGTTTTCGCAACCTCCCGACCTTTGCCATCAAGCGCAAGAATGGCATCAATCAGCCGTTGTTCCTCGGTCCGGGCCCGGAAGCCGAATTCAATCCATATGCACGAATCATTGTCGAGGAAGCCCATCGCCGAGGCATCGATGTGCATGTCGATGATGCCAATGCCGGCATGTTTACCCTCAGTCATGGCGGACGTCGTGTACGTTGTCGCGAATCGCTGAGTGACCTGACCAGCGCCATCAGCATGAGCCTGTGCCAGGACAAAAGCCTGACGCATAAAGTGCTCAAGGCCGCCGGGCTGAACCTGCCGTCCCAGCAACTGGCGGGCAATGCCGATGACAACCTGGCCTTTCTTGATGAGCACGAACGGGTGGTGGTCAAACCTCTGGATGGCGAACAGGGTCAAGGCGTTGCCGTGGACCTGCAGACCATCGAGGACATTCAGCAAGCCGTCGAAGCGGCCCGCCAGTTCGACAGCCGTGTGTTATTGGAAAGCTTCCACGAAGGCCTTGATCTGCGGATTCTGGTGATTGGTTTTGAAGTGGTCGCGGCAGCCATTCGTCGCCCGGCCGAAGTGGTCGGCGATGGCCAGCATTCGATCAAGGCGCTGATCGAGGCCCAAACTCGTCGTCAGCAGGCCGCTACCAGCGGTGAAAGCAAAATCCCTCTGGACCATGAGACCGAGCGCACCTTGCAGGCGGCGGGTTACGACTACAACAGCATTCTGCCGGCCGGCGAGCATCTGTTCGTACGGCGTACGGCGAATCTTCACACCGGTGGCGTCCTTGAGGATGTGACGGCGATCTTGCATCCGACCCTGGTGGATGCCGCCGTACGTGCCGCGCGGGCGCTGGACATTCCAATGGTCGGACTCGACCTGTTGGTGCCAGCCGCGGATCAGCCGGAATACGTGTTCATCGAAGCCAACGAGCGCGCCGGGCTGGCCAATCATGAACCGCAGCCGACGGCTGAGCGCTTCGTGGATTTGTTGTTTCCGCACAGTCAGCCGGCTACCTCTTAGTCATGCGTCGTCTGCACTGATCCCATCGCGAGCAAGCTCGCTCCCACAATTAACCGCGTTTTCCTGTGGGAACGAGCTTGCTCACGATGGGGCCTTGGCAGGAAACACAGACTCTTTCCCTTCATCGAAACCATCGATGTTCGTTACTCATCAGGAGTTTCCATGACCAGCAAAATCCCCGAACCGGATCTCAACTACCTGCAAAAAGTCTTGCTCGAAATGCTCGCCATTCCCAGCCCGACCGGGTTCACTGACACCATTGTCCGTTACGTCGCCGAACGACTTGAAGAACTGGGCATTCCGTTCGAAATGACCCGGCGCGGTACGATCCGCGCAACGCTCAAGGGCAAGAAGAACAGCCCTGACCGCGCAGTTTCCGCCCACCTCGACACCATCGGTGCGGCAGTGCGCGCCGTGAAAGACAATGGTCGACTCACCTTGGCGCCGGTCGGTTGCTGGTCCAGCCGATTTGCCGAAGGCAGCCGCGTCAGCCTGTTCACCGACAACGGCGTGATCCGTGGCAGCGTATTGCCGTTGATGGCCTCCGGGCACGCGTTCAACACGGCGGTGGATGAGATGCCGATCAGTTGGGATCACATTGAATTGCGCCTGGACGCTTATTGCGCGACCCGTGCCGATTGCGACTCACTGGGCATCAGCGTGGGCGATTTTGTCGCCTTCGACCCGCTGCCCGAGTTCACCGAAAGCGGCCACATCAGTGCTCGCCACCTGGACGACAAAGCCGGCGTTGCGGCACTGCTGGCGGCGATGAAAGCGATCGTCGACAGCGGCGCAGAGTTGATGATCGACTGCCATCCCCTGTTCACCATCACCGAAGAAACCGGCAGCGGCGCCGCGGCGGCATTGCCTTGGGACGTCAGCGAATTCGTCGGCATCGACATCGCGCCGGTCGCCCCCGGCCAGCATTCCAGCGAGCACGCGGTGAGCGTCGCCATGCAGGATTCCGGCGGCCCCTATGACTATCACCTGTCGCGCCACCTGCTCAGATTAGCCAGTGAAAACGAGCTGCCGGTGCGCCGCGACTTGTTCCGCTATTACTTCAGCGACGCGCATTCGGCGGTGACGGCCGGCCACGACATTCGCACCGCCCTGCTCGCCTTCGGCTGCGACGCCACTCACGGCTATGAACGTACGCACATCGACAGCCTGGCTGCGCTCAGCCGGTTGCTGGGTGCCTATATTCTGAGTCCGCCGGTATTTGCCAGCGATGCTCAGCCTGCGAAGGGATCACTGGACCGGTTCAGTCATCAGATCGAGCACGACACGCAGATGGAAAGCGATACGCGGGTGCCGTCGGTGGATAGCCTCGTTGGGCAGCGCTCCGACAGCTGAGTCCCGATCCGGGATTATGGGTGCGAATATCGCCATCGCGGACAAGCCTGCTCCCACAGTGGAATGCGATTAACTGTGGGAGCAGGCCTGCCCGCGATGGCGCCGGGTCAGGCAACCTTCAAGGTCGAGGCTAGCCGCAGTCGCTCATTCGCCGTAGCATCGCGCCATTGTCAAACCGAGGTGCCTATGCTGATTCCCTACGACCAACTTGAAGTCGACACCCTGACCCGCCTGATCGAGGATTTCGTGACCCGTGACGGTACGGACAACGGCGATGACACGCCGTTGGAAACCCGCGTATTACGCGTTCGCCAGGCGCTGACCAAGGGTCAGGCACTGATTGTCTTTGATCCGGAGAGCGAGCAATGCCAGTTGATGCTCAAGCATGATGTACCCAAGCATCTGTTCGACTGAGCCCTTCAACGATCCTTGTTTTTGGCCAGTTTGATCTGGATGCGCTCATAGACTTCGGCGCGATGCACATTGACGTTCTGGGGGGCTTCGACACCGAAACGCACACTGCCTCCATTGACGGCAAGAATGCGCACGGAAATGTTGTCACCGATGGAAATCATCTCGCCCACAACGCGGCTGAGTACAAGCATGGCATTCATCCTTCAGGGTTACCGGCCCTTGAAGATGCCCGTCGCACAGCTGGTCTTCAATGCAGTGAAGCCAAATCAGTCCTGCCCTACAGCGTACGACGATTCCCCCCGACGGAAACGTCTGACAAATCGGTTCAATCCAGCATCAGGAGGCAGAAAATCGCGGGCCGAACAAAATGATGCTGGCCCCGATTACACACAACGCCACACCCAGCCAGTCCGAGCCCAAGGGACGAATCCGCTCGACCACCGCCAGCCAGCCAATCGACGCGACAATGTAGATGCCACCGTAAGCGGCATAGGCGCGGCCGGCGTAAGTTGCTTCGACCCGGGTCAACAACACCGCAAACAAAGTCAGGCTGAGCAGCGCCGGCACGATCCACAAGGCACTTTTACCTTGACGAAGCCACATCCAGAACGCGAAGCAACCGGCGATTTCAAACAGCGCCGCGAGGAAAAACCACAAGTAATTGAGCATGCAAACGTCTCGCGAGGATGGCCGATTGCGGCCACCCTAACGAGCGTGTTGCGCAGGGGCAAGTTCAGCCCGCGTTTTGTTTGGCCTTGGCGCGCATTTTGTCGGCCATGACGGTCATTTCGTTGTAGAGCAGTTGCGGATTTTTCTGCTTGAGCGCCCACGCCATGCGGCCCTGTTCGTGGGGCAGGATCATGAATTCACCGGCGGCAACGTGCTCGTAGATGTAATCGGCAATATCGGTCGCGGTGATCGGCGAGCTTTCCAACAGTTTGCCGACCTGGGCTTTCATGGCCGGGGTCGGGCCGCGGAAGGAATCGAGCAAGTTAGTCTGGAAGAACGAAGGACAGACCACATGCACGCCCACTTCCTGCTGTGCCAATTCGATCAGCAAGCTTTCGGACAATGCCACGACGCCGGCTTTGGCCACGTTGTAGTTGCTCATGGCCGGGCCTTGCATCAGGGCGGCCATCGAAGCGATGTTGATGATCTTGCCTTTGCTTTTTTCCAGCAACGGCAGGAAAGCCTTGCAGCCCTTGACCACGCCCATCAAGTTGATCGCGATCTGCCAATCCCAATCTTCAAGTGACAACTCACTGAAGAAACCGCCCGAGGCCACGCCCGCGTTGTTGACGATGACATCGATGCCGCCCAGTTTCTCTTCGCACGCTTGGGCGAAGGCCGTCAGCTGGCTGTAATCGCGCACATCGCAACGCTGGATAAAACCGTCACCGCCGGCTTCCCGGACCAGTTTGAGGGTCTCTTGCAGGCCAGGCTCGCTGACATCCGACAAGGCCAGCTGCCAGCCTTCACGCGCCCAGCGCAGCGCGATTTCGCGACCCAGGCCTGAGCCCGCGCCAGTGATCATCATGCGATTTTGCATAGCAAACAGCCTTGTCGTTCCGGGAAAGATGCGCTGAGTGTAGCGAAGGACATTGCCCGACCCACGCTCCATCAGATTGCTGAATGGCCCGAGCAAACCACGGGCGAGCCTGCATCAATTAACGTTGCAAAAACGAAATAAGCCTATCTTCGAAAAACATTAAAAAAACTTGGAATTTTCTGACCCGTGCGCAAGTCGGACGTTATAAGCAGCTTGAATTAAATGCTTTCCAGCTGACAGTTTAAAGCTAGGTCACTTCGAAACACTTCCAACAAGGAAATAGACATGGGCACAATTCTTATCGTTATTCTGATTCTTCTACTGGTAGGTGGTTTGCCGGTCTTCCCACACTCCAGAAGTTGGGGCTATGGCCCGTCGGGTATCATTGGCGTGGTGTTGGTAGTGCTGTTGATTCTGCTGTTACTCGGTAAGATCTAACGATCTGACAGGCAAAAAAAGAGGCCCTTGAAAAAGGGCCTCTTTTTTATTGCCGAAAATTTAGTCCGGCTTGCCGTCTACCACTCCGGCGGTATTATCGAGCAGGCTCTTGGTCGCCGTTTGCAGGAATGACTCAAGCTTGAGCTTGAGCTCGGCGGTGCGTGGATCGTTAGGGACGATCTCGGCGTGCGGCTTGGCGCCCAATTCATAGCGGTACATCTTCGGCTCAATTTCCTTCTCTTTGGGCAGCACCAGAATCTGGTCAGCCGTGAGAATCGCCGTGGTCTGTTCGCTGCCCGACGGCTTGATCACACCGAAACCGGTGTCGCCTTCAGGCAGGTTGAGCAGGTCACGCCCCCAGCACTGATGGCGCACTTCGCCACCGATACGCCCCATGATGGTCGGCACAATATCAATCTGCGTGCCCACGGTGTGGTCCCGCTGGCCGAACTTATCCTGGATACCGGGCGCGATCATCAGCATCGGTACGTTGAAACGGCCCAAGTCCATTTCGGTGATTTGCTGCTCGTTACCAAAACCGTGGTCACCCACGATCACAAACAGGGTTTCCTTGAAGTACGGCTCTTTACGCGCCTTCTCGAAGAACTGCCCCAACGCCCAGTCGGAGTACCGCATGGCGGTCAAGTGCTCGTTGAGGCTACCGCGATCGGTCACGCGCTCGACCGGCAATGGCGTCGGCAAGGCATACGGTGTGTGGTTGGACAGCGTCTGCAACAGGGCATAGAACGGCTTGCCGTTTTCTCGCGCCTTGAGCTCCACCAGGCCACGGTCGAACATGTCCTGATCGGACACGCCCCACGTCGGATCGGAGAACACCGGGTTCACGAAGTCGTTACGACCGATGAAGTTGGTCATACCCTGGTTGCTGAAGAAGCCCGACTGGTTATCCCAGGCGAAGTCGCCGTTGTAGACGTACACGTCGTCGTAGTTACGGGCACTGAGCAACTGCGGCAGGCCGGACAGTTTGTGGCTGCCTTCCGGAGTTTGCATCAGGTATTCGAAACCCGGCAGGTTGGGGAAGCACGCCATGGTGGCGAACATGCCCTGGTGGGTATGGGTGCCGTTGGAGAAGAAGCGGTCGAACAGCAGGCCTTCCTTCGACAGTTTGTCGAGGTACGGCGTGATGTTGCCCGGGCCGCCCAGCGCGCCGACCGAGTGACCGGCCATGCTTTCCATCAGGATCACAACCACGTTCTTGATCGGCAGGGTCTTGTCCGCCGGTGGCGTGTAATCGCGACGCACGGCGGCGGTTTCGGCATCGACCAGTTTTTCGTCTTTCATCACCAGCATGTCACGCACGGTCTGCTGGGCCAGTGGTTGTGGCAGCGTGGCTTTCCAGATGTTGTCGCGCTCTTCTGACATGCGGCTCTTGGCCGCCGCGATCAGTGACAGGGTGCCGTTGAGGCCCAACTGGTTGGCGAAGTTCGAATCGGTGGTGTAGACGTCACCCCAACGCAATGGCGGTCCCTGACGCAGGGTACCGCGGGCGGCAACTACGCCCATCATCAGGCAAACCACGAATACCGCGATGCGTGCATACCACGGGGCGATCTGGCGCGTGCCGATGCTGCCGCCACTGAATGGGCCACGAGGCCGGGTCGCCCGGTCGGCGCCCTTGAACGCGAGGGTCAGGATCAGCGTGCCGAAGGCCCAGGCCAACAGGTAGCGAACCACCGGAAAACCATACCAGAGCATGCTCATGACGGTAGACGGGTCTTCTTTCACATACTGGAAGACCAGACCGTTGAGGCGCTGGTGGAATTCGCGGTAGAAGTCCATTTCCATCAAGCCGAGGAACAGCGCAATGCTCGACGCGACGGTGAGCCAAAGGCGGAAAAACCCGCGTGCCGCCATGGC
>Ga0182006_1001660_pt1 | contig 13106 bp, 17 predicted proteins | sample Sormic07211104_1_FD_123022 | JGI IMG/M metagenome (GOLD analysis project Ga0182006, IMG submission 123022) | Rhizosphere microbial communities from Sorghum bicolor, Mead, Nebraska, USA - 072115-104_1 MetaG | ecosystem: Host-associated > Plants > Roots > Rhizosphere | place: USA: Nebraska...
AGTCATCTTCGATAGGTGCGACCGCAGAGAGCGGCAGGCACCACACCACCAAACCCGGCCATTGCGCCGGGTTTTTGCGTTTATGGGGTAGGCGATGACAAACGAGCAACAAGCACTGGCAGAGATGCCGATCTGGTTAGTGATCGTCCTGGCCCTGGTCGGTGGTGTCTCGGGGGAGATGTGGCGAGCCGATAAAGATGGGGCGCGTGGCTGGGCGTTGTTACGCCGCCTCGCGTTGCGATCCGGTGCCTGTATCGCCTGCGGTGTGACAGCGATGATGCTGATGATCGCCGCCGGCATGTCGATCTGGACGGCAGGCGCTTTGGGTTGCCTGACCGCGATGGCCGGCGCCGATGTCGCCATCGGCCTTTACGAACGCTGGGTCGCCAAGCGGTTGGGCGTTTCCGAGTCGGCTTCGACCGACCACACCTAGACGGCGCCCCGGCCGGGGGCCGATTTTTCTGGGTCCTCCCCGAGGGCCGCCCCCTACACGGGTCATCGAACTCGCGGATTCTCTGCAGCTGAGAATTTTGCAGGGATGTCCGTCTTTTCAAAGGGTTAGATATGGGCAGGACAGTCAACAAGGCCGACTTGAGTGAGATCGTCGGCCGCGACGAACGCACCCTGACCCGTTGGCAAAACGACGGCATGCCCGTAATCGAGTTTGGCATCGGGCGGGGCAACGAAAACCGCTACGACACCGAGGCCGTGATCCAGTGGCTGATGCACCAGGCCTCGCTCAACGGCAAAAAGGAATCCTCCCGCGACCGGCTCGACCGGATCCGGGCCGACCGCGAAGAGCTGGCGATGGCCAAGGATTTGGGTGAGGTGGTCATCGCCGATGACCTGATCGAACGCTTCGAGGCCATGATCACCGCCGCCAAAGTCGAGCTACTCAACTCATTCCCAGATGCGCTGGCCGCCGAGCTGTCGGCGCGTTACGGCGTGGAGGTGGACGACCAACTGATCCGAGATCCCATTGAAGCCATCCTGAGGAGGCTGTCTGACTATGACAAGGATGATGCCCCGTCAGATGGATATTCTGACGAACCGGACGATTCGGAGGGCTTTGAGGAAGGTGGCGACTAAGGCGCTGCGCGGCGCCTGTCGCAAGTGGGCACCACCACCGCGCATGAGCATCATCGAGTGGGCGGACAAATACCGCTGGCTCGCGCCGGAGGAGGCGGCACGCCCTGGCAAATACCGCTTCGATGTGACGCCACACCTGACTTGGCCGGGCGGCCCTCTGGAAGCGTTGGACGATCCGGCGGTCAGTGAGATCGTCGGCCGCAAATCGGCACAGGTAGCCTGGACGTCTGGTGTGCTGGGTAACGCCTTGGGTAAATGGATCGACATCGACCCGTCGCCGATCCTGGTGCTGTTTCCCAAGGCCGAAGCCGCCAAGCAGTACGTCGGTGAAAAGCTCGAACCGATGATCGAGGCCACGCCACGGCTGCGCAAGAAAGTCGATCTGCGCAGTCGCAAGCTGCAGCAGCGTCAGGACTTCAAACGTTTTCCCGGCGGCTTTCTGAAAATGGTGGGCTCCAACAGCCCGGCCAGTGTGAAGTCCACGCCGGTGCCTCGGGTGGCCATCGAGGAGCCCGACGACTGCAATCTCAACCTGCGCGGGCAGGGTGACAGCATCAAACTGGCCAAGGAGCGTCTGAAAACCTTTCGCCGTTCGAAGATCATCATCGGCGGTACGCCGACCATCAAAGGTCTGTCAGCGATTGATGCCGAGCTGGAACTGTCAGACAAGCGTGTTGGCCTGGTGCCGTGTCACGAATGTGGCCAGGAACATGCGCTGAGTTTCGACAACCTGCACTGTGATGAGGATCCGGATTACCTGCACGAGGTATACGGCAAGAAGCGGCCGGAGAAGGCCTTCTACTCGTGTCCGCATTGCGGTGCAATCTGGGACGACAACCAGAAGAACGCCAACCTCAAGCACGGGCGCTGGTCGGCCACCGCCGAGTTTCGCGGGATCGCCGGCTACATCCTCAACGAGCTATATGCGACGTTTTGGGGATCGCGCTTCCAGGTGCTGATGGAGAAAAAACTCCAGGCCGAACACGCGGCGGCGCAAGGCAACATCGGCCCGATGATCGCCTTCGTCAACAGCTCGAAGGGCGAAAGCTACGAGTACCAGAGCGATGCACCGAAAACCGACGAATTGGAGAAGCGTGCCGAACCTTACGCCGAACTGACGGCGCCCAAAGGTGTACTGCTGATCACCGTCGGCGTCGACGTACAGGGCGACCGACTGGCGCTGGTCATCACCGGCTGGGGCCGTGGCGAAGAATCTTGGCGGCTGTATTGGGGCGAGCTGCACGGCAATCCCATCGATCCGCATGACAGCGTCTGGCAGGAACTGGATCGGGTTATCTCCCGGCCGATTCCCACCGATGGTGGCGCTCAGTTGGCGGTATCGGCAGTCAGCATCGACAGCTCGGACGGCAACACCAGCGACGCGGTCTACAGCTACGTGCGGGATCGTCAGCGTTACAACGTGATGGCGATCAAGGGCGCGTCCATAGACAGCCGCGACAAGGAGATTTTCACCAAGCCGCCGCAGTCGGTGGACACCTCGCAAGACAACACCAAGGCCGCGAAATACGGCCTGCGGGTGCACATCGTCGGCACGCACAAGGCTAAGACGTTGATCGACGGCCGTCTGCGGTTGAAGGGCGCAGGGTCTGGGCGCATGCACTGGTACAGCGAGATCCGCTCGGACTACTACGAGCAGCTCACCAACGAAGTGCTGGCGCCGCACCCGCGTAACCCCAGCAAGATGGTCTGGCAGAAAAAGGCCGGTCGCCGCAACGAGGCGCTCGACTGTGAGGTGTATGCCTTGCATGCGGCACGCAGTCTGAAAACCCACCTGCTACGCGATCACGAGTGGGATCAGTTGGAGCAGCAGCTGCTGCAGCCAACCCTGTTCAACACCGAACAACCGGTCGCACCGGTACCGCGCCGAGCAGTCGCTCGCGGGCGGGGCACCCGCAGTCGTGCGGGCTACTAAGGAAACAATCATGACAGACGCACAACAGCGCCTAGCGGAAGTTCGGGCGGCGATCTCTGACGTCCTGAAAAAAGGGCAGCGCCTGCGTCGTGCGGATCGCGAGTTGTACCGTGCCGAGTTGAACAGCCTGCGCTTGCTGGAGCAGCAGTACGCCAAGGAGGTCACCCTGGAACAGGCTCAGCAGCAAGGCCGAGGCCGCAACCGCATCTCTTACATGGCGATCTGACTATGGGCTTTTTTCGAAAGGATCCGGCCGAGCTACTGATGCGCGAGGCCATCAAACTCGCCAAATCGGCTTCCGGCGCACGGCCCATCGTTGCCCAAGGCGGAGGGGGCGGCACCGAGACCCGCTGGCGGGGTGCCTCGCGCGTATTGCGCAGCATGGCCAGTTGGATTCCCGGTCTGGGCAGTCCGCGCCGCGACCTCGACCAGAGCGAACGACGCATGCTCGTCGCTCGCTCTCGGGACGCCATGCGCAACCACCTGATCGCCCGGGCGGCCATCACTCGCTTGCGCACCAACGTGGTGGGCACCGGGTTGGTCTGCCGTTCGCAGATCGATCACGACGCGTTGGGGCTGAGCGAAGAGCAGGCGGAAGAACTTAACACCCAACTTGACCGGTTGTGGTCGCTGTATGCCGACGATCCACGCGAATGCGACGCCGAGGCGACGCTCAACCACTACCAGCTGCAGGCGCTGGTGATGATCTCGTCGATGGTCTGCGGCGATGTGCTGATTGCCAGCCCCGACGATGAGCGTCCGGGCTGTGTGTTCAGCACGCGCCTGCAATTGATCGAGTCGGATCGGGTGTGCAATCCGGCCGGCCAGTTGGACAACGCGAACCTGGTGGACGGCGTCGAGTTCGACCGGCTCGGCGCACCGCTGGCCTACCACGTCTGCAACGGTTACCCGAACGAGTACACGGCAGGCCAGGCCCTTAAATGGGAACGCCTGCCGGCCTTCGGCGAGGCCACCGGCCGGCGTCGGGTCATGCACGTCATGGCCGACAAGGAACGGCCCGGTCAGAAACGTGGTGCACCGTACTTGGCGCCGGTGCTGGAGCCGCTGCAGAAGCTGGAGCGCTATAGCAGCGCTGAGCTGATGGCGGCGGTGATCTCGGCGATGTTCACCGTGTTTATCAAGAAGAACAACGACTTTCAGGTTTCGAACCTGCCGCTGTCAGCGCTGGCTAATGAAAGCCACGGTGTCAGCGGCGACACCACGGCCGACGGTGAGTTGGCGTTGGGGGAGGGCGCGATTGTCGATCTGGGGCCGGGCGAGGAACCGGTGATCGCCAATCCGGCGCGGCCTAATGCGCAGTTCGATCCGTTCTTCACGGCGGTGGTCAAGGAGATCGGCGCGGCCCTGGAGCAACCGATGGAAGAACTGCTGCTGCATTACAGCAGCAGTTACAGCGCGGCCCGTGCGGCGATGTTGCAGGCCTGGCGCTTTTACAGCCTGCGCCGCTGGTGGCTGATCTGCGACTTCTGCCAGCCCAGCCGCGAACTGCTGATCGACGAAGCGGTGGCGCGAGGGCTGATCAAATTGCCCGGCTACGCCGATCCGGCCAAACGCAAGGCGTACTGCCAGGCAATCTGGATTGGTCCGGCACGCGGTGCCATCGATGAGTTGAAGGAAGCCAATGCCGCCGGCAAGCGCATCGAAATCGGCGTCAGCAATGAAACGCTCGAAACCGCCGCCATGACCGGCGAGCCCTGGCAACAGGTGTACCGCCAGCGTGTGCGCGAAGTGGAACAGCGCCGTGCTGACGGCCTACACGTTTTGCCCAAGGGGCGCGAGCAGGAAACGCCGCCCAATAACCCCAACGAGGAATAACCATGCCCCGCGCGTTTGAGCTGGCAGCCTCGCAGCCCTGGCTGATGCTGCCTGGCGCCCTGGACAACCTGCTGACCATTGCAGATCGGATGGGCGATCCGGCGGCGCTGGAGACCCGGACAGGCGTGCGACTGGACAACAGCCGCACCGTCAGCACTCGCAATGGGGTGGCCATTATTCCGGTGGTCGGTCCGGTGTTTCGTTACGCCAATCTCTTCACCGAGATCAGCGGTGCGACCAGTACTCAGGTGCTGGCCACCGACCTGCAGACGGCACTGGATGACCCCAAGGTCAACGCGATCATCCTGAACATCGACAGTCCTGGTGGCGTGGCCGCCGGGATCAACGAACTGGCCGACCAGATCCATGCCGCCCGTTCACGAAAGCGCATCGTCGCCTACATCGGCGGCACCGGAGCCAGCGCCGCCTACTGGATCGCCTCGGCGGCCAGCGAAATCGTCATCGACGAAACCGCGTTGGCCGGCAGCATCGGCGTCGTGGTCGAGGCGGTCGTGGAAGGTGAGGCAGCCAGCGGTCGTAAGCGCTACCAGATCGTCAGCCGCAACGCGCCCAACAAGCGCGTGGATCTGGGCACCGAAGAGGGCCGGGCCAAGGTCGGCGAAACGGTCGACGCCATGGGCGATGTGTTCGTCGCCAAGGTTGCCCGCAACCTCGGCGTCGAAGCCGAGCGCGTGCCCGAGATGGGTGACTTTGGCGGATTGCGTGTCGGTGCCGCCGCCGTCGAGTCCGGCCTGGCCCACCGCCTGGGCTCCCTTGAAACACTGATTACTGAACTGGCCAAACCGGCCGCAACCCAACCGAGGAAATTCAACATGACCACCGTCAGCAGCACGGCAGAGTTGCGTGAGGCGCTGGCCGCCGGCACGGATCCGCAAACCATTCAGATTGCCCAGGCCAGCCAGCCGGATCTGGAGAGCATCCGCACCCAGAGCCGCGAGGAGGGCGCGAGCGCCGAGCGTGAGCGCATCGCCGGTATCCATGCCTTGGCAAGCAAGGGTTTCGAAGCCGAAATCTCCGCCGCCGTCGAGGCCGGCACTTCGGTCGAAGCCACCGCCCTGCAACTGTTCAAGGCGGCCCAGGATCGCGGCATTTCCCTGAGTGCGATCAAGGCCGATGGCACCGGTGTTTCGACTTCTACCCCACCTGGCAATGATGACCAAGGCGAACGCAAGGCCGTGGTCGGCGCCATCGTCGCAGGCGCTTCGCGCCGCTGATTGGAGAACCTCATGAGCAACCCCGAACGCCAAACCTACGTGCCGGATCAGCTGTCGGCAGGTTCCTTTCCCGTGATGATCGACACCGCCGTGATCGCTGTGGGTCAGAGTCTCAAGCGAGGCGCTGTCTTGGGCCAGGTGAAAACCAGTGGCGAATACGTGCTGTGCGCGTCCGCTGCTACGGATGGCTCCGAGGCGCCGAGGGCGATCCTTGACCAAACCACCGACACCAGCCAAGGCGCCCAGGTGGCGCCGATCCGTCTGACCGGCGAAGTGCTGGGCAGCCAACTCACTCTCGGCGTAGGCCTCTCCCTGGCGCAGGCGAAAGCCGCGCTGCGTGACCTGTGCCTGTTCATTCGCTAAACCGGAGCTTCCGATGGATATTTTTGATACCCGCACCATGCTGGAAGCGGTCGAGCAGATGCCGACCGCGCGCCGCTTTCTGCTGAACACCTTCTTCAACGGCGGCAGCCCGGTGACGTTTCCCACCAAGACAGTGGACATCGACATCATCAAGGGCAAACGCAAGATGGCGCCGTTTGTTCACCCGCGCCTGCCGGGCAGCGTGTCGCTGCGTGACGGTTACCACACCGATAACTACACGCCGCCCTATATCCAGCCCAAGCGCGAGACCATCGCCGAACTGGTGCTCAAGCGTGCGGCCGGCGACAACCCGTTTTCCTCGCGCACCCCGCTGGAGCGCGCGGGGCAACTGCTGGGCAAGGATCTGCGCGATCTGGACGACGAGATCACCCGACGCGAAGAATGGATGTGTGCTCAGGCACTGACCACCGGCAAGGTACGCGTGGTCGGGGAGGGAGTGGACGACACCATCGACTTTCTGATGGCCAGCGACCACAAAATCAGCCTGGGCAGCGGTCAATGGGGTACTGCCGACAGCGATCCGATTGCCAACCTGCGTGGCTGGAAACGCAAGATCGCCAAGGACTCTGGACGCACGGCCAATACCGTGGCCATGAGTGGCGAGGCGCTGGACGCGTTCCAGTCCAACGCGACGGTGATGAAACAGCTCAACACCCGCCGCGTCGACATGGGCCTGATCAAGCCCGAAGAACTCCCGGACGGCGTGACCTACCTGGGCTATCTGAACGATCCGGGCGTCGACCTGTACGGCTATGACGAGTGGTACCTGGACGATGATGACGACGAACAGCCGATGATTCCAGCGGGCGGCCTGATCCTCGGTTCCACCTCGACGCGCAACGCCATGTTGTACGGCGCTATCCAGGATCTGGCCGCTGTAGAGAGCGGCCTGGTCGAAGCCGCTCGCTTCCCGAAAAGCTGGGTGACCGAAGAGCCGAGCGCCCGCTGGCTGAAGCTGCAGAGCGCCGCCTTGGCCGGCCTGCTGGAGCCGGATGCCTTCATCTACGCCAAGGTGGTGTGACATGGCCAAGAAAGCCGAATACCTCGTGATCGATGGCTGCGTGCAGGACGGGCGCGCAGTGGTCGTGAAGGGCGAGCCGTACAGCCCGCCGAGCAAGGAGGTGGCGGATGCGCTGCTTGCCGAGGGGCGCATCGCCTCGATCAAGGATCCGCTCGCGCAGCAGCTGCTGCGTAAGACTCAAGGCCTCACCGGTGACGCGGACGACAGCTCCGACGACGGTGCGTAACTGTGCGTTTTCGGGAGTTGAGCGACGACATGGACGCCCTGGTGCTGGATGGCCTGGGCGACATTGGACTGGTCGGCGGTCGGGAGATCGCCGGCTTCTTTTCGGCGCCTTGGCTGCAGCCGCGCATGGGGCGGATCAATACCGCGCTACGCGAACCGCAGTTCGAGATCCGCGTCAGCGATGCAGGGGGGATTGAGCCGGGGCAAGTGGTGGCAATCGACCTGCCCGTACAGGATGGTGGCGGTCAGTATGACCTGGTGAAACTCGAACCGGACGGCACCGGCTGGGTGGCGTTGCTGTTGAGGGCCAAAGCATGAGCGTCGGCAGTCACTTCAAGCCCTCGTCCAGCGGCGGAATGATCTCCCTGCAAACCTCGGCGGCGGATCTGAAAGCCTTTCAGGACTTCGCGGCCTTGGTGCCCAAAGCGGCGGCGAATGCCCAGCGCCGGGCGATCAATAAAACCCTGCGCTGGCTCAGTACACAGATCGCTCGCGCTGTGGGTCGACAGGAGCGGATCGCGGTCGCGGCGGTGCGTCAGCGCCTGCGCAGCTACCCGGTCAGCGGCAGTGCCAATAGCGGCAAGTTGTGGTTCGGTCTCAACTCGATGGAGGCCAGCCGTATCGGTCGTCCACGGCAGAGTCGGTCCGGTGTGTCGGTCGCTGGCCGACGTTACCAGGGCGCCTTCTTCAAGAAGGTCTATGGCAACAGCGCGGATATCTGGATCCGCACGGCCAGCAAGCACTTCAACCCTGACGACTATCCCGACAGCGACGTCAGTGCAGCTGGCGGAGCCAGTTCGGGCTGGATCGCCGAACACGACAACCGCTTTCCGTTGGCCAAGGCCAAGGTCTCCCTGGAGCAGGCCCGGCCGCACTTCGAAAGCTGGGTGCGCAAGGCGAACGAGCAGCTGGTGCACGTCCTGCAGCAGGAACTCAACTTTGAACTGCAGAAGTACCTGAAGGGGAAATAACGTGACGGACGAATCAGAAGCCCTGTTCAGCCTTGATCAGTTTTACCGAGCCATTGAAGGGCAGATTCGGGATCATTTGCCGGGGGTGCAGACGGTGGCTGTCTGGCCGAACATCGAGGATCGGGTTGCGCTACCGGCTGTGTTCGTCGAGCTGGCGGAAATGGAGCCGGGGATCGATCCAGGAACCGGTGAAACCGGCTTGGCCTGCAAGTTCGAGGCGCGGGTGATCACCGACCCCATCCAGCCGGACCACCATCAGCAGGCTGTGTTTCTTGCGGGTCACCTCGCCGCGTTGCTACGCATGCAGTGCTGGGGCATGGAGGTCGAGCCGGCTGAGTTCGTGCAGGGCATGCTGGACTGGACCAAGCCCGAACTGGATGGCTACACCGTCTGGGTGGTGGAGTGGACGCAGCAGATCTACCTGGGCGAAGCGCAATGGCCGTGGCCGGATCAGCCGCCGGGCACCTTGGTGCTGAACATTGAGCCGGGTGACGGAGAGGTACGGCCTGAGGATGTGCAATGAGTTCGGGTTACGTCAGCGCCCAGCACGACCGCATGCTCGCCGGTCTGGTCAAGGATTGCTACGTGGTGGCGGTCGATCTCGCCGCATCACCACCGGTGTGCCGCGTCTCGGACGGTGAATGGGTCAGCAGTTGGGTGCGTTGGCACAGCGTCGCCGCTGGCAAAGCTCGGCACTGGCGAGCGCCGAGCATCAACGAGCAGGGCACCCTGATCAGTGCCAGCGGTGAGGTGGCACAAGGCACGTTCATCCCCGGCCTGTACGGCAACGGCGGACCGCAACCGGACAACCGCGATCACGTCGAGGTCTGGCGTTTTGATGATGGCGGATCCTTGGTCTACGACTGGCAAGCCAAGAGCTACAGCATCAACTTGCCCACCGGCACGGTCACCATTAAGGTCGGGGCGACCCAGGCCGAGGTGACCGACAGCACAGTCACAGTGAAGTCGACAACGATTAATCTGGAGGCAGCGGTGAACATCAAAGGGCCGGTCAACATCGACGGCACGCTGCACGCCACGCAGAACATCACCAGTGACGGGGCGATCCTCGACACCACCGGCAACAGCAACCATCACTCGCACTAGTGACAACTTTTAACCCAGCCCGCCGCGTGCGGGTTTTTTCATTTCCGGAGCAACCATGGCCAAGCCTCAAGACGACTCGGCGGTGCAGGATCTAGCCACCGCCACCTCCTCAACGCTGACGGCATCGACCACGACCTTTCGCGACACCCTCTACACCTCCCGCACGCTGATCCTGCCGGATGACCGCACGCTGGCCGTGGCGAAGGGTGTGATCGCGGTCAGCACCACGGATGACGTGGCGCTGCAATACCTCAAGGCCCACGCCGAGTTCGAGCAGCTCAAGGAGTAACCCCGATGATCGGAATGGATCGCCACACCGGGCAGCCCATCTCCGGTATCGAGCATCTACGCCAATCCGTTACGGACATCCTCAGTACGCCGCTGCTGAGCCGGCGGGAGCGACCGCTGTACGGCAGCAAGCTGCGGCGCATGGTCGACCTGCCCATCAACGAGGGCTGGAAGAGCGCTGCGCAAGCCGAGGCCGCCCGGGCGCTGGGCCAGTGGGAGCCACGACTAAAGCTTGAGCGGATACGTGTTCTGTCTGTTCTGGGCGGGCAAATCAACATGAAGATCAGCGGCGAATACCTCGGTGTACGCGGCGCGTTGGAGGTGTGGGTATGAGTACCCTGGTGGATCTGTCGGAACTGCCGGCGCCGGACGTGCTGGAGCCGCTGGACTTTGAAGTCGTGTACGACGAAGCGCTGGGCGTTTTCCGTGGGCACATGGGCGACAACTGGACGGCTTCACTGGAAAGCGACCCGGTGACCAAGCTGCTGGAGGTCGGCAGCTACATCAAGCTCGGCAACCGGGCTCGGGTCAACGATGCGGCCAAGGCGCAGTTGCTGGCCCATGCCACCGGTGGCGATCTGGACCAGTTGGCAGCCAACGTCAACCTGAAGCGTCTGGTGATCCAGCCGGCCGATCCGCTGGCGGTGCCGCCGGTTGAGGCGATCCTGGAATCTCACGACGCACTACGGGAGCGGGTGCAGATGGCCTACGAGGGACTGACCACCGCCGGACCGCGTAACAGCTACATCCTGCACGCCCGCAATGCCTCGGCGTTGGTTGCCGATGCCACTGCCGAAAGTCCTTCGCCGGCCTGCGTTGATCTCACCGTCTTGGGGCTTGAGGGTGACGGTACGGTCGGTCCCGATTTGTTGGCATTGGTGGCTGACGCGGTGAATGACGAGGACGTGCGTCCGGTCGGTGATCGCGTGACGGTACGCGGCGCCGAGATACTGCACTACAGCATCGACGCCGTGTTGCACATGAAGGGGGCTGGCCCGGAGAACGATGCCGCACTCGCCGAGGCGATCAAGCGTCTGGAAGCCTGGATCAACCCGCGTCGCCGGTTAGGGCTTGAGGTGGCGCGCTCCGGGGTCGATGCGCAACTGCATGTCGCGGGCGTGGCTCGGGTCGAACTCAAGAATTGGCAGGATCTGGCTCCGACCAAGGCGCAGGCCGCTTACTGCACTGGATACAGCGTCGTGCTGGGAGGGTGACATGCGCAGTCTCTTACCGCTCAACAGTACGCCGCTGGAACGCGCCATCGAGGCGACGTTCGCTGAGGACACCCTGATCCCGCTGCGCACTTTGTACAACCCCGATACTTGTCCCGTGCATCTGCTGCCCCACCTGGCCTGGGCGTGGTCGGTCGACCGCTGGGATCCGGACTGGTCGGAGCCGGTCAAGCGGGCGGCGATTAAAGCCTCGTTCTACATCCACAAACACAAGGGCACCATCGGCGCACTGCGGCGGGTGGTCGAGCCGCTGGGTTATCTCATCGAGGTGCTGGAGTGGTGGCAGACCGTGCCTCTGGGGATACCGGGTACTTTCGCCTTGAAGGTCGGTGTGCTGGACACCGGGATCACCGAGGAGATGTATCAGGAGCTGGAGCGCCTGATCGATGACGCCAAGCCCGTCAGCCGCAAGCTGACTGGTCTGGCGATCAGCCTGGAAACCCAAGGCGCCTTGAACATTGTCGTTTCCCTCTCCGAAGGCGACGAACTCGACGTGTACCCGCCAGTGATGCGTGACATTGAGGTCACGGGCCGCTTCGGTGTGGTCGGCCGCGAACACTCCATAGACACCCTGGACGTTTATTATGATTGATGCGAATTCGCAGTTTTTCGCGATCCTCACAAACGTGGGGATGGCCAAACAGGCGAACGCCGACGCGCTCGGCATTCCCTGGAAGATCACCGACATGGGCGTCGGGGATGCCAACGGCACCGACCCGATCCCCAGCGCAACACAAACCAAACTGATCAACGAGTGGCGCCGCCGGCCGTTGAATCAGCTCAAAGTTGATCCGGCCAATCCGACGGTACTGATCGCCGAGCAGGTTATCCCGGCCGATGAGGGCGGCAAGTGGATTCGCGAAATTGGTCTGTACGACATCGACGGCGATCTGGTCGCGGTGGCCAACTGCGCGCCGAGTTTTAAGCCGATCCTGTCGCAAGGCTCGGGTCGCACGCAGATTGTGCGGATGAACTTCATTGTCGCCAGTACCGGCAACATCACGCTTAAGATCGATCCGAGCGTGGTGTTGGCGACACGTGATTACGTCGATCAAAAGGTGTTGGAGGAGCTGGGCAAGCAGGACTTTAAGCACTCGGTGCGGGTGGCGACTACGGTCAACATCGCGCTGGCGGGGCTTCAGACCATTGACGGGGTCGCCCTGGTTGCCGGTGATCGCGTGTTGGTGAAAAACCAGGCCGCACCCAAGGACAACGGCCTGTATAGCGTGTCTGCGGCGGGTGTGTGGACGCGTAGCGCGGATGCCGATAGCAGTCTGGAAGTCACGCCCGGGTTGTTTGTGCATGTCGAGCGCGGCACCACCAACGGCGACAGCATTTGGCAACTGGTGACGGATGCGCCGATTGTCCTGGGCGTGACGGATCTGCTGTTTGAAATGGCGGCCGGGCGCACTGGTATCAATGCCGGCACATACCGCAGTGTGACCGTGGACAAATACGGTCGTGTGGTGGGTGGGACCAGCCCGACCACGCTGGCCGGTTATGCGATCACGGACGCCTTCACCAAAACCGAAACAATCGACTTGATTAACGGCGCGGGCCAAATCCCTTTAGTGGAGGTCAACACCTCCAAGTCCTTGGTGGCGGCCGAGTTGGGGCTTGTCTTGATTGATGCCAGCGCAGGGGCGTTGACGGTTGAGTTGCCCGATGCCAACGCAGCGCTCGGCGTTCGTAGTGTGGTGGTGCGACGCGTCGATAACACCAGCAACCGGCTGACAATCAAGGCGGCCGGCAGCAACAAAATCAAGTTTCATACCCATCTGAATG
>Ga0182006_1001667_pt1 | contig 13062 bp, 10 predicted proteins | sample Sormic07211104_1_FD_123022 | JGI IMG/M metagenome (GOLD analysis project Ga0182006, IMG submission 123022) | Rhizosphere microbial communities from Sorghum bicolor, Mead, Nebraska, USA - 072115-104_1 MetaG | ecosystem: Host-associated > Plants > Roots > Rhizosphere | place: USA: Nebraska...
AGCGGGCCGTTGCCGCCCATCCTGGCGGCCAGGATGTAAGCGCTGGAGGCGGTAGGCAGGGCGCAAAACAGCACCACCAGCTGCAATTGCGATGGCGCCAGTCCCAGCCGCTGCCCCAGCAGCCACGCCATGGTTGGCAGCGCCAGCAGCTTGACCGCCAGGAAATACCCGGCCAGCGCCTTGGCCCGGTGCACGCCGCTCAGGCGCAGGCCCGCTCCCACCAGCAGCAAACCGAGCGCCAGTGCGGCGTTGCCGAGCCGCGACAGGACCGCTCCCGCCACTTCCGGCAGCGGCAATCCGGACAGGCTGTACAAGAGTCCGCAAGCGGTGGCGATCAGCAGGGGATTGCGCGCCAGTTCCTTGAACAGGCCGCCGCTTTTATGCGCCAGGGCATGCACCGCTGCCAGGTTGCACAGGGGCACGCCAAAACCGATCAGCATCGCCATCATGCCGGTGGCCTGCTCGCCGCCCAGCCGGGCAGCCAGGGCCAGCGCCATGTATGAATTGAAACGATAGCCGGTTTGCATGCCGGATTCGTAATCCATGGGCGCCGCCTTGATCCACGGTTTGCCCAGCCAGGTGAGGAGGATGGCGCCGAGCAGCGCGCCCATGCCGACCATCAGCATCTTGCCGCTGGTATCGAAGCTGAGCGGTGTGCGCGCGGTGGAGTAAAACAGCAGGGCAGGGAACAGCAGGAAATACACCAGCTTTTCCGCCCCGGTCCAGAACTCGGCGCCCCAATTGCTGATGCGGTGCAACACGGCTCCCAGCAAGATTAGCGAAAAATCAGGAAACAACAGATTGATGATATACATGGAGTGGCGGATATTGTTAGAAAGCGGGCTGGATTGTCGACACGTTGGACATTCCTGGGTAATTCCCGGGGCCAGGCGTTGAAGTTCGTTTCCGCGTGGAAAATCCGCCGGAATCGCTGAGTATTAGTTTGATAATGGTTTAGTGTAAACCTATGTTGTTTAGTCAAAATGATTCATATAAATTATTTGTTAAATCCGGGTAACACCTGTTACAGTGCGACCACACTAGAGATTGCGGCTTGCAAAAGCGGCAATTCCGCAGCCGGCTGAACTGGGTTGCGGTTTCCGGCAAGTGGCGTTATCTGGCACAGAATCTGGATCCGCGTCCGGCAAAGGGATTTGCCAACGAGGTCGAAAAAACGGGATTGTAGGTGGTGGTGCATAAGAACGGTATTGATACCGGGGATACTGAGGAGACCGTGCATTCCGAATGAAGCTGTCTAAACAGCCGGGAGTGCACAACGAAGTAATTTGAGGCGCATCGACAGATGCGCCTTTTTTATTTTATGCTTGCGGTATGAATATAATTTCCGACAGTCCCTTGAAGCGCACAGGCGGTCAGCTGCCCGCACAGCATTTCACTGCGGTGGTCGCCGCTCCGTTCGGTGCGATGGGCATACGCACTGAAGCCGGCCTGCTGCAGGAACTGGTCTATCTTCCTCCCTCTTTCCACGAAAAAGACGCCACCGATGCGCTGGCCGAACGCGCGGTCAAGCAGATCTGCCGTTACCTGGAGCAACCCGATTTTCGTTTCGATCTGCCTCTTGCACCGCTGGGCACCGCGTTCCAGCACAAAGTGTGGAAGGCGATAGCGGCGATCCCGCGCGGGGAAGTGCTCACTTACGGCCAGGTTGCCAAGCTGGTGGAATCGGCGCCGCGCGCGGTTGGGCAAGCTTGCGGCTCCAACTGGTTTCCGCTGGTGATCCCTTGCCATCGGGTGACCGCGGCCGGCGGGATTGGCGGCTTTTCCCATCACGACGAGGCGGATGGCTTCCATCTGCGGGTCAAGCGCTGGCTGCTGGAGCACGAAGGCGTGGTCGGCCTGTGACGAGGTCCAAGGCCGGGAGCGAGGCCAAGCCGGTGCTTGGCGCCGAACATCAAACTGCAATCGACGAATTCTGCGACAGCTTGTGGCTGGAAGACGGCCTCGCCAAGAACTCGCTGGAGGCGTACCGGCGTGACATGACCCTGTTTGCGCTATGGCTGCAGGAACAGCCGGGCGGCAAATCGCTGTTTGCGGTCCATGCCGGCGACCTGAATGCTTATTTCCTGGCCAAGCATGACAGCAGCAAGGCCACTTCCTCGAATCGCCGCCTGGCGGTGCTGAAGCGCTTCTACCTGCTGGCCTTGCGGCAAAACCGGATCAGCGCCGATCCCTGCCTGCACCTGCGTTCAGCCAAGCAGGCGCCGCGCTTTCCCAAGATATTGTCTGAAGTCCAGGTGGAAGCGCTGCTGGCGGCGCCCGACGTCGCCACGCCGCTGGGCCTGCGCGACCGCACCATGCTGGAGCTGATGTACGCCAGCGGTTTGCGGGTATCCGAGCTGGTGCTGCTGAAATCGCTGGAAGTCGGCATGAACGAAGGCGTGCTGCGGATTACCGGCAAGGGCAGCAAGACCCGCTTGCTGCCGTTCGGCGAAGAGGCGCGCAACTGGATCGTGCGTTACCTGAAAGACGCGCGCGGCCAGATCATGAACGGCCAGATGGACGACGCCTTGTTCGTGACGGCGCGCGGCGGCGCCATGACGCGCCAGATGTTCTGGACCCTGATCAAGAAGTACGCCGCCAAGGCAGCCATCAACGCGCCCTTGTCGCCGCATACCTTGCGCCATGCATTCGCCACCCACCTGCTGAACCACGGCGCCGATTTGCGTGTAGTGCAGCTGCTGCTGGGGCACGCTGACATATCGACCACCCAGATTTATACCCATGTGGCGCGCGAGCGCCTTAAGGCCCTGCATGCGGCGCATCATCCGCGCGGCTGAAATCCTGGGGCTGGATGAAGGGTGGGGGTTGTTGAGCCTGTTCTATTTTATTGCCATATTGCAATTTTCTTCAAATTGAATTCTGCATCCTCCCAATTATTCTCCTGTATCCTGTAGTACATCATTCAAGATGTCTATTTAGGGGGCGCAATTGGCAAAAACGAATTTTCAGTATGAAAAACGGCAGAAAGAATTAGAAAAGAAAAAGAAGAAGGAAGAAAAACTGAAGCGCAAGCTGGAGAAGGGTTCTTCCACCGAAGTTGAGGCAGAGGATACGGCCGACTCCGAACTGCCGGCGAGCGGCGAACCTGCTTCCGATGAGCCTAAGCAGCCTTAAGCGCTGCCAGTCCGCTCAGCGCAGATCAGCGGCAAGGATTGTCGCTGCATCGGGCCTGGCGAAAACATGATGTGCAAGCAGGCGCTCCGGCCCGCTGCATTCAAGTAACCCGGTATGACAAAACATATTTCAGAGACCCCGGCGACGCAGTTCTTGCGCAAGCACGGCGCGGTCTTTTCAGAGCATCCCTATGCATATGAGGAACATGGCGGCACCACGGTATCGGCGCGCGCGCTGGGCGTGGACGAGCACCATGTGGTGAAGACGCTGGTGATGCAGGACGAGGCGGCCAAGCCGCTGATCATCCTGATGCATGGCGACCGCAAGGTGTCGACGAAGAACCTGGCGCGGCAGATCGGCTGCAAATCGGTGGAACCCTGCAAGCCCGAGGCGGCGAACCGCCATTCGGGCTACCTGATCGGCGGCACGTCGCCGTTCGCTACCCGCAAGGCGCTGCCGGTGTATATCGAAGAGAGCATTCTGGCCCTGCAGAAGATATATATTAACGGTGGCCGGCGCGGCTACCTGATCGGCATGGCGCCGCAAGACGCGGCTGACCTGCTGCATGCAAAAGCAGTCCGCTGCGCGCTGGACGAATAGGTCCTGGACCAATCAAATACAAAAGAAAGAGACACGCATGTATACATTGTTATTCGCGATTGCTGCCTACCTGATCGGTTCGGTGTCGTTCGGCATCATCACCAGCAAATTGTTCGGGCTGGGAGATCCGCGCACCTACGGTTCGAATAACCCCGGCGCCACCAATGTCCTGCGCAGCGGGAACAAGACCGCGGCTGCCTTGACCCTGCTCGGCGATGGTTTCAAGGGCTGGCTGGCGGTATGGCTGACGCAAAGATACGGGCCGCAGTTCGGCCTTGAAGATGGCGCGGTGGCGCTGGCCGCGGTGGCGGTCTTCCTGGGCCACCTGTGGCCGGTATTTTTCCGTTTTGCCGGCGGCAAGGGCGTGGCGACCTTGTTCGGCATTTTGTTCGGCATCAGCCTCTGGCTGGGCCTGGCGACTATCGCGACCTGGCTGATCGTGGCCTATGCGTTCCGTTATTCCTCGCTGGCGGCCCTGGTCGCCAGCGTCTTTGCGCCTTTCTTCTATGCGCTGATGGAAGGGCCGGACATGATCCTGCTGGCGATCGTGGTGATGAGCGCCTTGCTGATCTATCGCCATGCCAAGAATATCGGCAATCTGCTGGCCGGCAAGGAAAGCCGCATCGGCGCCAAGAAAAAGGGTGGCAAGGCCGCTTAGGCGAAATCGGGAACGGATTCCCCAGGCATAAAAAAGCGCTAGCCAATTCTGGTTTAGCGCTTTTTTACTTAGATTTCGGCTGGTTCTTATATCGAATTAACTATAAGTCGAATTTATATAGTGTTTATATGCAATTATTGTTGCATTGCGCCATGCAAAATGTGTCCGATATTCATGTTTTCGACTCCATGACGCCGGAAAATGAAGGCGCTGTTTTATGCCAATTTGCCTTGCTGTGCAGCATATTTTCATATCGTGAAATTGAATATCGCTATTTGGAAATCAAAAAAACTCCTGTTAGAATTTGGCACCCGTCTACATAGTGACGTAGATGCTTGCGACCCAACCCGCAAGTCCGGTGCCAGATCGGACAAGCGCACATATTCAGGAGACTCAGCATGTCAGCCCAGCTCGACCAGGTTTTGGCCCAGGCCGCCAACGATCCAGATGTCATTGAAACCCAAGAATGGCTTGATGCGCTAGAAGCTGTCATTGAAACCGAGGGCCCTGAACGCGCCCATTACCTGATGGAAAGAATGGTCGACCTGGCCCGCCGCCGCGGCGCCCAGATCCCGTTTTCCAGCAATACCGCCTACGTCAACACCATTCCTGCCCACATGGGCGAGCATTGCCCGGGCGACCTCGAGATCGAAGAACGCCTGCGTTCGTGGATGCGCTGGAATGCGATGGCGATGGTGGTCAAGGCCAACCGCCTCGACGGCGACCTCGGCGGCCACCTCTCCAGTTTCGCTTCGCTGGCCAACATGCTGGGCATCGGCTTCAACCATTTCTGGCATGCTCCTTCCGAAAACCACGGTGGCGACCTGCTGTACATCCAGGGCCACTCGTCGCCAGGCGTCTACGCCCGCGCTTTCCTCGAAGGCCGCCTGACGGAAGAACAGCTGCTGCACTTCCGCCGCGAAGTCGACGGCAAAGGCCTGTCTTCTTACCCGCATCCGAAACTGATGCCGGATTTCTGGCAATTCCCTACCGTATCGATGGGCCTGGGCCCGCTGATGGCGATCTACCAGGCGCGTTTCCTGAAGTACCTGCATGCACGCAGCATCGCCGATACCGCCAACCGCAAGGTCTGGGCTTTCTGCGGCGACGGCGAAATGGACGAACCGGAATCGATGGGCGCCATCGGCATGGCCGGCCGCGAACGCCTGGACAACCTGGTGATGGTGGTCAACTGCAACCTGCAGCGCCTGGACGGTCCGGTGCGCGGCAACGGCAAGATCATCCAGGAACTGGAAAGCGATTTCCGCGGCGCCGGCTGGAACGTGGTCAAGGTGATCTGGGGCGCCGGCTGGGACGACCTGCTGGCGCGCGACAAGGAAGGCATCCTGCAGCGCGTGATGATGGAAACCGTCGACGGCGAATACCAGAACTACAAGGCCAAGGACGGCGCATTCGTGCGCAAGCATTTCTTCGGCAAGCATCCGAAACTGCTGGAGCTGGTCAGCAAGATGTCGGACGACGACATCTGGCACCTGACCCGCGGCGGCCACGATCCGCACAAGATCTACGCTGCCTTCAAGGTAGCGCAGGAACACAAGGGCCAGCCTACCGTCTTGCTGGTCAAGAGCATCAAGGGCTACGGTTTCGGCAAATCGGGCGAAGCGCGCAACACCGCGCACAACACCAAGAAGCTGGACGACGAAGCCATCAAGGCCATGCGCGACCGCTTCCAGCTGCCGATTTCCGACGACCAGCTGCCTGACGTGCCGTTCTTCAAGCCGTCCGACGACACCCCGGAAATGCAATACCTGCACGCCCGCCGCAAGGCGCTGGGCGGCTACCTGCCGCAGCGCCGCCAGAAAGCCGACGAAGTGCTGGTGGTGCCGGAGCTGTCCGCATTCAAGGGCGCGCTGGAGCCAACCGCGGAAGGCCGCGAGATTTCCACCACCCAGGCTTACGTGCGCATCCTGAACACGCTGCTGCGCGACCCGAGCCTGGGCCAGCGCGTCGTGCCTATCATGGTCGACGAATCGCGTACCTTCGGCATGGAAGGCTTGTTCCGCCAGATCGGCATTTTCAGCCAGGTCGGCCAGCTGTACGAGCCGGTCGATAAAGACCAGGTGATGTACTACCGCGAAGACAAGGCCGGCCAGATCCTGCAGGAAGGCATCAACGAAGCCGGCGGCATGAGCTCGTGGATTGCCGCGGCGACCTCGTACTCGACCAACAACCGGGTCATGATCCCGTTCTACACGTATTACTCGATGTTCGGCCTGCAGCGTATCGGCGACCTGGCATGGGCAGCCGGCGACATGCGCGCCCGCGGCTTCCTGCTGGGCGGCACCGCCGGCCGCACCACGCTCAACGGCGAAGGCTTGCAGCACGAAGACGGCCACAGCCATGTGCTGGCCTCGACCATCCCGAACTGCGTGCCTTACGATCCGACCTTCTCGCACGAAGTGGCAGTCATCATGCATGACGGCCTGCGCCGCATGGTCGCCAACCAGGAAGACGTGTTCTACTACCTGACCCTGATGAACGAGAACTACAGCCATCCGGGCCTGAAGGAAGGCCAGGAAGAGGGCATCATCAAGGGTCTCTACCTGCTGCAGGAAGGCGGCAAGAAGAACAAGCAGCGCGTGCAGCTGATGGGTTCCGGCACCATCCTGCGCGAAGTCATCGAAGGCGCAGCCTTGCTGGCCAGCGACTGGGGCGTGGATGCCGATGTCTGGTCGGCGCCGTCGTTCACCCTGCTGGCGCGCGACGGCCAGGACGTGGAACGCTGGAACATGCTGCACCCGACGGACGCTCCGCGCGTGGCGCACATCACCCAGTGCCTGAAAGACACCGCCGGTCCGATCATCGTTTCCACCGACTACATGCGTACTTTTGCTGAGCAAGCGCGCGCTTTCATTCCTGCCGGCCGTACTTACAAGGTGCTGGGCACGGACGGTTTCGGCCGGTCCGATACCCGCGCCAAGCTGCGTGAATTCTTTGAAGTCAACCGTTATTATGTAGCGGTGGCGGCATTGAAGGCATTGGCCGACGAAGGCAAGATCAAAGCCTCGGTTGTCGCCGATGCCATTACCAAGTATGGTATCAATCCGGAGAAGCCGAATCCGGTCACGCAATAAGGTACTGGTCTTGATACCTGGATAACAAGCAGCAATACGTAAAATACGTAAGAGTAACCAAGCCAGTATTAAAATTTCCACGGCTGTCATGCGCGGGCCTGAATTTTCTGAAAAGAAACTCAGGCCCGCGATGTGCAGCGGGCAGAATGAATGGAGCTAAGCGATGAGTATGGTGGAAGTCAAAGTCCCGGATATCGGCGACGTCAGTGAAGTTGAAGTCATTGAATTGATGGTGAAAGTCGGCGACACGGTAAAGGTTGACCAGTCGCTGATCACCGTCGAATCCGACAAGGCCAGCATGGAAATCCCGTCCAGCCATGCGGGCGTGATCAAGGAATTGAAAGTCAAGCTGGGCGACAAGGTCAAGGAAGGCACGCTGGTGCTTGTGCTGGAAGCCGATGCGGCAGCCGCCGCGCCTGCCAGCACCCCGGCTGCCGCAGCGCCGGCGCCGGCCGCGGCTGCTCCGGCCCCAGCCCCCGCGCCGGCAGCAGAAAACAAACCAGCTCCGGCCGCTGCGCCCGCTCCGGCGGCGCCGGCACCGGTGCACGCCAGCGGCAGCATCCCGCATGCATCGCCGTCGGTGCGCAAGTTCGCGCGTGAACTGGGCGTTGACCTGAGCAAGGTTGCCGGCACCGGCATCAAGGCCCGCATCACCCATGAAGATGTGCAGAATTACGTCAAGGGCGTGATCTCCGGCGCGGCCAGCGGCAGCGCTGCCGCTGCGGGCAGCAAGGGCGGCAGCGGCGTCGGCCTGGACCTGCTGGCATGGCCGTCGCTGGACTTCAGCAAGCAGGGGCCGACCGAGTTGCTGCCGCTGTCGCGCATCAAGAAGCTCAGCGGCCCGAACCTGCATCGCAACTGGGTCATGATCCCGCACGTCACGCAATTCGACGAAGCCGACATCACCGAGCTGGAAGAATTCCGCAAGCAAGCCAACGACAGCTTCGCCAAGGCCAAGTCGCCGGTCAAGCTGACCATGCTGGCGTTCGTGATCAAGGCCAGCGTCGCGGCGCTGAAGAAATTCCCTGCATTCAACGCCTCGCTCGACGGCAAGGGTGAAAACCTGATCCTCAAGCAGTACTACAACATCGGCTTTGCCGCCGATACGCCGAATGGCCTGGTGGTGCCGGTGATCAAGGATGCCGACAAGAAGGGCATCAGCCAGATTGCGCTGGAAATGGGCGAACTGTCCGCGCAGGCGCGCGAAGGCAAGCTGAAGCCGGCCGACATGCAAGGCGCGACTTTCACGATTTCTTCCCTGGGCGGCATCGGCGGCACGGCATTTACGCCGATCATCAATGCGCCTGAAGTCGCCATCCTGGGCTTGTCGAAAGCGTCGATGAAACCGGTGTGGGACGGCAAGCAGTTCGTGCCGCGCCTGATGATGCCGACCTCCCTGTCCTACGACCACCGCGTGGTCGACGGCGCCATGGGCGCGCGCTTCAGCGTCTACCTGGCCGAAGTGCTGGCCGACATGCGCAAGACATTGTTGTGATGCCAGACGGCGCCCGCTGAAAGCAACTTGTTCCGGCCGGCGCCGTTTGCGGTCAATTGGCATACAGATGGAGAGCAATTATGACTACCTGCGTTGTCGTCAAAAAAAATGGGCAGATCGCGATTGCATCGGACTCGCTGGTGACTTTCGGCGATACCCGCTTGTCGCATGCCTATGAGGTCAACAACAAGATATTCCAGATCGGCGAATCGTATATCACGCTGGCCGGCACCGCCGCCCATTTTCCCGTGATGCGCAAGCTGCTGACGGGGATGGGCGAGGAGTGCAAGCTGAATAGCCGCGATGAGGTGTTCGACACCTTTTCCAAGGTGCACACCATCCTCAAGGACCAGTATTTCCTGAACACCAAAGAGGATGAAGACGACCCTTACGAGTCGTCGCAGATCACCGCCCTGGTTGCCAATCCGTACGGCATCTTCGGCGTGTATTCGTATCGCGAGGTATTCAGTTTCGACCGTTTCTGGGGCATAGGCAGCGGCCGCAATTTCGCCCTGGGCGCGATGTATGCGGTGTATGACAAGGACGTCAGCGCACAGCACATCGCCGAGGTAGGGATTCATGCCGGCGTTGAATTCGATAAAAGTTCTGCCATGCCCTTGCGCATCCACAGTTTTGAAATGAAACAGCCGCCGGGCGCGTAAGCCGCGCGCAGCATACAACATCACACATTTTTCCTCCCGACGGAGGAGCGAGCATGGAGCAAACGCTATGAGCATGGTTGAAGTCAAGGTCCCGGATATCGGCGACGTCAAGGATGTAGAAGTCATCGAACTGATGGTCAAGGTGGGCGATACCGTCAAGGTCGACCAGTCGCTGATCACGGTCGAATCGGACAAGGCCAGCATGGAAATCCCTTCCAGCCAGGCCGGCGTCATCAAGGAAATCAAGGTCAAGGTAGGCGACAAGGTCAGCGAAGGTTCGCTGGTGCTGGTGCTGGAAGCCGCCGGCGCAGCCGCAGCTGCAGCACCCGCCGCTGCGCCCGCGCCGGTTGCTGCCGCGGCAGCGCCTGCAGCCGCGGCGCCTGCCGCATCCGGCGCCGCCAGCATCGTCGAGATCAAGGTGCCGGATATCGGCGATGTCAAGGATGTCGATGTCATCGAACTGATGGTCAAGGCCGGCGACAGCGTCAAGGTCGACCAGTCGCTGATCACCGTCGAATCGGACAAGGCAAGCATGGAAATTCCTTCCAGCCACGCCGGCGTGATCAAGGAAGTCAAGGTCAAGGTGGGCGACAAGGTCAGCGAAGGTTCGCTGATACTGGTGCTGGAAACCACCGATGCCGCAGCCGCCGCACCGGCCGCGGCGCCTTCTGCTCCGGCAGCCGCGCCTGCGGCGCCCGCCGTGGCCGCTCCCGCCGCCGTCAGTTTCGCCGGCAAGGTCGATATCGAATGCGACACCATGGTGCTGGGCGCCGGCCCCGGCGGCTATACCGCGGCTTTCCGCGCCGCCGACCTCGGCCAGAGCGTGGTGATGATCGAGCGCTATCCTAGCCTGGGCGGGGTTTGCCTGAACGTCGGCTGTATCCCGTCCAAGGCATTGCTGCATGCAGCCAAGGTGATTACCGAAGCCGAGGAAATGGCGCATTTCGGCGTCAAGATGTCGGCGCCGGAAATCGATATCGACGCCCTGCGCGGCTGGAAGGAAAGCGTCATCAAGAAACTGACCGGCGGCTTGTCCGGCCTGTCCAAGGCGCGCAAGGTGCAGGTGCTGACCGGCAAGGGCGAATTCAGCTCGGCCAACACGATTACCGTGGCCACTGCCGAGGGGCCGAAAGTGGTCGGCTTCAAGAATGCGATCATCGCCGCCGGTTCGTCGGTCGCACGCATTCCCGGTTTCCCGTACGACGATCCGCGCCTGATCGATTCCACCGGCGCGCTGGAATTGCGCCAGATCCCGAAGAAGCTGCTGGTCATCGGCGGCGGCATCATCGGCCTCGAAATGGCTTGCGTCTATGACGCGCTCGGCTCCAAGGTAACCGTGGTCGAATTTGCCGACGGCCTGATTCCGGCGGCCGACCGCGATGTCGTCAAGCCGCTGCAGAAACGCATCGAAAAACGCTACGAAGCGATTTACCTGAAAACCAAGGTAACCAAGCTGGAAGCCCTGAAAGAAGGCTTGCGTGCAACGTTTGAAGGCGCCGACAGCAGCTCTCCCGCGGCACCGGAACCGCAGCTGTACGATATGGTGCTGGTGGCAGTAGGCCGCCGTCCCAACGGCAAGGAAATCGCTGCCGAAAAAGCCGGCGTGATCGTCAACGAGCGCGGTTTCATCCCGGCCGACAAGCAGCAGCGCACCAACGTGCCGCATATCTTCGCCATCGGCGATATCTGCGGCGATCCGATGCTGGCCCACAAAGCCACCAACGAAGCCAAGGTTGCCGCCGAAGTGATCGCCGGCCACAAGGTCGAGTTCGATGCGATGACGATTCCTTCGGTGGCCTACACCGATCCGGAAATCGCGTGGATGGGCTTGACTGAAACCGAAGCCAAGGCCAAGGGCATTCCTTTTGAAAAGGCCAATTTCCCGTGGGCGGCAAGCGGCCGCGCGCTGGCGATGGGACGCGACGACGGCATGACCAAGCTGTTGTGGGATCCGGCTACCAAGCGCATCATCGGCGCCGGCATTGTCGGCGTGAATGCCGGCGAACTTCTGGCGGAAACCGTGCTGGCGATGGAAATGGGCGCCGACCTGGAAGACCTGGCGCTGACCATCCATGCGCATCCGACCTTGTCGGAAACGCCGATGTTCGCGGCCGAGATGGGCCTGGGTACGATTACCGACCTGTTCATCCCGAAGAAGAAATAAGACGGACGCTGTCCGCATGTAAAAAAAGCCGTTCCGGTTGATTCCGGAACGGCTTTTTCATTTGCGCCTGCAATCCGTTGCAAGCCTAATCGAAATACCGGCGCACAGCCTCGAAGCGTGTTGCGTAATAGCGGTTGTCGAGACGGTCTATGCGCACCTTGCCGTTGGTCGAAGGCGCGTTGATGAAACGGCCGTCGCCGATATAAATGCCGACATGGGAAAAAGCCCGGTTCATCGTATTGAAGAAAACCAGGTCGCCGGGACGCAGCTCAGCCTTGGAGATGGCTCTGCCTTGGCGCGCAATGTCTGCCGCGCTGCCGGTGACCTTGAGGCCCGCCGCCTGCCTGTACACGTAACTGACCATGCCGCTGCAATCGAGCCCGGCTTCCGGATTCTTGCCGCCGAAACGGTAGTTGGTGTCGATCAGGCCCAGCGAATAGATGACGATGTCGTTGCCTTTATCGCTGACGGGCGTGTCGTCGGCCGAGCCGGGACGGACCGAACCGGTTCCGCCGCAAGCTGCCAGCAACAACGCCAGGCAACAAATAAAGAGGTTTTTTATCGTCATCAGGTACATCGCTCCAGACAGGTTTGACCGGGTCTCATTTCTCCAGCTTGCTTAACACGTCCGACAGCATGGCGATCATCTGGTCGATTTCGGCGATCGTCACGTTCAGCGCCGGCATGAAACGCAGCAGGTTAGGGCGCGGCGAATTCAGCAGCAAGCCTACCGGATTCATGTCGCGTGCGATGTCGACGATCTGCGGTCCGATATCCTTGCCCAGCTTCAGCGCCCGCAGCAAACCTTCGCCCCGCTCGCCTTCGAGTCCGTGTTTCGCAGTCAGTTTCAGCAATTCGCTGCTCAGGTAGGCGCCCTTGTCTTTCACCGATTGCAGGAAGCCCGGCGCCAGCAAGGCCTTGATCACCGCAACGCCGACTGCCGTCATCAGCGGATTGCCATTGTAAGTGCCGCCCTGGTCGCCGGCTTCGAAGCAGGCGATCTCTTCGCGCGCCAGCAGCGCCGCCAGCGGCACGCCGCCGCCTATGCCTTTGCCCAGGGTCATGATGTCCGGCGTGATGCCCGACAGCTGGTAAGCGAACAGTTCGCCGGTGCGGCCCATGCCGGATTGCACTTCATCGACGATCAGCAGGATGCCGCGCTGCTTGGTCAGTTCGCGCAAGCCTTGCATGAATTCGCGGCTGGCCGGGATCACGCCGCTTTCGCCTTGCACCGGCTCCAGCATGACGGCCAC
>Ga0182006_1001668_pt1 | contig 13054 bp, 10 predicted proteins | sample Sormic07211104_1_FD_123022 | JGI IMG/M metagenome (GOLD analysis project Ga0182006, IMG submission 123022) | Rhizosphere microbial communities from Sorghum bicolor, Mead, Nebraska, USA - 072115-104_1 MetaG | ecosystem: Host-associated > Plants > Roots > Rhizosphere | place: USA: Nebraska...
CAGCGGCTACGGTTTGCTTCGCTGCACCTCCTTCCGCTGTGTCTGGCTGCGCCAGACGGTCGCTGCGCTCCCACGCCCGGATCAATCCCTCCACTCAGCCTTCCGACGTCGCCGGTGGATCAAAAGCAAGATCAGAAGCACTCGAGCTTGCGCTCATTGTTGAGTGGGGCGGCTTTGCCGCGGGCAGCTGCGCTGCTTTGCTTTTCTGTGGGAGCGAGCCTGCTCGCGAAGGCGGCCTGACAGCCGACCTGATTCTTGGATGTATTACGTCCCTTAACGGTTTAGAACAGGTCGGGCGGTTAGGGTGTTGTGGCCGTCGAGTCGACAGGCGACGGCGAAATTGCGCGTGCCGATCGATCATTTGTCGGCGCGGCTTTTTCCATCCGGCGAGGACCGGTAAAGTTGTAACCGATTCTTGACACTATTCCATGCGCCATGGGGCGCCGATCTGTTGCACAATACGCCCCGGACTGTTTTCCCTCAGGATGTTCAATGTTGATTTCCACTCCCATGCGTGTTGTCGGGCTGGCGCTTTTGTTGACTGCGGTGGCCGGTTGTTCGAAGGACAAGCCGATCTATGAGCATGAGAACTTCGATGACTCCGGCACCTTTTCGCGCAATTACCCGGTGACTGATACCGCCAGCTGCGAAGCGGCCCGTCGCGCGTTGCTCAGTCAGGGCTACATCATTACCAGCAGTGATCCGAAGCTGGTCAGCGGTCACAAGAGCTTCCAGCAGACCGGCGAGACCCATCTCGAGATCAGCTTCAACGTGGTCTGCGCCGAAGACGGCAGCGCCGGGCATCACGCGACGGTGTTCGCCAACGCCCTCCAGGACCGTTACGCGCTGAAGAAGACCAACAATTCGGCCAGCCTCGGGGTTGGTGTGCTGGGCTCGGTGTCGATGCCGATCGGCTCCTCGGATGATTCGATGGTCAAGGTCGCCAGTGAGACCGTCACTGCGCAGAAGTTCTACGAGCGGTTCTTCACACTGGTGGAGCAGTTCCTGCCCGCCGATGCGAAGAAGGCTGCACACATCGAAGAAAAACCGAAAACCGACCTCGGTGTGCCTGAGCCGAAGGTGACGCCTGCTCCGGCTGCTGCGCCACTGGTGCCGACACCTGCGGCGGAACCGGCTCCTGCGCCAGCTGCCGAGCCTGCACCGGCGCCTGTCGACACCGCGCCAGTGAGTTCCGAGCCGGTCGTGCCACCCGCGGAGTCGGCGCCGATCACGCCAGCGCCTGCGCCCGCAGAAGAGCCAGCGCCGGCCAGCGAAACCATCACGCCACCGACCAACCCGGATATTCCGCCACCGTCCGAGCCGATTCCGGCGATGCCTGCGTCGGGCCAATAAAAAACTCAGCGAAACCCTGTGGGAGCGAGCCTGCTCGCGAATGCGTAGTGCCAGTCGACAGATGATCAGACAGACACACCGCCTTCGCGAGCAGGCTCGCTCCCACAGTGGTTTTCGGGTGGGCTTAAGATCTGGTTACATACCTGCGACACCTTCGCCGCGATAAATCCCCAACCACCTGCTACGTTTTATTCATGAAGGCCGCGTTTCACTTTTCCTTCACACGGGCACTTTATGCTCGGGGCACAGGTCGATTGATCAAGCCATTTTCATAGCGAGCAGTCTGGGGGATTTATACGATGGATGAGTATCAGGAAGAACTGCTCGAATACCAGGCCTATGAGCTGGATCAGCCAGAGCCGGCTGACGACGCCACGGAGCTCTGAACTTCAAGCTCCCGAGCGATAATTTCGTCGAGACTCGCCAGGCGTCTGCCCGCTCCAGCGTTTGAATGCACGCTGGAAGGCTTCGGCTGAGGCAAAGCCCAGCAGATAGGCGATCTCACCGAACGCCAGCTCGGTGTCGCGGATGTAGGTCATCGCCAGATCCCGGCGAGTGTCATTGAGGATTGCGCGGAACTGCGTGCCTTCCTCCGCGAGTTTGCGCCGCAAGGTCCAGGTTGGCAGTTTCAGGCGTGCCGCGACTTCTTCAAGATCCGGCTCGCGGCCGCCATTGAGCAACGGACCGAGCAGTTGGGTAATGCGCTCGCGCAGGCTGCGGGTGCGGGTCATTTGTTCCAGCTCCCGCTCACACAGTTGCAACAAGTGCCGCCAAGTACCCGGACAATGTTCAGGGTTGCGCAGGGCGAGGCTGCTCAGGCTCAGGCGCAGTTGGTTGTGCTCGGCACTGAACTGGATCGGGCAGTCGCCTAGCACCGTATAGGCGTCGCGATAATCCGGCGCTTCGAATTCGATCTCGATCCGCTCGGCGCGCAGCGTTGCCCCGCATAGACTCGACAATTGGTGCAGCCAGCCGGCGAGGATCGAGTCGACCACGAAGCGGTTATAAGCGTTGTACGGGCTGATCGAGTAGAAGCGCAGCCAGGCGCCGCTGGCGTCTTCATGGAAACTGGATTGTCCACGATAGTTCGAGCCGTAAAGCGGCTCGAAGCGTGTGAGGCAACGGGCCGCTTCGCGCACAGTGGGTGCTTGCGCGGCGGTGATGCCGGCCAGCCCAGCCTGATTCAAACGGATCATTCGGCCCATGCGCAGGCCCAGGGCCGGATCGCCGGTGAGTTGAATCGCCGCATGGCCCAGGCGCATGTATCGCGGGATCGACAAGCGCGCCCCGGCCTCGGCCAGCCGCGCGGCATCGAGGCCGTATTGCTCAAGCAGCGGCAGCGGGTCGGCGTCGTGACTGCGCACGGCATCGGCCAGACTATGGACGAAGCCCACCGACAGATCCCCGAGGCGCATCGGCTGCGGCTTCATGGATTACAGCCAAACGTTCAGCAGGCGCGCACCACGGGCCTCGCCGTCGGCGAACTGTTCGCCGTTGCTGCTGAGGAAGCTTCTTCCGGTACTCGGCTTGTCCCAGAACTGCCCGCGCATGAACACACTGACGCCGGCAATGGCGCGGCTGCTCGGTGGTTGTGCAGTAAGGGTCAGCCGATGCCAAGCCTGACCCTCACTGAGGTCGCCGGGCTTGAGGCTGACCGAGCCCGGGGTGCTCGAACCTTTATAGCCGCGCCATGGCTTGTCCCAGGCGCCTTGGCCAATAACCTGCGCCGGCACGGCCACCAGTTGTGCGCCTTGTTCATCAAGGGTGCGGTAGTTGCCGGGGTACCAGCTATCACTACCGATCAGGATGCCCAAGCGTCCGGCCGGGGTGTCAACGACCTGTATGGCGTGTTTGTCTTCGGCCTGAATCACACCCTGCTGATCGAATATCGGGTGCATCTGCCGTTGCGGCTGGCCTAACGGGACGCCGTCGCGACCAAACACCACGCTGCTGTTGAACAGCGCGCCGCTGCCAGGCTTGAGCCGGCCGTCGCGGATACTCGGCTCTGGCAGCACAATGGAGCCGGCGACCAGGGTGACCTGAAACTCCTTGGCCAAACCGCCGAACAGCGCCTGATAATCCTTGGCCATGGCTTTCGCTTTCATCCGCAGATAAGCATCGTCCAGGCGTTGCTCGCCCTTGGCCCGCAGCCACGCGCGGGCGAACAGCAGCGGATTGCTCGCCGCCAGCCAGTTCATCGCCTCAGCCAGCGTCGGTGCCTGATAGAGCTCGTCTTTCTCGCCGCTGATCATCAGCCACGTACCGACGTGCTCGGGCAAAACCACCACGGTTTTTTCGTTGAGCAAACCTTGATCGCGGGCCTGCTGCAGGTATGCCGCGAGTTTGCGATGCAAGCGTACGGAGCTTTGATAATCGGTGGGGAACAGTTCGGGCTGGATGCCGAGCAGATTGCCACGGTCGGCGGGCGTGCCCTGATTGACGGCGAGCTTGATGCGCAGGTCCGACAGGTAATGCCCCGCCGGCCGGTCTGCCGCCCACATGGCGTAGGTGGTCAGGGCGGCAACGAGGGCCATGGAAAAAAACAGATACAGAAGTTTGCGCATGAAAACCAACAACAGCCGGGTACAGAGTGTGGCGCCTAGGGTAGGGCTCATGGCTCGGATTGCCAAGGGGCGCTGCGCATTTGGATCAATAACTTGTCAGTTACGGTCATTGAGTGACAGCGGTGCGACTCTTAGTCTGTCGAACATGACTGACGGGGGACGCAGAGCTCCCGCAACTTTTTCCGTGATCGCTCGTTGTGGAGTTACCGATGACCGCCGCCCATTACCCGCATTTGCTGGCCCCGCTGGACCTGGGATTCACCACGCTGCGCAACCGCACCCTTATGGGCTCGATGCACACCGGCCTGGAAGAAAAGCCGGGTGGCTTCGAGCGCATGGCGGCGTATTTCGCCGAACGTGCCCGTGGCGGTGTCGGCCTGATGGTCACCGGCGGCATCGGCCCGAATGACGAGGGCGGCGTGTATTCCGGCGCGGCCAAGCTCACTACCGAGGAAGAGGCGCTCAAGCACCGCATCGTCACTCGCGCGGTGCACGAGGCGGGCGGCAAGATCTGCATGCAGATTCTCCACGCCGGTCGCTATGCTTACAGCCCGAAACAGGTAGCACCGAGCGCGATACAAGCGCCGATCAACCCGTTCAAGCCCAAAGAGCTGGACGAAGAGGGCATCGAAAAGCAGATCAGCGATTTCGTCACCTGCTCGGTATTGGCGCAAACCGCCGAATACGACGGCGTCGAGATCATGGGCTCGGAAGGTTACTTCATTAACCAGTTCCTCGCCGCGCACACCAACCACCGCACCGACCGCTGGGGTGGCAGCTACGAAAACCGCATGCGCCTGCCGGTAGAAATTGTCCGCCGCGTACGCGAAGCGGTCGGGCCGAATTTCATCATCATCTTCCGCCTGTCGATGCTCGACCTGGTCGAAGGTGGCAGCACCTGGGACGAAATCGTCACGCTGGCCAAGGCCATCGAACAGGCTGGCGCGACCATCATCAACACCGGTATCGGCTGGCACGAAGCGCGGATCCCGACGATCGCCACCAAGGTTCCGCGTGCAGCGTTCAGCAAGGTCACGGCCAAGTTGCGCGGCTCGGTGAGTATTCCGCTGATCACCACCAATCGCATCAACACCCCGGAAATTGCCGAGCAGATTCTTGCCGAAGGCGATGCCGACATGGTCTCCATGGCCCGACCGTTCCTCGCCGATCCGGACTTCGTCAACAAGGCTGCCGAAGGCCGCGCCGACGAAATCAACACCTGCATCGGCTGCAACCAGGCCTGCCTCGACCACACCTTTGGCGGCAAGCTCACCACGTGCCTGGTCAACCCGCGCGCCTGCCACGAGACCGAACTCAATTACCTGCCAGTGCAGCAGATCAAGAAAATCGCCGTGGTCGGTGCCGGCCCTGCCGGTTTGTCCGCCGCCACCGTGGCCGCCGAACGCGGTCATCAGGTGACGTTGTTCGATTCGGCCAGCGAGATCGGTGGCCAGTTCAACATCGCCAAGCGTGTGCCGGGCAAGGAAGAGTTTTTCGAAACCCTGCGCTACTTCAAACGCAAGTTGCAAACGACGAATGTCGAGGTGTGCCTGAACACCCGTGTCGATGTGGCGAAACTGGTTGAAGGCGGTTACGACGAAATCATCCTGGCCACCGGTATCGCCCCGCGCGTGCCGGCGATCCCCGGCGTCGAGAATGCCAAGGTGCTGAGTTATCTGGACGTGATTCTCGAGCGCAAACCGGTCGGCAAGCGCGTCGCGGTGATCGGTGCAGGCGGGATCGGTTTCGATGTCTCGGAATTCCTCGTCCATCAAGGCGTGGCCACCAGTCTGGATCGCGCAGCGTTCTGGAAAGAGTGGGGCATCGACACGCAGCTGGAAGCGCGGGGTGGTGTGGCGGGAATCAACGCGGCACCGCATGTGCCGGCCCGTGAGGTGTTCCTGTTGCAGCGCAAGAAAACCAAGGTCGGCGACGGTCTGGGCAAAACCACCGGCTGGATTCACCGCACCGGTCTGAAGAACAAGCAGGTGCAGATGCTCAACAGCGTCGAATACCTGAGCATCGATGACCAGGGCTTGCACATTCGCATCGGCGAAACCGGCGAGCCGCAGTTGCTGGCGGTGGACAACATCGTGATTTGCGCCGGGCAGGATCCGCTGCGTGAGTTGCACGATGGCTTGGTCGAAGCCGGGCAGAACGTGCACTTGATCGGCGGCGCGGATGTTGCGGCGGAGCTCGATGCCAAGCGCGCGATCAACCAGGGGTCGCGCCTGGCAGCTGAGTTGTAAGCACATTCTGCAGGAGCTGCCGCAGGCTGCGATCTGTTGATCCTGATTTCAACAGCAAGATCAAAAGATCGCAGCCTGCGGCAGCTCCTACTAGTATGTGGTCTTTCCCAGATTGCACAGTGCCCATGCTTTTGCCTCCCGCCAACTGGCTACCCCAGGCCCCCCTCCAACCGCTCCGTCTTGATTGGCTGGAAAGTGCCGGCGTCGAAGTCGCGATCCTGCGCCTGGACCAGATCGACCCGCTGATCAGCGGCAACAAGTGGTTCAAACTCGTCGAACACCTCCAAGCCGCTGAGCGCGCCGACGCCGAAGGCATCATCAGCCTCGGCGGTGCGCATTCCAATCATCTGCATGCGCTGGCGGCGGCGGGCAAGCGGCTGGGGTTCAGAGCCGCGGGGCTGTTGCGCGGGCATCCGCAGGACACGCCGACGGTGCAGGATCTGCAAGCGTTCGGTATGCAGTTGCATTGGCTGGGTTATGCCGGCTATCGCGCGCGGCACGAGGCGGGATTCTGGACGCCGTGGCAGGAGCGATATCCGACGTTGCATGCGGTGCCAGAGGGTGGCGGTGGATTGGCCGGCGCGCTGGGTTGCGCTGCGATCATGCAGCAGGTCGACGGACAATTGGCCAAGCTGGGCTGGGATGATTTTGACGCCTGGTGGCTGGCCTGTGGCACCGGCACGACACTGGCCGGGCTGGCGCTGGCTGACAATGGCAAGCGCTCACTGTATGGCGCACTGGCGGTGCCGGATGATCACGGCGCAGGGCCGAACATCGAGTCGATCCTTGGACATGCCACCGCGCCCGTGGCGAGCTATCGACTGATCGACGCCAGCCGTGGTGGCTTCGCCAAGGTTGATGAGGCGTTGCTGACCTTTATCGAACAGACCGAGCAGGCCAGTGGCGTCCCTTTGGAACCGCTGTACACCGGCAAAGCCTTGCTGGCGCTCAAGCAGCTTGTCGAGTCAGGCGGATTCGCTGCTGGCACTCGAGTGGTCTTCGTTCACACGGGGGGCCTGCAAGGGCGGCGCGGGTTTGCCGCGACGCCCTGACGCTCAGCCGCGCTTGGGCATCATCCGCAACAGCGTGTTATCGCGCACCACGTAATGGTGGTAAATACCCGCCAGCGCATGCAAGCCGATCAGCCAATAGCCGATCGTGGCGATCAGCACATGCCAGCCTTCGACTTGTTTGGCGAAGGCCTTGTCTTCACCCACCAACAGCGGCAAATCGAAGCCATAGAACATGACCTGGTGGCCCTCGGCGCTGGTGATCAGCCAGCCCAATATCGGCATGCACAGCATGAACAGGTACAACGCCCAATGCATCAGCCGCGCCGCCAGGGTTTGCCAGGCAGGTGAGGCGGGGAAGATTCTTGGCGCCGGGCCGATGCTGCGCGCCAGCAGACGAAACCACACCAGTACGAACACGGTCAGGCCCAGCAGATAGTGCATTTCGCGAATCAGCGCACGACCGCCGCTGCCCTTGGGGAAAAAGCCACGCAATTCCATGCTGGCGTAAACCAGCACCAACAACACCAGCATCAGCCAGTGCAGCAGAACCGAAACAGTGCTGTATCGCGACTCTGAGCTTGTCCACGGCATAAGATGCTTCCTCGGGATCGGAATGCAATCAGGCCGTCCCCACGGCACTGCTTTCACTGTAAACCTGTCGGCATTTTTTTGCCCGGAGCGCTTGCTGTTTTTTTGCAATGAACAAAGTGCGAAGAGTCCGGATTTGATTGGCTGGTTACTTGAAAGTCAGTGTTGTGCGTATGTTGCTGTAGCGTAACTTCATGTTGTTTGAATCTTGTGCTTTATTTTGAATTGAGGGGTCGACGCCGCCAAAACGTCGATCAAGCGTCCTGACGGAATAATCCAGCATGAAGACGGCCGGGTCGAACACCCGAGCGGGCTGATTGTTTGCCTGATGGCAGCATTAAATATCCAGATGGTCCGGCGTATGATGCGCAAGGCAAACTTGTTACGGAGCAAGTTTCAAAGCCGTAATTTGTACATGTAATAAGTAATACAAAAAACACCGCTGGTAACTTCGATCAGCGGTGTTTTTTTTAATCAGACTCAGGCGCTCTGCGGCATCTGCCCATTGGCCAAGCGTTTGTTGATGTCGGCGATCACTTGCGGCAAATCACTGATGGTGTCGATCATGTAATGCGGACGCGAGCTTTCAAACAGCGCGTGGATGCGTTTGCGTTCAGTGGCCAGTTCATCGCTGTCGAGTGCGCGGAAACCTTCATAGTCCAGACCCAGGGCGTTGCCCGAGCAAATCAGCGCAACCGTCCACATGCCGGCCCGGCGACCTTCCAATATGCCCGGCACGGTGTCGTCGATCTTCACGCACGCTGCAACATCGTCGATGCCCAGAGCGATCACGTTGGCTAACGCTTGCGCCGGCCATGGACGACCGTTTGGCACTTCATCGGTGGCAACTACGTGATCGGCGACGTAGCCGTTGCTGGCGGCCAGTTGGACGACTTTGTCCATCACCGCTTTCGGGTAGCCGGAGCAGGAACCGATCTTGATTCCTTGCTCGCGCAGTTGAGCGATGGTGTCCAGCGCGCCGGGGATCAGTGCCGAGTGCTCGGCGATTTTCTCGATCTGCAACGGCATGAAGCGGTTGTAGATCGCGGTGACGTCATCATCGGTCGGCGAACGGCCGAACACCTTGCGATAACGCTCGGCCACCTGCGGTTGATCACAGAGCGTGCGGATGTGATCCCACTTGCCCATGCCCATCGGCCCACGGGCTTCTTCGATCGACACTTGCACATCGAACTCGGCGAAGGCTTCGACGAAGATCTGCGTCGGCGCGAACGAGCCGAAATCGACCACGGTACCGGCCCAGTCGAGGATCGCGGCTTGCAGCTTGTCTGGATTGGTGTAGTTCATGGCAATCAATTCCTGATTTGAAAATGAGATCAAAATGTGGGAGCGAGCCTGCTCGCGAATGCGGTCTGACATCAACATGTGTGTCGCCTGGGACGATGCTTTCGCGAGCAGGCTCGCTCCCACAGGGGATTTGAGGTGAGGCTTAAATGTCGAGCACTTCCATCTCGCGCAGCACTTCACCCACTGCTGCCACGGCCTGGCGCATGTGGTCCGGGGTAACGTGACCGATGCAGCCGACGCGGAAGGTTTCGACCTGGGTCAGTTTGCCGGGGTAGAGGATGTAACCCTTGGCCTTGACCCGCTCGTAGAAGTCCTTGAATTGGTAACGCGGATCCTGCGGGGCATGGAAAGTGGCGATGATCGGCGCCTGAATCGCCGCCGGCAGGAAGCTGCGCAAGCCGAGCTTGTTCATCTCTTCCATCAGCGCCTGACAGTTCGCCGCATACCGCGCATGCCGCGCCGGCAGGCCGCCTTCTTCGCTGTATTGCAGCAACGCTTCGTGCAACGCCGCGACCACATGGGTGGGCGGAGTGAAGCGCCATTGCCCGGTTTTCATCATGTAGGCGTATTGGTCGTACAGGTCCATCGCCAGCGAGTGCGAGTTGCCGGCAGCGGCGGCCAGCGATTCCTTGCGGGCGAAGACGAAACCCATCCCCGGTACGCCTTCCAGGCATTTGCCGGAGGCGGCGATCAGCGCGTCGAACGGTACTTTTTGCGCATCCACGGGCAATGCGCCGAAGGAGCTCATGGCGTCGATGATCAGGCATTTGCCGTATTGCGCGACGACCTCGGCGATCTCGGCCAGCGGATTGAGAATGCCGGTGCTGGTTTCGCAGTGGATCAGCGCCACGTGAGTGATGCCAGCGTCGGCACGCAGCAAGCGGTCGACGTCGGCGGCGGCGGTCGGTTCGTCTTCGGCGGTTTCGAAGGTGCTGAACGAGCGGCCGAGCACTTCGCAGATCTTCGCCAGACGCTTGCCGTACGCCCCATTGATCAGCACGAGGATTTTGCCGTCGCGCGGCACCAGCGTGCCGATCGCCGCTTCGACAGCAAAAGTGCCGCTGCCCTGTAACGGTACGCAATGGTGGCTGGCGGCGCCGTTGAGAATGGCCAGCAATTGCTCGCAAACGCTGGCGGTCAACTGGTTGAAGCGGTCATCCCAGGAACCCCAGTCGGCCATCATGGCCTGACGGGTGCGGGCCGAAGTGGTCAACGGGCCGGGAGTGAGCAGAATTGGTGCGGCGGTACTCATTCGTGTGTCCTTGCGAAAACGCTGTGGGTGAAGCTACGGGGCCTACGTTGCAATTCGCCGCGGCATCAATCAAATTGTTTGTTGTTATGCCAGCCATCAGTGAGAGTTATCCATGAACCTGTTTCAGCTGCGCGCATTCGATGCCGTGGCCCGCGAAGGCAGCTTCACCCGCGCGGCTGCGCGGTTGTTCATCAGCCAGCCGGCGGTCACCGGGCACATCAAGGCACTGGAAGAGCACTACCAGATCACCTTGCTGCGGCGCACCGCGCGACGGGTGGAATTGACCGAGGAGGGCACCAGACTGGCGGCGATCACTCGTGCCATGTTCGGCCTGGCGGAAGAGGCGCAGACGCTGCTTGAGGCCAATCGGCAATTGTTGACCGGGCGTCTGGAGGTGGCGGCGGATGGGCCGCACATGGTCATGCCGATGCTGGCGAGCCTGCGTGCGCGCTATCCGGGCATCACCGTAAACCTGCGTCTGGGCAATGCCCAGGAAACCCTGGCGGCGCTGTTGTCGGAACACGCCGATGTGGCGGTGCTGACCGAGGTCGAGCCGCGCAAAGGCCTGCATCTGCGAGCGCTGAGCGAATCGCGGATCTGCGCGCTGGTGCCGGCGGGGCATCGCTGGGCGAAGCGCCCAGGTGAAGTGAAACTCAAGGAGCTGGACCAGGTAATCATGGTTCTGCGCGAGCCGAGTTCGATTACCCGGCGCACTTTTGATCAAGCGTGTGCGCAGGCCTCGGTTCAGCCGCGGGTGTTGCTGGAGCTGGACAGTCGCGAGGCGGTGACCGAAGCGGTCGCGGCCGAGTTGGGTGTCGGTGTGGTGTCATCGGTGGAGGTCAGTCACGACCCGCGCGTGGTGGCGATTCCGATTGCCGGGGAAGGGCTGGTGAACCGGCACATGATTGGCTGCGTCGAGCGCCGGCGCGAGTTGCGCTTGATTCAGGCGTTTTTTGATCTGGCGCCAGCCTGAATACCGAGGCGACCTTTTCGCGAGCTGGCTCGCTCCCACATGGATTCTGCGCCTGGCGCAATGAATGCAGGAGCTGCCGAAGGCCGCGATCTTTTGACTTTGCTCTAGTGCTCGGCGCGGTGGGTCAGCCAGTCGAGCAACAGGCTGTCGCGCGCGGGTTCTGATTCGCGCTCCGGTGGCTGGCGTGCGTGGCTGAGGCACAGGATCGGTCGGTCCGGGTCGCTGTCGAGAAAACTCACCCACACTTCACTGCCAGCGCGCGGTAATTGATCGACGGCGACGGGGCCGCTGAGACGGCTCATGGCGATCGGCAGCCACAGGGCATCGCTGTCGGATTTATCCTCAGACGGCCACAGGCTTACAGCGAAGCAGCCGTTTTCGTCCACCTGCGCGGGTTGCCCAGGCGCACCCGCCACTCGCGCCAGGTGATAACCGGCAACGCTCGGGCGTGCTTGCTTGAGTGGCGGACGGAAGTCGGTCGACCACGGCTGCGCGGTGAAGTCGTTGTGGTAGCGGTGAACTGTTGGCGTCGGGTCAAGGATCGAAGGATGCTGCCCGTGGTGGCGCACGGAGCTGATCAGCCATTGTTCGTTGAAATGATGGATCGGGTGGTCGGCCACCAGCAACAAACGGCCACTGAGCAAGTCGCTGCAATCGCTGCGCCCGTGAATGGTGCGCAGCTGGCAGCGTTGGCGTTGCAAATGGCGCCGGCTGCGTTGCTCGGCGTGCAGACGTTCCAGCGATCGCGCGGGCATCGGCAACTCGGTCGAGACTTCGTTGGCTGCGTCGGCATTGCCGCTTGGCTGACCGCGATTGCGCACGGCATGCAGCATCGGCACCGGCGCCGCGCGATGTTGTTGATAGAGCGCGCTGACGCAGGGCGATGATGGTTGTTCATCTGCATTGAAAGGAATTTCGATTGGTTCTTGGGGCAGGCTCAGGCTGTCGTCGGCGAACACCACGACGTGCCCGTCCGGCCCATGTTCGAAGTGATAGTGGATGCCTTCTTCTTCGCATAGCCGCTGCACCAGCGCCAGGTCACTTTCTTCGTACTGAATGCAAAACGCCCGCGCCGGGTAGTGGCCCACGGTCATTTCAATTCGGTAGCCATGCGCTGGCAGGGCATGTTCTTCGAGCAGTTGCTGGATGATCTGCGGCACGCTCAGGTGAGTAAACACGCGCCGTTTATGCACTTGCGCCAGTTGTTGCAGATGCGGCACCAGGATCAGTCGATAGCCGACTCGATGGGGGCCGCGGTGTTCGCAACTGGCACTGGAAATGACGCCGTGGAACCCGTGCTGCTCACTGAGCCGCAGATAGGCCGGCCTGTGCAGAAAGGATCCCGGGACGATGGCCGGGGCCAGGCCGAGCAGTTCGAGGTCGAAACGGTAAGGCTGGTTCAGCGCTTCCTCGCCGCGAAAACGCACCACTGGCAGGCGCAATTCGCTGTCGGTCAGCGTAAGGGTGAACGGACTTTCCTTGTCATTGAGCATTCGAGCAGGCCCTGTCAGGCGATACGGGGTTTCAAGGGTACGAAACCGTCAGGCTGAATGGTCATGTCAAAGGCGCTTTTCAGAATCCCCCTACATGCTTTGGTGAAGATGTCGATTCCGCTGGCTGTTTTTTTGGGTGATTGCCGACTTTAGGCCGTATAAACTTGCCGCCACGCGTCGGCCAATAGATGTCTCGGCGCCACAGATCAAGAGAGTGAGTAATGGGCGCACAGTGGAAGGTTAAACACAAAGAAGCGGCAG
>Ga0182006_1001670_pt1 | contig 13048 bp, 10 predicted proteins | sample Sormic07211104_1_FD_123022 | JGI IMG/M metagenome (GOLD analysis project Ga0182006, IMG submission 123022) | Rhizosphere microbial communities from Sorghum bicolor, Mead, Nebraska, USA - 072115-104_1 MetaG | ecosystem: Host-associated > Plants > Roots > Rhizosphere | place: USA: Nebraska...
CAGCAGGATTGCCTTTCAGCACCTTGAAGTCAAATATTCTAAAAAAATCTGGCCCGGTAAACAAGGCCGTCTTTTTAAAACTATTCCGGTTATAGGTTAACAATCTTTCATCAGGATAAGACACATGAACCGCATGCTCTACACCTGGAATCTCCGCTTTAACCGCCTCGGCCAATACTCCCGGGGTTGCATTAAAGCTAAGAATGGTTCCATTTGCAGTTTGGTTATTATAGGTCACATAAGTGGTCTTGTAATTGGAAAACTGTTTGTCATAGCCCCATTCATAAGCCACATAAAGCAATAACAACATACAGCTGGCCAATCCGATGGCCAGGCCGCCCACATTGATCAGGGTATACCCCTTATGTTTCCATAAGCTTCGAAGGGCTATGCTCAAATTCAGTTTAAACATCTTATATCAGTTCTTCGGTACGTCCTTTATTGATTTTTTCAGAGATCACATGGCCATCTTTCAAGTTGATGATCCGGTTGGAAAAACTCGCATCATGCGAAGAGTGGGTTACCATCACAATCGTAGTTCCCGTTTCGTTCAACTCACATAAAAGCTCCATCACCTCATTACCATGTGAACTGTCCAGGTTACCTGTAGGCTCATCCGCCAGCACCAGTTTTGGTTTGGTGACCAGCGCCCTGGCCACTGCTACACGCTGCTGCTGTCCACCGGAAAGCTGCTGAGGAAAGTGACCGCTCCGGTTCACAATATTCATTCTTTCAATGATCTCATTAACCAGTCTTTTACGCTCTGCAGCTGGAATTTTATTATAAATAAGAGGCAGCTCAATATTTTCAAAAACCGTCAGTTCATCGATCAGGTTGAAATTCTGAAAAACAAAACCCATATGTTTCTTCCTGAAATTAGAACGTTCGCGGTCATTCAGCTTCAGCAACTCTGTTTCCATAAACCTATAGCTTCCGCTTTCTGGTTTATCCAGTAATCCCATTACATTTAGCAAGGTAGATTTACCGCATCCCGATGGTCCCATGATAGAAACGAATTCCCCTTCTTTCACATGCAGGTTGATTCCGTTTAAAGCTGTCGTTTCAATTTCTTCAGTTTTATAAACTTTTTCGAGGTTTTCAATTCTTATCATAGCCTTTGTTTAATAGCATTTTGAGATAAAGCAGTGTTCAGCACTGTATTTTTATTTATTAATTTGAATAATATCGTATTGATTATATTGATCATAAGAAGAGGTAATCACTTCCTCGTCTTTTTGCAGGCCTTCCATAACTTCGTAATATTTAAAATTCTTGCGGCCCACTTTTATATTTCTTTTGGTTGCCTGTCCGTCTTTGACCACAAAAACCCAACTACCCCCTGTACTCTGAAAGAACTGTCCTTGTGCCAGCAACAGCGATTTACTGTTATCAGATAAGGTGAGTTTTACCTGTAAAGATAAACCTCTTCTCAATTCATCGGGCGATTTACCTTCAAATACCAATTCTATTTGAAATTGTCCGGCAGTTACCTCGGGAATCACTTTTCTTACCGAAAGCTTATAGGTCTTTCCATCAAACTCACAAGTCGCCTTTTGCCCTTCCTTTACCCGGTTAATATAGTACTCGTCTACACCGGCCTGTAACTTATAGCCCTGCATCACATCAATCTTTCCTAACATTTCATTGGAGTTATAGGATTTTCCAATCACAGGATCATAAGAAGATAAGCGACCAGCCACCGGCGCCTTGATGGTCATATTTTCAATATTCTGACGAATGGTCTCCAAACTTTCATTCATCCTGCTTACAGAAACATCAATTTGTTTCAATTGCATTACCCGACTTTGATTTTCCTGTTTTATGGCTTGTTTCAGGATATCTTTCCGCCCCATATAGTACTCATAGTCCTGACTGGAAGCACTGAATTCTTCTCTGGTGATGATCTTTTTAGCATATAGAATACTATCTGTTTTATATTTTCTTGTCGCCGATCTTAAACTGTTTTCAATCACCATCATATCCTGGCTCATCACCCGTTGGTTCTGCTCCAGATCCAGCCTTACCTTACGCAATTGATTGATCTGTTCAGTAATGCTGGTTTCACTGCTGGTGTAATTGGAAAGCGCGTTGGGATTTGCTATCCTCAACAAAGGTGTTCCCTTTACTACGGAAGCACCATTTTCGGTAAAGATCTCCGCTACAGTTCCGCCTTCAGAAGAACTTACGATCACCGAAGTTAAAGGCACCACACTCGCATTTAATAAGGCCACATCTTCAAAATCACCGTAAATCACCTTGCTGATTGTAATTTTATCCGCATCTGCTTTATATACTTTATGAAGCGACAAACTGTATCCATAAGCCACCAGGCCTAAAAACACAAGACCACCAACCATCATCAGTATCGTTTTTTTATTGAATCTCTTTTTCTCTATTTTCTTGTCCATGTTGATCTATCACCTTATTGTCCGGAGAATAGCCAAGGGTATGCCAAAGCAAAAAACAATAATTATATATCTAGTTATCAATAAGTTAAAATCAATACCACAGTATAACTGTTCATAATCGGACACTTATTGTACATCATCGAACACTTTATGTATTTTTGATCAGATTAAACCAACATATAACCCTAATTAATTTTCTGAAAATGATAGATGCCAACGTTTTAGTGATCGATGATGATGACGACATCCTGCTCAGCGCCAAGCTTTTCCTGAAGCAGCATTTTAAACAAGTGATCATCTGTAAATCACCCAAAGAAATTAATGTACTGCTGAGCCGCAACGAAATCGACATCATTCTGCTCGACATGAATTACCAGAAAGGCACAAGTGATGGCCGTGAAGGCTTATACTGGCTGGAGCATATTCTTTCTATAGATAAAGATTATGTGGTCATCTTAATGACTGCCTATGGGAATGTGGAACTGGCAGTTCAGGCTATAAAAAAAGGAGCTACAGATTTCATCCTCAAACCCTGGGAAAACGACAAGCTTTTTGCAACCCTATCTTCCGCATCCAGGTTAAGGCAATCTACCAAAAAAGTTAAAAAACTGGAAAAGATCCATAGTTCCATGCAAAAAGACATGGCGCGGGCTTTTGAACATATCGTAGGCAACTCAGAACCCGTAAAGAGACTTCAGGGTACATTGGTCAAGGTCGCACCAACAGATGCCAATGTATTGATCCTTGGAGAAAACGGAACTGGAAAACAAGTGTTTGCCTATGAACTGCATAAACACTCTTTGCGTAAAAACAACATTTTTATGCATGTAGATCTGGGCTCTTTGAATGAAAACCTTTTTGAGAGTGAACTTTTTGGTTATGCCAAGGGTGCCTTTACAGACGCTAAAGAAGATAAGCCAGGACGTTTTGAACTGGCCGAGGGTGGTACTATTTTCCTTGATGAAATTGGTAACCTGACCTTACCTCTGCAAGCCAAACTTTTGAGTGTGATTCAAAACAGAACGGTAAACCGGCTTGGAGAGAGTAAGGAAAGAAAGATCAATGTGCGTTTGATTACCGCCACCAATATGCCTTTAAATGAAATGGTCAGCAAAGGTACTTTCCGTCAGGATTTATTATTCAGGATCAATACCGTAGAACTGGTCTTGCCGCCACTTTCCCATCGTGGAGACGATATTTTGCTGCTGGCCGAACATTTTCTGCAAAGTTTCAATGTAAAATACCACAAAAACCTTCAGAAATTTGATGCCAAAGCAGAACAGATGCTGTTAAGTTATCAATGGCCGGGAAATGTACGAGAACTGCAGCATGTCATTGAAAGAGCGGTCATCATGTCTGACGGTCTGCACATCAGTACCGACGATCTGCAGCTCAGCCCGCAGAAATTTGGAGGTGCCCCGGTGATGCAAACCGATATGGCCCTGGAAGACATGGAAAAACTCATGGTCCAGAAAGCCATAGATAAGCATAAAGGCAATATCTCCAGAGCCGCATCAGAACTGGGATTAACGCGCGCGGCATTATACAGACGCATAGAAAAATTCGACCTGTAATGTTTAAAAGCTTCACCTTCCAGCTGCTCATCCGGCTATTGTTTATCAATATGCTGGCCATACTTCTGGTTTACCTCATCAGAAATACAGAACTCTGGTTTACCATTTCGGGTATTGGCCTTATTCTCCTGACCAGCATCATTTCTCTTTACTATTACATTAACCAAATGAGGGAAGACATTAAGCGCTTCATTCTGGCGGTTAAGCTGCAGGACAACACCATAAACTTTAAGAATAAAGTAACCCGGGGCAGTTTTCCGGAACTGTATGAATCTTTCAACGATATCATTAAAATCCATAAAGACATCCACCTGGAAAAGGATTCCATGTTCCAGCTCATTAAAACCATCCTGGAGCAGGTCCCGGTTGGTGTTATTGTCGTTAAAGACAAAGAAATAGATACAGTCCAATCGGAAATTGTTTTCTTTAATATGGCTGCTACAAATTTGCTCCAGGTGCCTGCCTATAAATATTGGCACCGTTTAAAGAAACACCTGCCTTTCTTCACAACAGAAATCAATCATATTAAAGAAGGTGGCAAAAAGTTTATAGAACTGAAGATACAGGATAAGCTGACACAACTGTCAACAGAAGTGATTCCCTTAAACTTGTACCATACAGATTATATTATTATCTGCTTCCAGAACATTAAAGATGAGATAGAGCAAAAAGAAGCGGAAGCCTGGAACAGGCTGATCGGCGTAATTTCCCACGAAATTCTGAATTCCATCACCCCCATCAGTTCCTTATCGGATACGGTGCACCGTATGGTGGCCAATAAAGAAACGCTGGGTGCAGAAGATCTGGAAGATCTGAAACCTGCATTACAAACCATAAAAAGACGGTCCGAAGGCCTTCTTGACTTCGTTAAAGATTACCGCTTAATTGCAGAATTACCAACTCCTGATCTGCAGAGTCATACCATTGGCGAGATCCTTCAACACATTAAAGTCCTGATGCAGCCTTTTGCTTCCGGCAAAAACATCCAGCTCAGAATTGAACAAACCTCTTCTAAAATAACCATCAAACTAGACCTTAAACTGATAGAACAAGCCTTGATTAACCTGGTTACCAATAGCATTCATGCTGTTGAAGGCTGTGAGCATCCCATCATTGAGATCAATTACCGTTTAGAGCAGAACCGTCTTTTCCTGGATGTGTCCGATAATGGTAAAGGTGTAGATCCCGAACTGATCGATAAGATATTTGTACCCTTCTTTACCACGAGGAAAAATGGGTCGGGTATTGGATTAACCATTACCCGAAACATTATGAAAATGCACCAGGGAAGTTTGGAAGTCAATTCCGTTCCTTACGAAAGGACTGTTTTCTCCCTGGTGTTTAAATATCAATAATTAAATTTTAGTCCCATTAGGGATAATTGCACCCTTTTTTATCACTACAATACCATCCTTAACAGCATAAGTACCAAAATCACCGTTTGCAAGGTGCACACCGCCTATGATCTGGACATCATTACCAATCTTACAGTTTTTATCCAGGATCGCGTTGGAAATCACACACCTTTCACCAATACCAATCAATGGATGGCCACGATCGGTTTCCTCCTGGATCTCTTCCAGGGTCTGGTACCGGTCACTGCCCATAATATAGGCATGCTCTACTTTAGTTCCCTTTCCTATGCGCGAACGGATGCCAATTACAGTATGCCTAATATCATCTGCCTGCAGGATACACCCTTCGGCAATCACGGCCTTGTCCAATGTTGTTCCTAAAATTTTAGACGGAGGAAGCATCCGCGGGCGGGTAAAGATACTGTGCTGACTGTCGAACAAATTAAACTTTGGAATATCATCTGTCAGACCAAGATTGGCCTCAAAGAAAGAGGAAATATTACCAATATCTGTCCAGTAGCCCTCATATTGAAAACTCAACACCCGATGTTCTTCAATCACGCGCGGAATAATTTCCTTTCCAAAATCTTTCTCGTCCGGGTTTTCCGCGAAAATCTTAATCAGCAAGTCCTTATTGAAGATGTAAATACCCATGGAAGCCAGGAAATCTCTTCCTTCTGCATGCATGGCTTCACCCGTATCCGATGACCAGTCTTTCAATAATTCCGCAGCCGGTTTTTCGATAAAAGAAGTAATGATATTCTCTTCATTGGCTTTCAGTATCCCAAAATCTGTTGCATCTTTTGCATTCACCGGAATCGTTGCCAGGGAAATCTCCGCCTCACTTTTGATGTGGGCTTCCAGCATTTCATTAAAGTCCATCTGATACAACTGGTCTCCCGAAAGGATCAGTACATATTCAAACTCATGGTTCAGCAAATGGTGCATGGTTTGCCTTACCGCATCTGCAGTACCCTGGAACCAGGTTGGATTCTCCGGCGTTTGCTCTGCAGCCAGAATGTCTACAAAAGCATCACTGAAATGACTGAAATGGTAGGTATTCTTAATATGCTTGTTTAAAGATGCCGAATTAAATTGTGTCAGTACAAACATGCGGTGTATGCCCGAATTTAAACAATTTGATATAGGAATATCAACTAAACGGTACTTACCGGCAATAGGCACCGCTGGTTTGGAGCGGGTTTGGGTAAGCGGAGACAAGCGGGAACCCTGGCCACCGCCAAGGATAACACCCAAAACTTTTTCGGTCATAACTCTTAATTTTACATTTGGTATAAATCTATATATTGTTGTGCAGCCCTATCCCAGGAGTGATCCAGCTGCATCATGTATTTTCGGATCTCTTTCATCCTTGTTTTCTCTTTGTAAAGCTCATAAGCTCTTCCTATGGCATGGCCCACATCCCAGATACTGGTCTGGTCATGACATATGCCAAATCCACCATCTCCAATATCAATGACAGTATCCTTTAATCCCCCGATTCTTCTCACCACCGGCACAGTACCATACCGTAGCGCATACATTTGATTCAACCCACAAGGTTCCACTCTGGAAGGCATTAACAAAAAGTCTGCACCCGCATAGATCTGGTGAGACAATTGTTCATTATACCCTATATAAGCATTATAATTCTTTGGAAATAAATTTTTCAAATGCATTAATCTTCCTTCTACCTGCGGATCGCCAGAACCTAAAACCAATATATTAACCTCTCCCTCAAAATGATTTAAAGCATTGTAAAAAATATCAGGAAGCAAATCTGCACCCTTTTCTCCAACCAGCCTGCCAATAAAAGTAAATAGCGGCTTTGCCGGATTCAAGCCAAAAACATCACAAAGCGCAGCTTTGTTTGCCGCTTTTCCACTTTCTGCAGTTTTTATGGTAAAATTTTTATTCAACATAGGATCTTTTGCCGGATCCCAGACTTCATTATCAATGCCATTGAGTATCCCTACTGATTTCCCGCGTTCCTGGGCAAGCAGTTCTTCAAGGCCATTCGCATTGTAACGGATTTCCTCCAGATAGCTTGGCGACACCGTTGTTACCCTCCAGGCACATTTAATTGCAGCGGCAAGCGGATTGATCGCCCCTTTCCAGTCCAGCTGGCCTGATTTCCAGGTATCAAATGCGGGTATATAATGAAGCTTGTCCCATCCGAATTGTCCCTGGTATTGTGCATTGTGAATGGTCAATATGCTGGGTACCCTGCTGAGTTTCCTATAGCGAACACAGTGTGACATCATAAAAGGAATTAAACCTGTATGATGATCATGGCAGTGCACCACATCCGGCTGGTGTTCCCATTGTTCTATCCAGTCCAGAATGGCAATCTGAAAGGCAAGGAAACGTTCCGTATCGTCTTCGTACCCATACACCTGAGGGCGGTCTGTCAGCCCTGCAATATGGACAAGAAAAAGGTCAAATCCGAGTTTATTGGTCTTTTCTCTGAATATCCGTACCGTAAAATCACGAAAGCCCAGTTTGCCCCAGCCATCATACACCACTTCAAATTCGTTTTCCTGCATAAAGCGGGTTTCATAAGCCGGCATCACCACTTTTGCAAAATGCCCAAGCTTATTCTGATATTTGGGTAAAGCACCAACCACATCTCCCAATCCCCCTACTTTTGCAACGGGATAACACTCGGCACTTATATGTATAATCTCCATAATTTAACGGTTTCAAAAACTATCTCAAATTAGGGATTAGAATACGTAAAGCAAATATTTAGGCCAAAATAATTTTGTTTGACCCGATTTGATCTAATTTCGAAAATAGGCTATCTGAAAGTATATCGGGTTTTACGAAGATTAAATATCAGATCGTCAGAAAAAAATAAGAATTATAGTCGTTTAGAAAAAAGAAAGGAAGTGAATGATGCCGGAAAATTCTGTACAGCTGCTTCAAGACTAACGATATCAGGCGGCTGAAGAAGCCGCAGATCTCTGAGGTCTTTCCGCAGCGTACGAAAATTTTCCGCAGCAAATTGCAGAGGAAGGAGGTGACCGGGTACTTTGCTTATTGAAGTTCTACGGGGTATGTATTTTTTCCATTACTCCAGGTCCCGGTTATCTTTCCATTAGAAGGCAAAGAAAGCAGAAAAGTGGCAGACATATTATTTTCCTTATCGTCCATACTGTCTTCTTTCATTTTTAACAGTCCTTTCTCCATACTGCATCTTAGATTGATCTCCTTTCCAACCTTGTCATAATAATAGGAGGCATAGATCCGGTCTTTGTAAATACGGTCTATAATTAAAGTAACCGCATATTGATGATTGATCTTTCCAGTATAAAGTCCTTCATGAAAGCCTTTTGCAATAGCTGGAGTACAGTTCGCATTTTTGGTCAGTAATAGGCATTTGCCATAAGTATTCAGATAAGGCTCCAGAGACTTTATGCTTAAGCGGTTATTGTAAACATCTGCTTTGTCTTCCAGGGCCTGGAAATAATGCTGCCCCGAACAAGACCTCCTGATGAGCAGTAAGCCCCCCTTTTGGAATTTCAGGTCATCGTCATTGAGCTCATCCCCATCCATATCCCGGAGACATTCTGAATAAGTCGTATAAACAGCTTTATGTTCTCCGGTAATATCTTTCAGCGTTTTGAGATAAGCCCCCAACCGCTTCTTACGATTGGAAATCACCATTTTATTCATGACTTCATACCCGGCATCTGTAAGCAGGTCCTTCAATTTGATCAGTTTCCCGGTAGACGCATCAAAATTATAGACATGTCCATATTCATTGAGAGAAGCCGAACTGTATTCTCCGTTCACCTCTACTGAAAAGATCTGGCTGGTATTGTTCAGCGTGGTATACCTCAATCCGGTTACCCCCTGGTTGGAACCAACAGCCGGTCGTATATATTCAAATGGACTTTGCTTATACTTACCAGGAAGACTATGCAGTTCAGCCCCGTGCAAAAAAGCATTGATTTGCTTTTCAGCAGGCGTTCTTCCTGTTAAAAGGAAAAAATCCAGATCTTCTTCACTAAATTTTTTAAGCTTAAAATGCTGCGCCTGAACGGACACAGAAAGGGTCAGAAACGCCAATACAATCCCCACTCTTTGCAGATAGATGTTTAAATTCATGTTGTTTTCTTAGGTCAACAAAGATTAGAAATTTCTCTGGCTTAGTGAGGAAAGGAGCTGAATTATGTAGGAAAATTCTGTACAGCTGCTTCAAGACTAACGATATCAGGCGGCTGAAGAAGCCGCAGATCTCTGAGGTCTTTCCGCAGCGTACGAGAATTTTCCTTAGCAAATTGCAGAAGAAGGAGGTGACCGGGTAGGACAGTCTGTGTTAGTTGTGCGATGATCCGGCCTTTTAGCGCCAATTGTTCGGTAAAACTACCCGTTTACCTAAGTTACGGCGCAGAAGTGGCGGAGAACTGGCGAACCAAGACGAAGCCAGGTGGTCAGAATAGAAAAGTATTTTACTACCTGAATTTAGATTTTCCAGCTATTGGATTACACTTTCCAATAAACTCCTATGCGCCCAGCCCGGACTCTCCCCCCAGCTAAGCGCCATAAAAAAAAATCAATATTACTCAGAGGAGACCTCAGCTTTCGAAGCAGGCCGCGAAGCGGCGCGCAGAAAGCGTAGTCTCCGAAGAGTATATTGATTTTTTATTTAATAGCTTACATTTCTAAACATCAATGCAGCCACGGTCAGATTTGTCCTGCTGTCCACCAATATCGCAGCCCCATTTGCCTTATTCTCGGTATACAAGTCAAAAGGCAGTTCATCAGCCGTTTTCAAAACCACACGTCCAATATCGTTCAGCTTAAAATCATACGCATCCTGTTTTTCAAGCGTATTGATATCCACTTTATACACAATCTCCCTGATCTTACATTTAGTGACCTTACTGTTGTGCTGCAACAAATACGTAATGCTGTCATCCAGCGGACGCGCATCCATCCAGCACAAATCAGCCTCGATCACCTGCGAACTCTGCGGCAAATGATCGGAATTAACCAATACATCACCCCTGCTGATGTCAATATTATCTTTCAGATGAATCGTAACCGATTGTCCGGCAAAAGCCTCTGCAGGTCTCTGATCAAAGATCTCTATCCGGTCAATCACAGAACTGTGCCCTGAAGGCAACACCGTTACCTTATCATTGACGTTAAAAGAACCGCTCAAAATACGGCCCGCATAACCACGGTAATCATGTAATTCATCCGTCTGTGGGCGGATCACCCACTGTACCGGCATCCTGGCCAGGTTATAAGGCAGCGCATCCTCCACATCCACACTCTCCAGAAAATGCAGCAAACTTCTGCCCTGGTACCATTGCATATGCTCAGACTCATTGACTACATTATCCCCTTTCAAGGCACTCACCGGAATGAAGGTCACCTCCTTCAGGTTAAGTTCTGCCGCCAAAGCTTTATATTTTTCGGTGATCGCATGAAACACGGTCTCACTGTAACCCACCATATCCATTTTGTTTAAGCAAACCACCACATGTTCTATCCCCAGCAAAGAAACCAGGTAAGAATGCCGGATGGTTTGTTCCACCACACCATTGCGGGCATCAATCAGGATAATGGCCAGTTTCGCTGTAGAGGCACCAGTAACCATATTTCTGGTATACTGAATATGACCAGGGGTATCAGCGATAATAAACTTACGTTTTTCCGTCTGGAAATATTTATAAGCAACATCTATGGTAATACCCTGTTCCCGCTCTGCCCTCAAACCATCTGTTAAAATGGCCAGGTCAATTGTGCCGTCATCATTTTTACGGTTACTGGCCTGCAATGCTTCCAGCTGGTCGGCCAGGATAGAATCTGTATCGTATAACAAGCGGCCAATCAAGGTACTTTTACCATCATCAACACTACCTGCGGTAAAAAATTTCAATATGTTCATTAAAAATATCCTCCTTTCTTACGGTCTTCCATAGCGGCTTCCGATACTTTATCGTCCATTCTGGCACCACGTTCACTAATTTTAGATGCACTGATTTCGGCAATAATATCATCCAGTTCGGTCGCATCTGAACTTACCGCAGCCGTACAACTCATGTCACCCACTGTACGGAAACGCACCTTTTTACGTTCTACGATATCCTCCTCATCCATATTTAAAAAAGGCGAAGCCGCCATCAACTGGCCATTTCTGGTAATGCAATCTCTCTCATGAGCAAAATAAATAGAAGGCAATTCCATTTTCTCCCTCTTAATGTAATTCCACACATCAAGCTCTGTCCAGTTGCTGATAGGAAAAACCCTTACATTCTCACCCTTGTGGATCCTTCCATTATAAATATTCCAGAGTTCCGGGCGCTGGCGTTTTGGGTCCCACTGGCCAAACTCATCCCTGACAGAAAAAATACGCTCTTTTGCCCTTGCTTTTTCTTCATCTCTCCTGGCTCCGCCAATACAGGCATCAAAACCATATTTAGCAATGGTATCCAGCAAAGTCACCGTTTGCAGGGCATTTCTGCTGGCATTTTTACCTGTCTGTTCAATCACTTTCCCCTCATCAATAGATTCCTGTACATAACCTACAATCAGTTTTTCACCAATTCTATCGATCATCTGATCACGAAAAGTGATGGTTTCTTCAAAATTGTGGCCTGTATCTATATGAACCAGTGGAAAAGGAAATTTTCCAGGCCGGAATGCCTTTTCCGCCAGGCGAACCAGCGTAATAGAATCCTTGCCTCCGGAAAATAACAAAGCTGGTTTTTCAAACTGACCTGCTACCTCACGTAAGATGTGAATGGCCTCCGCTTCCAGCTCATCTAAATAATCTAAATTAACCTTACTCATATCTTATTTCTTATTGTTGAGTGGCATGTAAACCACATTCTTTTTTTGACTGATCTTCCCACCACCACCTTCCGGCACGGAAATCCTCTCCTTCTCTTACCGCACGGGTACAAGGTGCACAGCCAATGCTGGGAAAACCTTTATCGTGCAGGGTATTGTATACTACGTTGTTTTCTTTAATATAAGCCTTCACTTCTTCCAATGTCCAGTTGAACAAAGGATGAAACTTCAACAACTGATTGCCTTCATCCCATTCTATATTACTCATATCATGGCGGTTCAGAGACTGCTCGGCCCTGATTCCGGTTACCCAGATTTTTTTACCGCTTAAGGCCCGCTTTAAGGGCTCTATCTTGCGGATATGACAGCATTCTTTCCGGTTTTCTACAGATTCATAAAAACTGCTTGGACCTTTCTGATCAACCATAGCCTGCAAAGCAGCGGACTGCGGAAAGTAAGCGTGAATTTTCTTCTTATAAATTTCCAGGGTACGGTTCCAGACATAATAAGTTTCCGGAAACAATCTCCCGGTTTCCAGGGTAAACACCTCTATTGGAATATCATTCCTGAAAATCAAATCTGTGATCACCTGATCTTCCCAGCCAAAGCTGGTGGAAAAGGTAATCTTTCCGGGATATTTTTGTGCAAAATACTGAAGTGACGCTATTGGGTCCAGGCCCTGTATGTCTTTCGCGATATCTGCTAAATACGTATTCATTGTCTTAAAACAATTTTAAAATAAAACCAAAGATGCTGCGCAAACTCACCAGGATCACAATAATCCCTACGGCCACCATAATGGTTTTCACAGAGATCTTATTGGACACCCTTGCTGCAATAGGTGCCGCCAAAGCACTGCCAATAACCAGGCCTCCAACCGCTTCCCAGTGGGCACCGTTCA
>Ga0182006_1001672_pt1 | contig 13037 bp, 15 predicted proteins | sample Sormic07211104_1_FD_123022 | JGI IMG/M metagenome (GOLD analysis project Ga0182006, IMG submission 123022) | Rhizosphere microbial communities from Sorghum bicolor, Mead, Nebraska, USA - 072115-104_1 MetaG | ecosystem: Host-associated > Plants > Roots > Rhizosphere | place: USA: Nebraska...
ACGCACTTGCCCTCCTCGAAGACGAGGTCGATGGCGAAGTACTCGATGAAGAACGTGGCGTCGTGCGCGAGCGCCTGCTGGTAGAGCGTGTGCAGGATGGCGTGACCGGTACGGTCGGCCGCGGCGCACGTGCGCTGCGCGGTGCCCTGGCCGTAGTGCGTGGTCATGCCACCGAACGGGCGCTGGTAGATCTTGCCTTCCTCGGTACGCGAGAACGGCACGCCGTAGTGTTCCAGCTCGATGATGGCCGGGATGGCCTCACGGCACATGTACTCGATGGCGTCCTGGTCACCGAGCCAGTCGGAGCCCTTGATCGTGTCGTAGAAGTGGAAGCGCCAGTCGTCTTCGCCCATATTGCCGAGCGCGGCGGAAATACCACCCTGCGCCGCCACAGTGTGCGAACGGGTCGGGAAGACCTTGGTAATGCAGGCGGCCTTGAGGCCCTTCTCGGCCAGGCCGAACGTGGCACGCAGGCCAGCGCCACCGGCGCCGACCACGATCACGTCGTACTTGTGTTGTTGAACCTTATAGGATTCCATCGATCAGCTTCCGAGCGCGATGCGCAGCACGGCCAGCACGCCCATGAGCGCGGCGAGTACGGCGATGAACTTGATGAGTACCAGCGAGGTCATTTCGAGCCAGCGGGTATGGACGTAGTCTTCGATCACCACCTGCAGGCCGAGCACGGCGTGCTTGAACATGGTGATGACCAGAGCGATGAGCAGCACCGCGTTCCAGGGCTTGGCGATGGTCGCGCGAGCCGTGGCGTAGTCGGCGTGCATCAGGGTAAGCACGGTGATGACGAACCAGAGGGTCAGGAACACCAGGGCGAGCGCGGTGATGCGCTGGGTCATCCAGTGGCCGACGCCTTCTTTCGCCGAACCCAGGCCGCGTGCGCGGGCGAGCGGGTTGCGCAGGTCCTTGCTCATGCGTGGCTCCCGGTCAGTACATAGGCCCAGACGACGACCGTGAGCACGATGGAGACGATGATCGCCATCCAGCTCGAACGGACGAACGACTCGATCGCGTAGCCCTTGCCGGTGTCCTGGACCAGGTGACGGATGCCGTTGCACAGGTGATAGAAGAAGGCCAGGGTCCAGCCGATCATGACGATCGTGCCGAAGGGGCTGGCGGCGCAGGCGGTAAAGGTCGCGAAGGCGTCCTGACCGGCAGCGAGGGCGGCGAGGCCCCATACGATGAGCAGGCTACCGACAGCGAGGATGATGCCGGTGGCGCGATGCAGGATGGAAGAAGCCATCTGCACTTGCCACTTGTAGACCTGGAGATGCGGTGAGAGCGGTCGTCCCGTTTGTGCCATGGCGGCTATCCTGGATTGGAATCGCTGATGCCCGACGGTCTCCCCTCGCCTTCCGATCTCAGAAGTCGATGCAGCGTCCGTTCTTTTCCCAGTCGCCGTAACGCGTTGGGTCCAATGGCGCTTTCTCGACCCCTGGCGTGCCGTTCGTGGGGACGACCGGCCTGACGAGCGGTTTCGCCGGAGCGGAATCGTTCGCGTCTTTGGGTTCGGAGGGATTGTCGGACATGGTTATAAAGCCCTAAAAGCGTAATACCTGTGCCACCTCAGCACAACCTTCACGATCATGAAGAGGGTTGGTTTGGCCTTGGCCCGGCCGTATATCTTACGCTTCCGCCCTGCCTTGCGCCTCCCCATGCCGAGCCGTACCACTCGCACCATCACCCTGACCGGCCCGGACGCGGCCTCGTTCGCCAATGCCCAGTTCAGCAGCGACGTCCTCGCACTGGCACCCGGCCAGTGGCAGTGGAGCGGCTGGCTCGACCCCAAGGGGCGGGTGCGCGCGTTGCTTCAGATCGCCCGGCCTGAAGAAGATCGACTGGTGGTCGTCCCACGCGGTGGCGATGGCGAAGCGATCGCGAACGACCTGCGTCGTTTCGTCTTCCGTTCGAAGGTGAAGATCATCGTGTCCGATGTGCTGCACGCCAGCGATGGCGATGCACTCGACGACATGCATGCGCGCGAAGACGAACGTGGTGCGATCAGTTTCGGCGAAGGCGATGCGTCGTTGCGTATCGGCAACACGATGGGAAGCGACGCGTGGCATGCACGACACGTGCACAAGGGTTACGCGTGGTTACCCGATGCGGCGATCGATGCCTTGCTGCCACCCGCGCTCTCGATGGAGCGACTGAGTGCCGTCTCGTTCAACAAAGGTTGCTTCCCCGGCCAGGAAATCGCAGCACGACTGCATCACCTGGGCGGCCATAAAAAACATATGCACATCGTTACATCCGATCGCGCGCTCGACGAAGGACATTCACTACGCATTGACGGAAAGACTGTCGGTATCGTGTTGATGTGCAACGCATCGACGGCGAAGCCTATATCTCTTGTCGTATTGGATGATGCTGCCGTACAGGTAGACACTCTTGACATCGAAGGTATGCGACTGCATATCGTGTCGACGTTCGATGCATGAGCATTCGTAACGGCCGCGTAAACAACGGCGTTCGTAAAATAAAGTTCTACGACATGTGTGAGTCAAAGCTGAACCGTGCCGCGCACGCACTTGCCAAATATGCGTCACGCCACTAGGCTCCGCCGATCCATTTAAGTGGCTGTGGTGTTGCATCACGGTTACACCCGCGACGATCCGTCGACGATGACGGCTCTGGCGCGACCCGGCAAAAAGCCGGAGCACGAAACGCGCGCACCATCTGATTGCGCGTAGTAAGCCGACGGAGCCGCCGCCCATCGCGATGCCGCTCCCTTTCGGCAAACCCCAATTACCGAACGGCTCCGGACAGCCGTTTTGTACAGTCACAGTGTGTGACGCCCGACTCATCCGCGTAACTGATTCTCAGCGGGTGCCTTCGGTTGGTCCAGGTAGTAACGGCCTGCCCGCCCGTCTACCGCTCATACGTCCCCCATGGCCTTTCCAAAGAAAGCCGCAAGTGACGGAAAAGCTCGTTGGAGGCAGATACACATGAAACTTTCCGCATTGCTATGGATGGCGTCCGTCCTTCCAAGCCACCTCGCTGACCAGACGTGCCTGGCGACGACGGTGTATCTCGAAGCACGTAGCGAACCCACCATCGGCCAGTACGCCGTGGCGGAAGTCGCCCTACGGCGCCGCGATCGCGGCATGGGCGGCAACAAGGTGTGTGCAGTCGTCTCGGCTCCACGCCAGTTCGCCATTACCACCACACCGAAGGATTTCGAGGTAACCGACCTCGTGGCGTGGACCAAGGCGTGGAAAATCGCCGGCGACTCCCTGAATAACTGGAGCCTGCCAAAGAGCGAACGCCTGGTCTATGTTCCGCAGGCTGATCATTTCGCGACCGTAGCCGTCGCGCCGAGCTGGTCCGCCAGCCGCATCGTTCGCAAGATCGGTGACCACGCGTTCTACGCCGTCAACTGACGTAAGCGAAAGAACACGCGGGGAGAAGGAATCCAGGCGGGCAGCTTGGGATTCCCGGGAAAAGGGGCCCTCGGACGAGGGCTTTTTTTTGCACGAAAAAAAGGCCGGCTAACCAGCCGGCCTTTTTCATTTAGACGTCTAGACGTCCTACTACCTACGATAAACGTGATCACCCTGGATGACCACGTAATCGCCACGCCGCAGCTGAGGATCCTCACGCTGCGTCACCGTCGCCACTCGTCCGTCATCCAGGCGGATACGCACACGGAACGCGACTTCGTCCGCTCCGTTGCGCTGGCCCACGGCATTGCCCACGAAGCCACCTGCCACGGCGCCACCGACGGTAGCGGCCGTGCGGCCGTCACCGTGGCCGACCGTATTACCCAACAGGCCGCCGGCGACCGCACCGATCACGGCACCCAGGGGTGACGAGTCGCGCTGCGTGTACACCTGCTCCACATCGCTTACGGTGCCGCACTGGTCGCAGCCTCGCGGCGGACCGGAATACACCACGCGATCCTCGTGGTAAGTGCGTCGCGGCGGCTCATAGCACGCCGTCAACGACACGGTGGCAATGGCGACGGCGATAAGGCCGGACTTGCGGACGAAGCTGTGCATGGATGACGTCCTGGTGGATGTTGAAATCAACGCGCGTCGGAGATAACGGAAACGCCTTCCTGGACCTGGACGCGATCGCCCGGATCGTGATCCATGCGCACCGAGCGCGTCACGCCGTTGTATTCATAGCGCACGTCATAGGCGACGACCTTGTCGCCGCTGCTGCCCTGCACGGTCTCGCACTTGCGCACGGTGCTGGTGGTCGTATTCGATTCCTGACGATTCTGCTGGATCTCGTGACCGGCGTAACCGCCACCCACCGCACCGGCCACCGTGGCCAACGTGCGACCCTTGCCGTGGCCGATCTGGTTACCCAGCAGGCCGCCGGCGACGGCGCCAATGGCGGTACCGGCGATCTGGTGCTGATCCTTCACCGGCACATGGCGCGTCACGACCTCATCGTGGCACTGGCGCTGCGGAGCCGAAGCGGCCTCACGCACCGGATCCACGCTCACGACGCGGCCATATTTCGGACCGACCGGCTCGGGCGGCGGCGAAGCGGCAGCGTTGAGGGAGGCGCTAGCCGACCCCGGCGCATTGGCCACATCGGCGTTCGCATCGCGGTTGCAGGCGGAAAGGCTCAACACAAGGGCCGCGCCCAAACCAGCGTTCAGGACGGAAATCTTCAACCTGCTCATAACCCTACTCTCCTAACAAAGGTCAGCGACTCGATGGTGCCTTGGCCCCATCACCCGGAAGTCGCCTCGATCACATTTGACAGTCGTTAAACTGAACGACGCCTTAGACTCACGCCTACAACCCCACCGGCCGCTGACTGACATGCTCGATTTGGTAGACACCCACGCACATCTGGACGACCACGCGTTCGATCCAGACCGCGGCGCGATGTTCGACAGGGCTGCCGGGGCGGGCGTGAGGCGCTGGATCGTACCGGCGATCGATCGGGGAAACTGGGAAACCATCGAGGTTTTGTGTGCAGCGCGTGAAGGCGCCTTCCCTGCGTATGGCCTGCATCCGCTGCTGATCGGCGCTCACCGCGACGAACATCTCGCCGAATTGCCCACCTGGCTCGACGGGCACGGCGCTATCGCGGTGGGTGAGATTGGCCTGGATTTCTATGTCGAAGGCCTCGACCCCGCACGCCAGCGCGAGGTCTTCGTACGCCAGCTGGAAATTGCCAGGGAACACAACCTGCCCGTGATCGTGCACGCGCGGCGCGCCTTCGAAGAGACGATCCATACCCTGCGTCGCTTCCGCGGACTGCGTGGCGTGGTTCACAGCTTTTCAGGCAGCGAAGAGCAAGCCCGACAGCTCTTCGACCTCGGCTTCCACATCGGTATCGGCGGCCCGGTGACCTACGACCGCGCCAACCGCATCCGCCGCGTCGTCGCCTCGATGCCCCTCGAATGGCTGTTGCTGGAGACCGACGCTCCCGACCAACCGTGCGCCCATCACCGCGGCGAGCGCAACGAACCGGCCTTCATGATGGATGTGCTTGAGACGATTGCGTTGTTGCGAGAGACGCCCGTCGAAGACATTGCAGCAACGACAACGACGAACGCCGTAGAACTGTTCGGGCTTCCTTAGGCTTTCTGAGCGCGGCACGCTTAGGACAATCAGACGGTCGAGTACTCGAAATCGAAGAACGGCTCCTTGCCATGGCGACTGGCGCGAATATAGAAGCTGGCGCCAGGATTCCTGTCACCGATTTTGAGGACTTCGGCCAGAACGGCCACCCCGTCGTCGTCCAGAGGTACCTCAATCCACGAAGCCACTACGCTGCCGTAGAGAAGCAACGTTCCCGTGTCGTCGGGATCATAGACCGCGAAACGAAGATGGCCGTATCCAATGGGTGCGCCTTCGTCATTCCGGAGAAGGGCCGCAGCATCGACAGTTACTACTGAACGAACGGGAAACGTTTCACCACCGCCACTCACCCGTTCCATGGTGACTGGGGTGCGCGCTGAGACCTCCCTTTCGTAAGTCGCGCTTACCGCGCCCTCGGGATCATCAGCGGGGGCCACATGAATCCTCAACGCCCCAGGCGTAGTACCCGTAACCAGCGCGTCCTCCGCCATGAAATATCCATACTCACCGGTGATCGCAAAGGTCTCTGCCCTTGGCGTGGGATCGCCCTTGATGTAGAAAGCGCTCCCCGTCTGGTTATCCACCCCCACATCAAACAGAATGAGTGCGTTGACCACCGGCTGGTTTTGAGCGTTCAAAGCGAGCCCAAGGAGTTTCATCGCGGAGGAGTTCTGGTCGACGGTATCGCCTTGCGTCCCATATATCTCGAAACGAGCCACAGTGCCGGCGACGTTTCCTGACCTTCCGGCCTGAAGTTTGCGTGCTTCCTGCAACTCAGCAGGCGGAAGGACAATGAGAGCTCCCGTTTGTCCTTCCCGGCTGGACCCTTTCCTCATGGCGCGGAATTCCGACGAAGAGGGACGCTGGGTGGTTGTAGATTCCTTCATTTTGACTCTCCTTTTGATGTTTCACCGGACCACAGGTAACGCTCGATGCGGAACTTATTGCCGCAGGTCTCATGCAGATTCACCTTTAGCACGAGATCAAGCGCGTTCTTGAATGTTAAATCCCGTTTCTAGGCGTTGATTCGGCAGTCACGCCGGAACGCCTTCATCGCAAGCCGTTTCTTGGGTGAGCGTGGCGGGAGGCCGCGTAGCCGCTACAGGAAGCACATTGCGCCAAGGCCTAGATCCTTGTTAGCCTAATAGTTCACCAGCGAACTATTAGCCAGCGAAATGTCCAGACTCAAGCCCTGCGTCGATGCCCTCTACGAAGGCGTTGGCCGCGTTGCACAAAGCATCCCGGGGGTCCCGACGTCCGAGGTCTTCCTCGTCCGGCTGCTCATGCTGACCGCGGGTGCCCTGCTGCGCGAGTTCGAGAACAAGCTCAAGCCCTACGGCATGAACGACAGTGACTTCCGCACGCTGATGATGCTGTACAGCAGCGAGGACGGCAGTGCGACGCCGGGTGAGCTCTGTACGCTGGCCGAGCAGAAGCCAACCAACATGACGCGCATCGCCAACGCGCTGGCCAAGAAGGACCTGATCTCGCGGTCGCACGCCACCCACGACCGCCGACAGGTACTTCTCCGGATTACCCCGGCCGGCCGACGCTTCGTCAGCAAGATGCTCCCGCCGATGTTTCCACCCCTGGTAGAGAACTTCGCCTGCTTCAGCTCCACCGAGCGCAAGACCTTTGAAAAGCTCTTGAAGAAGCTCGCCTTGCACATCGACCCGACGGTCGACACGGACGACACGCCATGAAACCTGCCCTGCTCCGACCCGCACTGCTTGCGGTCGCGGTCGCCACCTTGCTCGCGGCCTGCCACATCCCGACGAAGATCGACCACCCCGCGCTGCGCGACGACGTTCCGCTCGCCGGCCTGGTGACGGATCAGCGTCCGGGCTGGCCCGCTGCCGAGTGGTGGCGCGCCTACGGCGATCCACAACTCGACACCTTGATGGACATGGCCCTGCGCGGCGCCCCCGATCTTGCCCAGGCGAAGACGCGAGTCGATACCGCGCAGCAGAACATCCGCGTCGCCGCCGCCCAGGCCGGTCTTCGCGTCGATGGCAGCGCACAGGTCGCCCGCCAGCGGATGAGCGAACATGGCCTGATCCCTGCGCAGTTCCTCGGCTTCACCTGGTACAACCAGGCCGACATCGGCGTGCAGGTCAGCTACGACTTCGATTGGTGGGGCAAGAAACGCTTCACCCTCGAATCCGCGATCGACAGTGCGCGTGCCGCGGAAGCGGAGCGTTCGGCGTCCTCACTGGCCATCCAGGCCGTGGTCGCCGACACCTATTTCGGCTGGCTTGCCGATATGTCGCGCGTGGCCATCGCCGACCGCCTGGTCGCCGTGCGCGAGCGCGCATTGCGCATCGCCGAGCTTCGCGTGAAGCAGGGTGTCGATGTCCCCGATACCGCCCAGCAGGCTCGTGCCGAACTGGCCGGCGCCCGCCAGCAGCGTGTCGCGCTGCAAGGTTCGGCGGATATTCGTCGCGCCTCGCTGGCCACGCTCGTCGGTGTCTCGCCAGCGCAGTTGCCGCCGCTCACGCCGCGCGCCCTGCCCGACGTCGGCACCGGACTTCCCGCGAACGTCGGCACCGATTTGATGGCACGCCGCCCGGATATCGCGGCCAGCCGCTGGCAGGTCGAAGCGGCGCTGCGCCAGACCGATGCGGCACGCGCGCAGTTCTTTCCCGATGTGAGCCTGAGCGGCATGGCTGGCCTGTCCAGCATCGACATGGACAAGATCTTCTCCGCCAGCAGCCGCGTGTTCTCACTGACCCCGGCCCTGCATCTGCCGATCTTCGAAGGCGGCACGCTCGAGGCCAATCACGGTGTCAGCCAGGCGCAGCTAGGTGCCGCCGTAGCTCAGTACAACGCCACCGTCGCCTCCGCAGCGCGTGACGTGGCCACGCAGGCCCTCGGCGCGCAGCAGCTCGCCGCGCGCCGTACGCAGCAGGCCGAACAGATCGACTCCGCCAAAACGCTGCTCGCCAGCGCGAAAGCCCGCGCCGCGCGTGGCGTCCGCGACGATCGCGAGTCGCTCGCCACCGAGGCCTCCCTCGCGCAGCAGCTGGACATGGACGCCGATCTTCAGGGCCAGGCCCTGTCCACCGACGTCGCGCTGATCAAGTCCCTCGGCGGCGGCTATCGCGCCGAAACCATCGATTCCTCTTCCACGCACAGCACGAACGGAACCCAAAGCCCATGAGCGCCACGACGACCGACACGCCGCAAACGAAGGACGAAGGTGGCAACGCACCCAAGGACAAGGGCAAGCGGAACCGTGCGCTGCTCATTGCCGCGCTGGTCTTCGGCCTGGCCGCCCTTGCGTGGTTCCTACTCTGGCTGTTCGTGTTCTCCAAGCGAGAAACCACCGACGACGCCTATGTCGGCGGAAATCAGGTAGGCATCTCGGCCCAGGTGCCGGGCATCGTCGTGGGCGTGTTCGCCGACGACACCCAGCGGGTCAACGCCGGCCAGGTGCTGGTCAGGCTTGACCCGACCGATGGCGACGTCGCCCTGCGCAAAGCCAGCAGTGCCCTTGCCCAGGCCGTGCGCCAGGTGCGCCAGCAGACGCAATCGGCCGCCAGCGCCGATGCCGCACTCGGCACGCGTCGCCAGGATCTCAAGCGCGCGCAGGACGATCTCAAGCGCCGCATTCCGCTTCTGGCCGAGAAAGCCGTGGCCCCGGAAGAAGTGCAGCATGCACGCGATGCCGTGGACACCGCACAGTCCGCGCTCGAGTCCGCGCAGCGCCAGGCCGATGCCTCGCGCGCCCTGGTCGACGGTAGCGACGTGGAGACCAACCCTACGGTGGAGCAGGCACGTGCCGGATTCCGCCAGGCCTGGATCGCCGCGCAGCGCAATGCCATCGTCGCGCCCATCGACGGTTATGTCGCGCTACGCAGCGTGCAGGTCGGCAACAGTGTGCAGCCCGGACAGCAGCTGATGACCGTGGTGCCCCTGCACGACCTCTGGGTGGATGCCAACTTCAAGGAAAGCCAACTGCGCCATGTGCGTATCGGCCAGCCCGCGAAGATCGAATCCGATATCTACGGCGGCGGCACGGAATACCACGGCAAGGTCGTCGGTCTTGGCGCCGGCACGGGCAGCGCGTTCTCCCTGCTTCCCGCGCAGAACGCCACCGGGAACTGGATCAAGGTCGTGCAGCGCATTCCGGTGCGCATCGCCCTGGATCCGAAGGATCTCGACACGCATCCCCTGCGCATCGGCCTGTCCACGGCCGTCACCGTCGACATCACCGACGACAAGGGCGACGTGCTGGCCAAGTCGCCCTCGACGACGCCGGTCGCGCAGACCAGCGTCTATGACGACGTGGCCGCCAAGGCCGATGCTGCCGCGGACGTCATCGTGCGCAAGAACCTCGGAGCGAGTGTGCCTTGAGCGACGCCACCACCACGCCCGACGCCGTTCCCGCGAACGGCGCCAAGCCGTTGCAGGGCGGCAAACTGGTCGTGCTGACGATCGCCGTCGCGTTCTCCACGTTCATGGAGATCCTCGACACGACGATCGTCAACGTGGCCGTGCCGCATATCGCCGGCAGCCTCGGCGTCAGCGCTAGCGAGGGTACCTGGGCGATCAGCTCGTACTCCCTCGCCAGCGCGATCATGCAGCCGCTGACGGGCTGGTTGGCCAAGCGCTTTGGCGAAGTGAAAACCTTCGTCTTCTCGGTGATGCTGTTCGTGCTGTTCTCGATGCTCTGCGGCCTCGCGACCAGCATGCCGATGCTGGTGATCTTCCGCCTGCTGCAGGGTGCGGGCTCGGGACCGATGGTGGCGTTGTCGCTGTCGCTGCTGCTATCGAGTTATCCAAAGACCAAGCAGGGCATGGCGCTGGCGATGTGGGCGATGACCGTGGTGGTCGCGCCGATCTTCGGCCCCATCCTCGGCGGCTACCTCACCGACAACTTCTCGTGGCCGTGGATCTTCTACATCAACGTTCCCGTGGGGGCGCTGGCCGGTGTGATCACCTGGACGATCCTGCGCGACCGCGAGACGAAGATCATGCGGGCGCCGATCGACACGGTCGGCCTGGCCTTGCTCGTGATCGGCGTCGGCTCGCTGCAGTTCATGCTCGACAACGGCAACGACCACGACTGGTTCGCCTCGCCGCTGATCCTCACCCTGGGCCTGATCGCGCTGGTCGCACTGGTTTTCCTGGTGATCTGGGAACTCACCGCGAAACACCCCGTGGTCGACCTGTCGTTGTTCGGCCGGCGCAACTTCGCCGTGGGCGTGACCGCACTGTCGCTGGGCATGCTCGCCTTCTTCGGCATCAACGTGGTGTTTCCGCTCTGGTTGCAGACCACGCTCGGCTATACCTCAACCTGGGCCGGCCTCGCCACGGCGCCGGTGGGCATCCTCGCCTTCATCGTCTCGCCCTTCATCGGCAGGAACATCCAACGACTGGAACTGCGCGCGGTGGTGACCTTCGCCTTCATGGTGTTCGCCTTCACCTCGTTCTGGTTCGCCGGTTTCAATAGCGGCGCCTCGTTTGCCGCGCTGGTGCTGCCCCGCTTCATCATGGGCATCGCGATCGCGTGCTTCTTCATCCCGCTCAACCAGATCTTCCTGTCCGGCCTCAACCCGGACCAGATCGCCGGCGCGTCGGGCCTGGCGAACTTCTGCCGCACCCTCGCCTCCAGCGTGTCCACCGCGCTGACAGTGACGCTCTGGACGCACCGCGGCGAGGCCCACCATGCCTCGCTGACCGAGTACGTCACCCACGCCGCGCCCGCCACCACCGCTTACTCGAACCAGCTGGCAACGCTCGGCATCCAGGGCAAGCCGGCACTGGCGGTGATCGACCAGATCCTCAACCGGGAAGCCCTGACCCTGGCCGTCAACGACGTGTTCTTCGGGTGTGCCGTCCTGTTCCTCGCCCTTATTCCGATTCTCTGGCTGGCCAAACCGCCGTTTGGAAATGCCGGCGGTGCGGCGGCGCATTAAATTGCCGTTATCTGAATCGATTTAAAGACGACATGTGAAATCTGAAAACGATTACGCCCCCATTCGACAACTGGTGCGGCGCAATACCTCGTGGTAGCTTTCGCCGCATGGCACAAACCCTACGCATCATTAAGAAGTACCCGAACCGCCGTCTTTATGACACGGAGATCTCGAGCTATATCACGCTGGAGGAAGTCCGCCAGCTGGTGCTCGATGGGGAAAACTTCGAAGTCCGCGACGCCAAGTCGGGCGAGGATCTGACGCGCTCCGTCCTCCTGCAGATCATTGCGGAGCACGAGGAGCACGGCCAGCCGATGCTCTCCCCGCAGTTGCTTTCGCACATCATCCGCTTCTACGGCGACTCGCTGCAGGGCTTCATGGGGCCCTACCTGGAGCGTAGCCTGCAGGTGTTCCTCGATCAGCAGCAGCAGTTCCGCAACCAGCTGAACAGCCTGATGGGCCAGACCCCCTGGTCGATGCTCAACGAGATGACCGAGCGCAACCTCGACGTATGGAAGTCGATGCAGCGTGGTTTCCTCGATGCGGCCACGGCGAAGCCGGCCGAACCTGTCACGCGGACCACGCGCCCGACGGGCAAGAAAGCCAGCTAATCCTGACGCTGCGCCGCGGGCTTGCTCCCGGCGGCGCTGCGGCGCACGATGCGCTGCCCTGCAATATCGCGCCCCCGAATCAGGCCGCCCATGCCCCGTAACGACATCGCCGTGGTCGGCGCCGGATTGGTCGGCGCCCTGGTTGCCACCTTGCTTACCCAGCGCGGCTTTCGCGTCACGGTGTATGAGAAGCGCTCCGATCCGCGCCGCGCCGGTTTCCAGGGCGGCCGATCGATCAACCTCGCCCTGGCCGAACGCGGCCTGCATGCCCTGCGCGCCACCGGCCTGGCCGACAAGGTGCTCGAGCAGGCGGTAATGATGCGTGGCCGCATGGTCCACGATCCCGCTGGCCACAGCGGTCTGCAGCGCTATGGCGTGGACGACTCCGAGGTGATCTGGTCGGTTTCCCGTGGCGGCCTGAACACGCTCATGCTCGACGCCGCGGAAGCGGCAGGTGCCACGGTCCATTTCGACCAGGGGCTGGTCTCGGCCGATCTCGACGCCGGTACCCTGACCCTGAGCGATCCTCAGGGCAACGCGCGCACCGTCGAGGCACCGGTCGTGATCGGCGCCGATGGCGCGGGCTCCGCGCTGCGCGCGGCGATGCACCTGCACTCGCCCCTGGGCGAGCGCATCGAGGAACTCGGCCACGGCTACAAGGAGCTGGAGATCCCGCCGCGAGCGGACGCCTCTGCACCCTTTGCGATCGAGCGCAATGCCCTGCACATCTGGCCACGTGGTCACTACATGTGCATCGCGCTGCCGAACCGCGAAGGCAGCTTCACCGTCACGCTGTTCCTGCCGAACGACGGTGAGCATCCGAGCTTCCGCAGCATCGCGGGCGCCGGCGCCGCGGAGGCCTTCTTCCGCACCGACTTCCCGGATGCGCTGGCCCTGATGCCGGAGTTCGCCACCGACTGGGCGGCACATCCCGTGGGCAC
>Ga0182006_1001675_pt1 | contig 13013 bp, 10 predicted proteins | sample Sormic07211104_1_FD_123022 | JGI IMG/M metagenome (GOLD analysis project Ga0182006, IMG submission 123022) | Rhizosphere microbial communities from Sorghum bicolor, Mead, Nebraska, USA - 072115-104_1 MetaG | ecosystem: Host-associated > Plants > Roots > Rhizosphere | place: USA: Nebraska...
AAGCGTCGCCTGCCGTTGTTGCAGCTCCTTGCCGTGGCACCACCACGGCGCGTCGCTGCGCCTAGGCAGTCAACGCTTGGCGACCTCTCGCACTCACAGATTGAATGTGAACAGGCCCTAATGTAGGTGAAGTCTAGGACACGCCAGTCCCGACCGGAATGCACAGGGAGCGGCGACGGATTCAAGCACAGTGCCTGTCAAGCCGCGCGCGCAAAGACTCGCCGACGATGTGTACAGTAGCTGAAGTTGCGGGTGTCTGCTTTTCTGTACCGGAACTGTCCGGCCACTGTACTGTTATCCATACGCCCATCCGTACCGGCTGCTGCCGGGCTCAGTCATCCAGCGGCAGCGCCAGTGTCTCCTTGATTTCTTCCATCACCACATAGCTCTTGGACTGCGCCGCCCCCGGCAGCTGCAGCAGGATGTCGCCCAGCAGCTTGCGGTATTCCGCCATGCCCCGGATGCGTGCCTTGATGAGGTAGTCGAAGTCGCCCGAGACCAGGTGGCATTCCTGCACTTCGGGAATGCGCAGCACCTCGCGGCGGAACTGCTCGAACATGTTGCCGGACTTGTGATTGAGTGTGATCTCCACGAACACCAGCAAGGTCGCGCCCAATGACTCGGGATTGACGCGCGCGTAATAGCCGCTGATGACGCCATCGCGCTCCATGCGCCTGACCCGTTCAATACACGGCGTGACCGACAAACCCACCTGCTCCCCGAGCTCCTTCATGGAGATGCGGCCATCCTTTTGCAGCACGGCCAGGATGCGGTGATCGAGCTTGTCGAGGGTGCGAATGGACTGTTGCTGGGTTCTCATGAAATTTTCCCGTTTCAGCGCGATTTTCATGAAACTTTCATGAAATCAGCAAGAAATATGAAAACAAATACTATTTATTCGCCCATATGATAGCTGAATCTTCTAATCCACAAGCCTTTTGCAGCGGCATCAACGAAACGGGGAGTTCAGCATGCGCGTCGTCATTCTTGGAAGCGGTGTCATCGGGGTCACCAGCGCCTGGTATCTGGCCAGGGCCGGTCACGATGTGACCGTGCTGGACCGCCAGCCCGGCCCCGCGCTGGAAACCTCCTTCGGCAATGCCGGCCAGATCTCTCCCGGCTATGCCTCGCCCTGGGCCGCCCCCGGTATTCCCCTGAAGGCCATCAAGTGGATGTTCCAGGAACATGCCCCGCTGGCCATCCGCCCGGACGGCACGCTCAACCAGCTGCGCTGGATGTGGCAGATGCTGCGCAACTGCAACGCCGAAAGCTACGCCGTCAACAAGGAACGCATGGTGCGCCTGGCTGAATACAGCCGCGACTGCCTGCGCGACCTGCGCGCCGATGTCGGCATCCCCTATGAAGGCCGCCAGCAAGGCACGCTGCAACTGTTCCGCTCGCAAGAACAGCTCGAGGGTGCCGCCAAGGACATCGCCGTGCTGCAGGAAGCCGGCGTCCCCTTCGAACTGCTGACCCCGGAACAACTGGGCGGTGCCGAGCCGGCGCTGGAGAAGGTACGCGGCAAGCTCACCGGCGGCCTGCGCCTGCCCAATGATGAGACCGGCGACTGCCAGCTCTTCACCACCCGCCTGGCCAAGATGGCCGAGCAACTGGGCGTGAAATTCCGTTATGGCGTCTCGATCGATGCCCTCACCATGGCCGGTGGCAAGATCGCCGGTGTGGTCTGCGGCAAGGAACTGGTGCAGGCCGACAGCTACGTGGTCGCCCTCGGCTCCTACTCGCCACAACTGCTGCGCGACATCCCCGGCCTGCCGGGCATTCCGGTGTATCCGCTCAAGGGTTACTCGATCACGGTGCCGATCACCGATGCCTCGGCCGCACCGGTCTCCACCATTCTCGACGAGACCTACAAGATCGCCGTTACCCGCTTCGATGACCGCATCCGCGTCGGTGGCATGGCCGAGATCGTCGGCTATGACACGGCCCTGAAGGCCAAGCGCCGCGCCACGCTGGAACTGGTGGTCAACGATCTGTTCCCCGGGGCAGGCGACACGAAGCAAGCCAGCTTCTGGACCGGCCTGCGCCCGATGACCCCGGACGGCACGCCCGTGGTCGGTGCCACCCCGGTCTCGAACCTGTACATCAACACCGGTCACGGCACGCTGGGCTGGACCATGTCCTGCGGTTCGGGCCAGCTGCTGGCGGACCTGATCTCGGGCCGCCGCCCTGCCATCGCCCATGAAGACCTGTCGGTGGCGCGCTACATGGCCTCGGGCAGCACCGTGCAGACGCCGCGCCTGGCAGGGGCCTGATCGCTGCAACAGGACATCCTCGATAGTCTCTTCTGCATCCCTCGCAGAATGGTTGGCCGGAGTGAAATGCTCCGGCCTTTTTTATGCGCGCAGTCAAGCCAGCGACAAGGCCCTTGAAACGGGCACCACCGCTGTCGAAGAAGCCGCCACCGCGGTCGGCACGTCCGCTTCGCCGGGCAATTTGAAGGCCTGCATCAGCGTCACCAGCCGGCTGGCCTGCGCGCTCAGGCTTTCCGCAGCGGCGGCCGATTGCTCCACCAGCGCGGCATTCTGCTGGGTGACGTCATCAAGTTGCTGCACGGCGGTCCCGACCTGCGAGATGCCCTGGGTCTGCTCCTGCGTGGAAACGCCGATCTCGCCCACCAGCGCCGCCACCTGGCGCACCTGCGTGACCACGCCACCGATGGCCTGCGAGGCTTCTTGCACCTTGGCGTAGCCGCTGTCGACCTTGTCCACGCTCTCTTCGATGAGGGTCTTGATCTCGCGCGCGGCCTGCGCAGAACGCTGGGCCAACGTACGCACTTCCGAGGCCACCACCGCAAAACCGCGCCCCTGCTCGCCGGCCCGCGCCGCCTCGACCGCCGCATTGAGGGCGAGGATGTTGGTCTGGAAAGCAATGCCATCGATCACCGAGATGATCTCCTTGATGCGCGCAGAACTGGACGCGATGCCCCCCATCAGATCCACCACGCCCGCCACCGCTTCGCCGCCCTGGCTTGCGGCCTGGCTCACGGCATCGGCGCGCTGGACGGCCTCGCCCACGGTCTGCGCATTGTGCCTGACGGAGCCGGTCAGCTGCTCCATCGAGGCCGCCGTCTCTTCCAGGTTGGAAGCCTGTTCCTCGGTGCGCTGACTCAGGTTGAGGTTGCCATCGGCGATCTCGGAAGCGCCGGTATCAATGGCGTGGCAGCTCTTGTAGACCTCCTGTACCAGATGCGACAGACGCAGGCGCATGCCTTCCATGGCGGCCAGCAGGCTGTGCTGATCGCCCTCACGCAGACGCACCGCACTGGCCAGATCACCCTGCGCGATGGTCTGCGCCACCTCCATCGCATAATGCGGCTCGCCGCCCAGCTGGCGCGTGATCGAGCGCTGGATCAACGTGGCGAAGGCCACTCCCAGCACCACCATCGCACCGAGCAAGGCCACCAGATACCAGGCCGTGCGTTCGACGCTGGCGGCGGAACGATCGATATGGTCCTGCACCGCCTGGTCATAGATCTTGACGATCTTCAGGAAGACGTCGCGCAGCTTGACGTGCGCCGGATCCGTATTCTTCTGCAACTCGGCCAGCGCGCCGGCGGTATCGCCCTGGTCGGCCTTTTCCATCAGGGTCTGGAAGGACTGGCGGTAGACCGGCCAGGCCTGGTTCAGGGCTGCCACCAGCGGCTCCAGTTCAGGGGTTTTCTCGGTGCGCTGCAGATAGTCGAAGGCCTCCTGGATCTGCGCTTCCGCCTTCTGGTTGAAGGTCCGGGTGCCGATGCGCGAGTTGGGATCGCCGGCATTCGGATAGAGGTAGGAATAACCGCGCCGGAAATGAATCGCCATGGCCAGCGCGGCGGTATTGAGCGTCTGCATCGGTGCCAGCCGCTCCCGGTACATCTCCCGTTCCAGCGCACTGATGCTGCGCAGACTCAGAATGCTCCAGCTGACCATGACCAGCATGGCGACCAGAAAAAGGGCAGACAGCATGGCCAGCCGCGCAGAGACGCGCAGCGATTGCAGAAATGACATGGTGAATCCTCCCGAGTATGGCGAACTATCGTTGTTGTTTGCTGCGCACCCCTGCGCGAATGCCATCGTTACACCGGTAGCCGGCAAGTTGTACGATGTCGGTCTAATTTACACCAGAGTGAGCCAGAATATGAAGGAATTTACCTAACAAGCGGCTCACGGGCTGCCACGACGCGCCGCCAGAGCCGCCACATGGGCGGAGGGGACCTGCCCCGTCATGCGTTTGAACATGGTCGAGAAGGTCGCCGGCTGTTCGTAGCCGAGATCGTAGGCAATCGCCGTCACCGACTGTCCCAGCGCCAGCCGCGAGATCGCATTGACGATGCAGGCGCGCAGCCGCCATTGCTGGAAGCCCATGCCGGTCTGCGCCAGGAATCTGCGGGTGAAGCTGCGCTCGCTCATGTGCAATTGTTCGGCCCACTCGGCCGGGCGCGCGCGGATCGAGGGCGATCGCATGAAGTCGCGACACAGCGCCCCCAGCTTCTCCTCCTGCGGCAGCGGCACGTACATGGGAATCTCGCGGGCGCGGGCGATCTCCTTGAGCAGCAGGTGCATCAGCGCCTCCTCGCGGCTATCGGGTGCGTAATGCGGATCGATGCGGGTGGCTTCGATCAGCAACTCGCGCAACAGCGGATGCACCTCCAGCACCTGGCAGGTCCGCGCGGCGCGCGGCGCATGTTCGGGCTCGACGAAGGCGCTGCAGGTCGTCACCGGCAAGAGCATGCGGCTCTGGTGCTCGCGCCCGGAAGGAATCCACACCGCGTGCTGCGGCGGCACCACCCAGGCCCCATCCTGCGTCACCACCTGCATCAATCCCCCCAGCCCGAACAGCAACTGCGCCCGGCGATGGCTGTGCCAGGCCTGCAGCGAATCGCGCGCGTAATCGGCGCCGGCCGCCACCACCGGGCGCGCGATGCGGTCAACCCGGTCGATGGGCAGCGGGGAACGGGAGAGAGAAGGCTTGCGCATGGTCTGGTCTCGCTTGGCGTACATGCAAAGATGACGCACCGATGTTGGAAACTCCGCCACCACGAAGCTTGCCTCGCAGCTTGGCGTAAATTCAAACATTCTTGACCCAAGTACGAAAGTCAGTCAACCGGCCCTGCCCTACTGTACGGTTTTCATCCAACGATTTCGCCATGCCTCCTCCCCTCCTCTCCGGCATCCTGGTCGCGCTCATCTGGGGCGTACAGCCCGTGATCTCGCGCTACGGCTTGCAGCAAGGGCTCACGCCGCTGGATGCGACCTTGATGCGCTTTCTTACCAGCGGCCTGCTGATCCTGCCCTTTGCCTGGCGGCGCGGGCTCTGGCAGGCCTGCGGTGTCGGCTGGGGGCGCGGGCTGGCGCTGTTCCTGCTGTCGGGCCCCTTGTTCAGCCTGGTGCTGGTGGCGGGCGTGAACTACGCGCCGGCTTCACATGGCGCGCTGATCCATCCGGCCCTGACGCCGCTGTTCGGCATGGCGATCAGCCGCTTCGCCCTCGGGCAGCGCGAACGCATCTCCCTGTGGGGCGTGCTACTGCTGCTTGCCGGACTGGTACTGGTGGCGCTCAATGGCATCCTCGCCAGCGGCGGACTGGCTCCCGATGGCGCGTGGCGCGGCGATCTGCTGTTTGTGCTCTCGGCGCTGATGTGGTCGAGTTACCTGATGCTCAATCGCGCCTGGAAGATTGCGCCCCTGGATGCGGTGGCGCTGACGCAAGTGCTGTCGCTGGCCTGCATGCTGCTGGCGCTGCCGTGGCTGGGCACGCAGACTTTCAGCAAGCCGGCCTCGGCACTGCTGCTGCAGAGCGCCTACCAGGGCGTGCTGGTGAGCATCGTCAGCGTGGCCTTGTTCAACTGGGTGGTGGCGCGGCTGGGCGTGAAGGCGCTCATGCTCAATGCGCTCTCACCGCTGTTTGGCGTAGTGGCCTCGGCGTGGATCCTGGGCGAGACGCTGTCGGTGTCGATGATGACCGGTGCCGTGGCCATCGTCGCCGGACTGGGCGTGACCATGAAAAAGAAACGCCCGGTGCGCACACCGGGCGACTGATGCAGACGGCGCGCCTGCGGCCGCTCAGGGCCGTACGGCCCCGTTGACCGCCAGATACACCGCATACAGCGAGGTGGTGGCGGTGATGAAGAGGCGATTGCCGCGCGGCCCGCCGAAGACCACATTGGACACCACTTCCGGAATCAAAATCTTGCCCAGCAAGGTGCCATCCGGCGCATAGCAGTGCACGCCATCGCCGGCCGAGGTCCAGATGTTGCCCTGGGCATCCAGCCGGAAACCATCGGCCAGCCCCGGATCGATGGTTGCAAACACCTCGCCGCCCTTGAGCGTGGCGCCCTCCACCACATCGAATACGCGGATGTGATGCGGCCCGCCCGCACGGTGCGTGAGGCCGGTATCGGCGATGTAGAGGCGGCTTTCATCGGTGGAGAACGCCAGCCCGTTGGGGCGCTCCAGGTCGCTGCTGACGAGGCTGATGTCACCGCTGTCGCCATCGATGCGATAGACATTGCACGCACCGATTTCGCTCTCGGCCTGATAGCCTTCGTAATCGCTGTTGATGCCGTAATCCGGATCGGTGAACCAGATCGAGCCATCGGACTTGACCACCACGTCATTGGGCGAATTGAGACGCTTGCCCTGCCAGTGCGAGGCCAGCGTGGTGATGCTGCCATCGTGTTCGGTGCGGACCACGGCGCGGCCACCGTGCAGGCAGCCGACGATGCGGCCTTCACGGTCCAGCGTATTGCCGTTGTTGAAGTGGGAGGGCTGGCGAAATACGCCCGCCCCTGCGCCCTCGGACCAGCGCATCAGGCGATTGTTGGGGATGTCGCTCCAGACCAGTTCCTGCGTGGCCGGCAGCCACACCGGGCCTTCGGCCCAGCGGCAGCCGTGGTAGAGACGATCGACCTGGGCGGTGTCGATGACCATGCGGCGAAAGCGCGGATCGAGATGCTGGAAGGGGGTATCGGGCAAGGACATGCGTTCTCCTTTTCGGTGTAATTGACGCTGGCGCCTCAGCGATACTGGCGGCGGCGGCCGGAACAGACGATCACGGCGATGATGATGAGACCCGACAGCACCGAGCGTTCGCCCGCCGACAGGCCCACCACGTTCAACAGCGTATTGGTGAAATACAGGAACAGCGCCGCGCCCCAGATCCCGGCCACGCTGGGCCGGCCACCGGTGACGCTGGTGCCGCCGATGACCACCACGGCCACCGACATCAACAGGTATTCATTGCCCATGTCGAGCGAGGCACCGCCCGAGAAACCCGCGATGAGCAAGGCGCACAGCGCCGCAAAGACCGCGCACAGCACGTAGCACAGGCAGCGGATGCGTTCCACGCCGATGCCCGCCAGCCAGGCCGCGCGCGCATTCTGGCCGACCGCCGAGAGGAAGCGGCCGAACAGCGTGCGCCCCAGTATCCAGGCCAGCCCCAGCGCCACGGCCAGCACCAGCCAGGCCAGTTGCGGAAGGTGCAGCAGCCATCCGGTCGCGAAGCTGGCCAGCAATTGTGGTGGCGTGATTTTGAGGCCCTGCCCGACATGAATCGCCAGCGACTGCAGGATGAAGGACGACGACATGGTGGCGATGATGGGCGGAATCTGCAGCAGGCGGATCAGCAGGTAATTGGCCAGCCCGATGCCCACACCCACCCCGAGCGTGACCAGCAGCCCGAGCAGGATGCCGCCATCCTCGCCGCCCATGGTACGCAAGCCCAGCGCCCCGGCCAGCGCGATGGTGGACGGAATGGAGAGATCGATGTTGCCTGGCCCGGTGGTCACCACCAGCATCTGCCCCAGGCCCACCAGCACCATCAGCGCCCCGAAAGAAAACGCCGACAAACCGATATTGAACGCCGCCTCCGGCCCGGCCACCGCCAGCGTGGCCAGCCACAGCAGGGCCGCCCCCATGAAGGACCAGACCCAGGGCCGCTGTTGCAGCGCGGCCCCCATCGTTGCACGCGCGGCGCTCATTGACGTTCTCCCCGTGCCGACAGCAGGATGCGCATCGACAACACGATGATCAGGATCGCGCCCTGCAAGCCGATCTGCCACTTCGGCGCGATGTTGAGGAAGGACAGGAACGAGGCCGCAATCCCCAGCGTGATGGCCCCCAGCGTGGCACCGATGGGCGAGACCTTGCCGCCGATGAAGCTGCCGCCGCCCAGGATCACGGCGGCAATCGAGATCAGCGTGTAGCGCTGCGCAATATTGGCATCGGCCGAGGTGGTGATGCCGACCAGCGTCAGCGCAGAGAAGATGCCCAGCACACCGGCCAGCCCGTACATCAGCGCCTTGGCGCGCACCACCGAACCGCCGCTGCGCACGATGGCCTTGGGATTGCCGCCGGCACCGCGCAGCCGCACGCCCAGCGAGGAACGCATCAGGAACCAGTGTCCGCACAGCGCGATCAGGACCGCATAGACGATGGGCGTAGGCACCCCCGGAATGGCCAGGTTCATCACATCCTGTATCCATTGCGGCGTGGCACCGCCCGGCATCGGCAGCAGGATCAGCGCCCAGCCGCCCCAGACGAAGGACAGGCCCAGCGTCACCACGATGGACGGCAGATCGAACAATTCCACCAGCGCGCCGATGGCCGCGTACAGCAGCACGCAGGCGACCAGCGCCGCCACGCCCAGCAGCGGACGCTCCGGCAACCAGGTCACGGCGATGCAGGAGACCAGGCTGATGAAGGCACCGATGGACAGATCCAGGTCATTGACGGCGATGATGCACAGCTGCGCCATGCTGGCCAGGATCATCGGCACGGCCAGATTCAACAGCAGACCCAGCCCGAAATAACTCATCGTATTGGGATTGATCCAGAAGATCGGTGCCAGCACCACGGCCAGCGTGGCCATGGGCAGCAGCAGGGTCTGGATCTCGTGGCGCGACAGCAGGCCGTGGCGCGCACGCACGGGGGTGCGGGCAAGCGTAGTCATGCGCGGGCTCCTTCGAGTGGGGGTGTGACGGTGCCGCCATCGGCGCGCACGTTGCCGAAGGACGCGGCGATGATGCGTTCCTCCGAGAGTTCATGGCGGGCCAGTTTCAGGGTGACCTGCTGCTGGTAGAAGACGTAGGTCGCATCGCAGTATTCGAGCTCGTCGTTCTCGGTGGTGTACCAGACGAAGCTGCGGCCGCGCGCCGCTTCTGCGCGGATCAGGCGATACATGTCGACCTTGGTGCCGAAGTCGACGCCGCGCATGGGATCGTCCATCAGGATCAGTTCCGCATCCGACGACAAGGCCCGCGCAAACAGCACCTTCTGCTGGTTGCCACCGGACAGCGAGAGGATATTGTTGGACAGGTCCGGCGTACGGATCGCCACGCGCTCATGCCACTGGCGGCCCAGCTCGGCCTCGGCAGCACGATCGATTACGCCGCCGCGCGCCAGATGCGGCAGCTCGCGGATGCTCAGGTTGCGCAGGATGCTCCACAGCGGGAAGTTGCCATCGCGCGCGCGATCCCCGGCCACGAAGGCCACCCGCATCTTGCCGCGATATTGCTCGAAGAGCCGGATCAGCATCTCGGTCTGCCCCTGCCCCGCCAGCCCGGACAATCCGACCACCTGGCCACGGCGCACGCCCAGTGCACCGACCGGTGACGCTGCCGGCAGTTTCACTTCCAGCAGTTGCTGGCTTTGCACGTCTGCGGACTCCGATTCCTGTTGCGCCTGCTGTTCGGCCTGACGCTCGATCTGCTTCTGGTCGGCGTGGCCCATGGCGTGGACCAGCGCATCACGCGTGAGATGGGCGGTGTGATCCTGCAAGACCAGCTGTCCATCGCGCATGACGGCAATGCGATTGCAGCAGTCAAAGATCTCGCCCAGCATGTGCGAGATGAAGACCAGGCTCATACCGTCTTCAAGACGCCGGCGGATGTAGGCCGTGAGCCGCGCTGCCGTTTGCGCATCGAGACTGGAGGTCGGTTCATCGAGGATCAGCAGGCGCACCGGCGCATCCACCACCGTGAAGGCGCAGGCGATTTCCACCATCTGGCGCTGGGTGATGCTGAGTTCGCCGACGATGCGATCGGGATCGATGCCATGGCCGGGGAAGATGTCATCGAGCTTCTCCGTCACCAGCTTGCGCGCCCGGCGCCGCCAGCCCCAGCCCTTGAGCTGCGGATGAAACACGCAGAGGTTTTCGGCCACATTGAGGTTCTGGCACAGGGACAATTCCTGGAAGACGCAGCGCACGCCCAGCCGGTAGGCGGCCTGCGTGGTGTAGTTCTGGCGGGCCTGACCGTCGATGATGATCTGGCCGTCGTCACCGGGCAGCACGCCGGCCAGCACGTTCATGAGAGTGGACTTGCCCGCGCCGTTGTGGCCGACCAGGCCCCAGCATTCACCGGGCTGGATGTCCACGCTCACATCTTGCAGCGCCTTGACGGGACCAAAGGACTTGCGGATATGCGACAGGCTGCACAAGGCGGCCGAGGGGGGATGGCTGGCGTTCACGCTGGATCACCTGTGTTCTTGAGGCAGTGGATGCGCCCATGGCCCGCGCGCCGCCTTCAACGAGGCGGTCTGCGCGGGGATGGGACAGGACTTACTTGGACTTCGGCGTATCGAGCAGCTTGACGGTATCGGCCTGGGAGAAGCCGATATCAGCCACCCCGCCCTGCGGCGTCTTGGCCAGCGCATCCGGCAGTTGTTCCGCGGTCAGGTAGAGCAGCGGTGCCACGATATCGACGTCCTTGGGGATCTTCTTGCCGGCCAGCACCTGCTGCGCCACCCAGAAGGCCACCGTCACTGCGCCGGGCGGATTGGAAGCGGAATAGGTCTTGTAGCCGCTGGGGATCTGGGTCTTCCACCATTGCAGTTCGTCCTCGCGGTTGCCGAGGATGATGATGGGCAGTTCGCGATTGGCGGCCTTGAAGGCTTGCGCCACGCCGAAGCCATCGCCGCCCTGGGTGACCACGCCATCGACCTTGGGCAGGGTCGGCAGAATGCCGGCCACGGCCTTCTGGGCCACGGTCTGCGCCCAGTCGCCGTTGACGGAGCCGACGATCTTGAGGCCCGGATGCTTCTTGAGGCCGTCCATGATGCCGGCGTGGATTTCACCATCGACCGACACCCCGGCCAGGCCGCGGATTTCGAGGATGTTGCCCTTGCCGTTGAGACGCTCGGCGAGGTAGTCGACCTGGCGTTCGCCCATCTTGCGGAAGTCGAAGGTGACGCGATAGGCACAGGGTTCGGTGACCACGCCGTCATAGGAGACCACCACCACGCCGGCGGCGCAGGCTTTCTTGATGGTGCCGTTGAGGGCCGTGGGAGAAGCGGCATCGACCACGATGGCCTTGTAGCCTTGCAGGATCAGGTTCTGGATCTGCTGGGCCTGTTCGGTGGGCTGGTTTTCGGAGGTAGTGAAAGCGGGGGCGGCGGCCACCAGCTTGCGTTTGACGGCATCGTCGGCGGTTGCGGCCCAGGTCTTGAGCATGGACTGACGCCAGGCATTGGCCGCGTAGTTGTTGGACAGGGCGATCTTGGCTTGCGAGGTATCGCCGGTGGCGACCTGCGCGTTGGCGTGGCCGGCGCCGAGGATGAGGGTGGCCGAAGTGGCTGCGATGGCCGCGAGATGCAGCCCGACGCCACGGCGTCGTACCAATGCGTTCATATTGTCTCCGTTGTTGGCTATCAAAGCGGACTTGTTGAACGTCCGCGTTTTGCTGCAATTTCTTCTTATATGAAACGATGGCCTCGTCGTTCAGAGGTCAACTTGTATGACGATTTATTCTAGAGAGCAGGGTCAGGGATGTCAAATGGTCAGACCACATGGCCGGACGCTGAGCTAGGAGTGGGGTTTTGGGGGATTGGTTCTCGCAGGATGGGTGGATTGCGGGACTTGTGAGGATTTGAGATGAAGGGGGATATGAATTTTCTGACTTTGTCGGGCTGCTATCGGGGTGCAGAGCTTCATATGGGCATTTCACACGTCCGGGAGCGCTGGTGGGCGCTGCTGAGAAGGAACATTCATTTCATTGCGCCACCGTTAATCCGGAGACATCCAGTTCGGGCAGATCTTCTTTTGAATGGTCCGTTTGATCGAGGACTGAAGGTGGCGAAGAGTTGCTTGCGCTACGGGCGGGCGAAAGGCACTAGCTCAGATAGGTCCCGGATTCCAATCGAGGTAGTCCAGAGAAAAGCAGGCCCTCATTCCGTCCATACTCAATCAATGTGTCGATGAGATTCCAACCAGCTTCTGCAATGGACTCTGACATCCGCGGCCCCTGCCCGGCCGCCACATAGGCAAAATGGGCAACATGCGCCACGACCATCGTGACGAAGATGAATGCGTCGCGTCCCTCGGCATCTTCTTGAAACCATGACTCTTGCAGACAGCTTTTCTCGCCAACGTCCACATCAACAAAGTGCGCCAGCTCATCAGGAGCAACAGCGCGCCCCGCCATCCAGGTTCTGCATAGGTTCAGCGCATTCATGCACGCATCGAGTGTTTCAGGATGACGATCAAGTTTCAGTCTGCTCGCAGCGTCGGCTGCATCGAGCAAGATGGCCATCCTGCTTGCAGGTTCCAGCTGCTTGAGTGATTCGCCGGTCGGCAATTTTTACTCCATCAAATGCATTTCGTTCTGGTTGCTGCCGGGAGGAAGCAGCCTTGCAGCGTTGCGGCAATTCTCGGCGAAACGCGATCGAGCCGCGGTCGCTCTTTACAACCCACGCGTCTCAAAATAGTCGGACATGATTTTCAAGTACGCAGTTTGGGATCACAATCTGTGACAGCAAAACCCACACCAATACTTTCCAAAATTCGCTGAACGTGAGAAAGGAAATGCCGACACTCATCGCCAGGGGGAAACTTGAAGTAGATATCGACTACCAGTTTTTTCCCAACGGCCGAGGGGAAAGCAGAATATATCTCTGAACTCTCTATGAACTGGGCGTGTCCGAATTTTTGTGTAAACGGGATTTCGTTTAATTCATAGAGATACGTTCACCGAACTGGATAGTAAACCGAGTCAGTGCAGCTTTCCAATCTCGGATGGGC
>Ga0182006_1001676_pt1 | contig 13012 bp, 12 predicted proteins | sample Sormic07211104_1_FD_123022 | JGI IMG/M metagenome (GOLD analysis project Ga0182006, IMG submission 123022) | Rhizosphere microbial communities from Sorghum bicolor, Mead, Nebraska, USA - 072115-104_1 MetaG | ecosystem: Host-associated > Plants > Roots > Rhizosphere | place: USA: Nebraska...
GCCGGGTGTGCACCCAGAACTGATACAGCAGGTTCAACGCGGCCACCGTGAGGAACACCACCGGCGGCACCCCGACCAGGGCCATGGGCAGGTAGAAGACCCAGCCGAAGATCCAGCCGGTACTGGTCTGGCGCAGGGCCGTCGACAGGTTGTAGTCCTCGCTCTGGTGATGCACCGAATGCGCCGCCCACAGCACATTGCGCTCATGCCCCAGGCGATGGTTCCAGTAGTAACAGAAGTCATAGAAGACAAAGGCAAACAGCCAGACCCAGAGGTTCTGCGCCGACAGCTCCAGCACGCCCCAATGCTGCCAGGCCAGGGTATAGGTGAGCAGGCCCACCACCTTGGTCAGCAGCCCGACCGTGGTGGACAGCACGCCGGCACTCAGGCTGTTGATGGCGTCGGCTAGCCTGTACGTGCTCACGCCACGCCAACGGTCGGCCAGCAGTTCCAGGGCAATCAGCAGGAAGAAAAATGGTACGGCGTAAAGGACGTAATTCATGGCACACCCATCATTGTTATTGCCCGGCCGCTGGCAGGGACGCTAGGTGCAGATGCTAGCCCCGCCCGTCATGCATGCCGGCGACAAGGGGTGACAACCTGAGCGGCATTTGACGACAGAGCCCTCGGAAATAGGCGCTTGCAGCAGAAAATGACATTTTCATAACGCGATTTAACGCAAACTGCGGTCCAACCTCGTACCAGCCAGGCGCAACGGCTGGTCGAGGGTTCCCGGCAGCGTAGACCCGCTGCCCGGGCCATGAACACAGGCCGCCATACGGCCCTGCCCTCAGGTAACGGGCATCGAGTAACGGGGAATCGCCATGCATAAAAAAGTCGCTGTACTCCTCTCAGGCTGCGGCGTTTACGACGGCGCGGAAATCTACGAAAGCGTGATCACCCTGCTACGTCTGGATCAACGCGGTGTCGAGGTGCAATGTTTTGCTCCCAATGTCACCCAACACCACGTCATCAACCATCTCACCGGCGAAGAGATGCCCGAGTCGCGCAATGTGCTGGTCGAAGCCGCACGTATTGCCCGTGGTGCCGTCAAGGATGTGCGTGAGGCCAACGCTGAAGATTTTGACGCCCTGATCGTACCAGGGGGCTTCGGCGCGGCGAAAAACCTGTCGGATTTTGCCGTCAACGGCAGTCAACTGACGGTGCAACCAGAGGTGCTGACGCTGGCCCAGGCCTTTGCTGCCGCCAGCAAGCCGGTCGGTCTGATCTGCATTGCGCCGGCAATGGCGGCGAAGATTTTCGGTCCCGGGGTGATCTGCACCATCGGCAACGACGCCGACACCGCGGCGGCGCTGACTACCATGGGCGCCCAGCACGAAGAGTGCGCGGTCGATGACATCGTCGAAGACCCTGAGCACAAGCTGGTCACCACGCCGGCCTACATGCTCGCCCAGTCCATCAGCGAAGCTGCCTCTGGCATCAACAAGCTGGTCGACCGCGTGCTGGAACTCAGCGCTGCGCCAAGCTGAAGTGCTGAACCTGCCGTAGCCGCCAACGCGGCTGCGGTCCGACCCAGGCCAGGATGGCCGCTTTCGACAAGGACGTGCCCCGATGCACCGCTTGCACTCGCGTGGATTTTCCCTCGCCGAACTACTGGTCACCCTCTGCATCGTGGCCGTCCTCGCCAGCCTTGCCGCCCCCAGCCTCAATCGGTATGTGCAACGCAGCCATCAGGACAACCTGCGTCATAGCCTGACCAGCCATCTGCGGGCCGCACGCAGTGAAGCCATCGCCCGCGTGCGCCGTATCGAATTGTGCGGATCCAGCAGCGGACAACACTGCGACAGCGCCTGGGAAAAAGGCTGGCTGATTCGCGACCCGGCCACCAACACCCGCCTGCGCTACTCCCCCCTGAACAGTCCTGAACAGCTCACCTGGGCCGGTGCCAGCGTGGCCAGCCAGTCCATCACCTACCAAGCCAACGGCACAACGGCCAGCAACAATGGCCGCTTCATTCTCTGCACCGCGCAAAAGCGCGTGGCCTGGCAGTTGATCATCAATCGGCAAGGCCGGGTTCGGCACAACGACGGATTGGAGAACGGCCAGAGCGACAGCGCCCTATGTCGCTGAAGCACCCCGCCTGACTAAACCCGAGAGATTTCTTACGGCAAAAGCGCACCGAGCCGGCAGCGTCGCCCCGCCAGAGCCCGAACAATCGCCCCATCCGCGGATCAGGAGCACTACCGCCGGAGAGAAATATCGATCGCCAATGGCACAGGGAGCGCCATTTATGAACACCTCAGGGACCACCTCTGCGTCAACCACGCCCGCCCGCTTTTACCCTCGTTCGCCGCTCAAGCAACTCACCGGTTTCAGCCTGGTGGAGGTGCTGATCACCTCGCTGCTGATCAGCATCGGTCTGCTGGGCATGGCCGCCCTTCAAGGCCGCGCACTGGCCTACAACACCGACGCCGAACACCGCAGTACGGCCGCCATGCTAGCCGGGGACCTGCTGGAACTGGTCCGCGCTACCCCCACCACCTGGAACGGCTACCTGAACGGCGGCACCCAGCGTCCCGCGCCGGCCACCCTGTGCCTGTCCACCCCCAACGAACCCGCTGCCCAACTGGCCTGCTGGCTTGCCGAAATCAACGCCCTTCTGCCGCAAAGCGACCCGACAGAGGACGGCGACTCCCACGTTTGCCGCTCATCCGCCCCTGGACGCTGCGACAACAGCGGCACGGTGATCGAGGTGCAGGTGGCCTGGTTCTCCCGGCCGGGCGAATGCCATGGCGCAGCCGCACATTGCCATTACCGCCTGCGCGGCGAGATCTAGGGAGAGGCGCATGAACACCCTCACGCAGCACGGGCTGTCGTTGGTCGAGCTGATGGTTGCCCTGGTGATTGGCGCGTTGCTGATCCTCGCGGGGACGCAGATTCTGGTCGATAACAAGCACACCTACCTATTCCAGCGCGCCCATGCCGACAACCAGGGCAACGGCCGCTTTACCTTGCAATGGCTGGACCAGCAACTGGCCCGCGCCGGTTACAAACGGCGCCCCGACCAGACACTCGGCGCGGCGTTTCCGGCACTCAGCGAAGCCCAGAGCGGTGTCAGCGGTTGCGCGTTCGATAGCGGGCAGGTGGTCAAGTCGGTCAACCCCAGCACCTTGTGCATCCGCTACCAACCCAGCGACAAACAGGATGTGGACTGCCTCGGCAATGGGCGGCCTGCCAACGCTTCGGCACTGACGCGCCCGTATGCCGAACCCGTCGAAGCCTTTATCGAAAAGCTGGCGATCTCGACCAGCCAACAATTGATCTGCACCAGCAAAGACGGCGCGGCGACCTTGGTCGAGGGCATTGCCGACCTGCGTTTCGACTATGGCATAAGCCCGGCGGATAGCCCTGTCATTACCCACTACAGCAGCACGCCCAACAGCAGCGGAACCATTCGCAGCGTGCGTTACACCGCCCTGCTGGCCACACCGGTCGCACCCACGACAGCGGGGCAGACGTCGCGGGCCTGGAACTACTGGAACGCCAGGGCCACACAAAAGCCCAGTGCCAATCGGCTGTATCAGGTCATCAAGGGCACCACCACGCTGCGGAATCTGACGCCATGAGCACACCCGCCCGACAGTCGCAGCGCGGTGCCGTGCTGCTGGTTTCCCTGATCCTGCTAATGGTGATCACCACCCTGGCCATTTCCAGCGTGCGCGACAGCACCCTGGAAGTCCGGGTGATGGCCAAAGACCTGGAGCAACGCCGGTTGCTCAATGCCGCCGAAGCCGGGCTGCGGGAGGCGGAGCGCAAGATTGCGCAGACGTCCGTGCCGTTGACGTCCTGCGGAACACCGCCTTGCCTGCAGGGCATGGCGACCAACTCGACAGTGGATTTCGCAGCGGCAACGCCCTTCCCCACCACGACCAACCCGAGCGCCACGGTGCGCTGGTATATCCGCCAGATCCCCCTGGCAGAGCGTCAGCCAACCGATGCCAGCTACGGCGCCGCCAGCCGTGAAAGCGGCACCTACTACTACGAAGTCAGCAGCCAGGCGTTCACCGACACCGGCGAGACAGCACCGCGCCTAAGTCAATGCACCGACGGCGCCGTGTGCCTGCGCTCGGTGATGGCACGCACCTTTATCGAACCCTGACAGGAGCCGACGATGCTCATTCGCCTAATCCCCGTTCCAGCCTTGGCGCTCGGCCTGGTCTGCACCGAACTGTGCGCGGCGTCGGCGGCCACCGTCGCGGATGACTATTTCCTGTCCTCCCTGTGCCTGAACCCGGTCAGCGGCAGCATCGAGTCGGGCTCCGCCACCCTGGTCTCCTCGCCATCGGAATCCGCGCTCTATACCACGCGCTTCTTTCCCCAGAGCTGGGAAGGTGAGCTGAGCAAAGAGCGCGTCCGCTCATCTACCGGCAAAACCTTGCTGTGGAAAGCCGGCGAGCAGTTCCCGACACGCCGCGTCCTGAAAATCGCCAGCGCACATACACCATCGGGACTGACCGAGTTCACCTGGGCCTCACTCAGCGAACAGCAACGGCAGGACCTGAACACCGACACGACGGGGCACCCCGACGGCTTCGGAGCAGCACGGGTAAGCCGGCTGCGCGGTGAGCCCTGCGACAACCTGAGTGGCTGCGCCGCCCTGCGCTCGCCACCGCGCCTGGGCGACAGCATCCACGCCCGACCGATCAGCGTTGCCCAGCCCAGTCATCGTGCGGCCATTATGGAAAAGTATGACGGCCCGGCAGGCGCCTATGCGGCCTTCAAAGCCCAATCCCGACGCACTCAGCTCTACCTCGGCGCCAACGACGGCACGTTGCATGCCTTCGATGCGCAAACCGGTGAAGAACGCCTGGCCTTCATCCCCTCGCAGTCGCTAGCCAGGCTGCCCGCCCTGACCTCGCCCCACTACACGACAGCCCCGAATCAGCACCGCTACTTCGTCGATGGGCGACTGGTGGCTGACGATGTGTTTTATCGCGGCGCCTGGCACACCGTGCTAGTGGGCAGCCTCGGTGCCGGTGGCCGGGGGCTGTTCGCGCTGGACATCACCGACCCCGACCGAATCCGCCTGCTCTGGGAATTCAACGGCGATAGCAACGATGACCTGGGTTACACGTTGGGTCCGCCAAGCATCGCCCGTCTGCACAATGGCCAGTGGGCAGCCGTATTCGGTAACGGCCAGGACAGCCCGGCCAGCAGCGCCAGCTTGTTCCTCGTGGAGATAGAAACCGGCGCCCTGATAAAACGCCTGAGCGTTCCCCCGCCAGCCTCGGCGCTGGGCATGCCGTTGCTAGCCGACACCAACGGCGATGGCAATGCCGACTATGCCTATGCCGGTGACAATCAGGGCAACCTGTGGCGCTTCGATCTCTACGACTACCGCCGCGAGAGCCTGGACAAGGCTGCGCCGGAAACGGCCAGTACCGCAGAACGCTTTCGCCTGTCGTTCGGTGGACGCCCTTTGTTTTCCACGGCTCAACGACGTCCACAACCGATCAGCAGTGCACCGACAATCGTCAGTCATCCCTCCGAAAAGGGTTACCTGATCATCACCGGTACCGGGCAAAACCATCTGCCCGATGCTGCGCACGAACATGGCCCGTACACGCTGTACGGCATCTGGGACCGTCACACCCAGGGGCAGAACGCCCAAGCCGTGGATACGGTCCGCTTCACCGACCTGCAACAGCAGCGGTTGCAGTTCACCAGCGCCGACGACGCACAGGCACCGCCATCCGGCCTCAGTCGCCACCCGATCACCTGGGCCAGTGACAGCCAACCCCACGGCAAACTGGGCTGGTACCTGGACCTGCGCCCCGCTACCAATGCCACTTCGGCAGAACGCCTGCTGGAAACACCGCAACGGCTCGGCGAACTGCTGCTCGTGACCACCCGGGCGCCCAGCACAGCACCTTGCAAGATGGCCGATGCGCTGCGTCTCTATGCGATCGACCCGACGCTGGGTGGCCGCGCTGCGCTGAATGTCTTCGATATCAACGGCGATGGTCAGGTCAACGAACTGGACAGCACCAACGGCCTGGCCCCCTCTTCGATCAGCACACAGCCACCTTGGCTGATCATCCCCAACGCCACAGGCGGCGCGCCGTGCCTGCTGGGCGACAGTGGCTGCCTGGCGCTATCGCTGGGCCCGCGTGCCAATGGCCGGCAGAGCTGGAGGGTGGTGTTCGATGTCGCACCCTGACGGTTCATTGATGCGTCCGCGCACCGCCAAGGGCTTCACGTTGCTCGAGCTGATGGTGGTACTGGCAATCGTGGGCGTGCTGTACGCCGTCGTTTCGCCGCGTTACCAGCAGTTCGTTCTGCGCTCGCACCGCGCCGAGGGCCAGGCCTTGCTGGTTGACGCGGCGGCACGCCAGGCCCGCTATCACGCGCAGAACCACCAATATGTCACCCAGCAAGCCGATGTCGGCCACTTACAGCTACCGCGCACCAGCGGTAGTGAGGTCACCAGCCCTTCCGGTGTGTACCGTCTCGACATTGGCAGCGGCGACGGCGGCTACCTGCTGCAAGCCGTGCCATTGGGCACACAGCAGGCCGACAGCCTATGCGCCAGCCTATTGCTGGACGGCACCGGCAACCATGGCAGCACCGGCACAGGCGCGGTCAGTGAGTGCTGGAAATAGCGCGTCATTCTCCATTCGCTGGGCGATGGCGCTTGTTAACGGCTTGTTGCAGGCTAAGGTTTTTATTTTCGAGCAGCAGGATGCCCATGTCGGAACCGGTCTTTGAACTCACCCCCGAGTTGAAACAAGCGGTACAAGGATTCTTCGAACGCATTCCGTTCAACCAGATGCTGGGGATCCGCATCGACGAGCTGTCCACCGACTGCGTGGTGATGTCGCTACCGATGCAGCCGGGCCTGGTGGGCAATTTTGTGCACGGCATCCTGCATGGCGGCGTGATCTCGGCCTTGCTCGATGTCACCGGCGGCGCCATGGCGCTGATCGGCGCCTTCGAGCGGCATCAGAATCTCAGCAGTGGCGAGCGCATGGCGCGTTTGTCCAAGCTCGGCACCATCGATTTGCGCGTGGACTATCTGCGCCCCGGTCGTGGGCAACACTTCGTCGCCAAGGCGGTATTGCTGCGCTCAGGCAATAAGGTGGCAGTGGTACGCTCGGAGCTGCATGCCGACGACGGCACCCTGGTGGCCGTTGGAACAGGCACTTACCTGTGCGGCTGAGCCTCAAGCATGGGCCTTTGCGCGCCGCCATGCCGCTGGGCGGCAACCGAGCAAAAGCATAGCGTTACGCGGCGGCGGTCTTTAAGATGCCGGAAAATGGCAATGCGCCACTACTGCAAAGCAGCGCCAGGGCGCCTGCACATTTTTCTGGCTGGAGTTCGTGATGTCACTGTTGCACTTCATTGCTGACATGCCGGCCAATCAGACCGTCATCCTCGACTGCCGGCATGACCCCAGCCTGGTGGTGCTGGCGTATCTGGTGGCCAGCGCCGCCGGCTTCACCGCGCTGGCCATGGCCAACCGGGTGAGCAGCAGCCGCACCGTCGGCGGTCGAGAGCTGTGGCGCTGGGTGGGCGGTTTCGCCCTCGGCGGCGGCATCTGGTCGATGCACTTCATTGCCATGCTGTCGTTCAGCGCGCCTCTGAGCATTGGCTATGACTTCCATATCACCTTGCTGTCGCTGGTGATCGCCATCGTCGTGTCGTACGTGGTGATGTGGGTGATCAGCCGAAAACGCCTAGCCCCTTGGCAATATGTTACGGCAGCGGTGACTGCTGGCCTGGGCATTGCCACCATGCACTACAGCGGCATGGCGGCCATTCAGTCGGCGGCCACGCTGTACTACGACCCCCTGCTGTTTGCCGTCTCGGTACTGATTGCCATGGGCGCCTCGCTGGCGGCGGTGATCCTGGCCTTTTATTTCCGCGGCAAGACCGGCGAGCGCGCGCACTGGTTACGCATCGTCGCCAGCCTGGTGATGGGCGGCGCCATTGCCTCCATGCACTTTACCGGCATGGCGGCGCTGACCCTGGCGGTGCCCACCGACGTGTATGCCCAGGTGCTCAAACCGGCGACCGAAAGTGGTGAGCAGAGCATCATCGGCATTGCCATCGGTGTGATCGCGCTGCTGATCATCGTCACCGGTATTGGTGCCAGTTGGGCCGACCAACGCCTGCGTGAACAACACGCCAAATTGCGCCGAGTGGCCGAGCAACTGAACCTGGTCAGCCAGTACGACCCGCTCACCAATCTGTTCAACGGCCACGCCTTCACCCAACTCGCCAACCGTGCACTCAGCGCCGTTGAGCCTCAGCAACGCTGGGCCCTGCTGTTTATCGATCTGGACAACTTCAAGCGCATCAACGACAGCCTGGGACATGCCACGGGCGACCATCTGCTGCAATTGGTCACCCAGCGCATCCGCGCGACCCTGGGCGGCGAAGACATTCTGGCGCGCTTCTCGGGCGATGAATTCTGCGTACTGGCCAAGGTCGAGCACGGCTACCAGGCCGAGCAGTTGGCGAGTCGCATTGTCGACCAGCTGCAATCGCCGTTCAGCCTGGCCTGCGGGCAACTGACGCAAACCGCGAGCATCGGCCTGAGCGTGTTCCCCACCGACAGTCCAGACTACAACGCGCTGTTCAAACATGCCGGCCTGGCCGTGGGTTACTGCAAGCAGCATGGCCGTAACCGCAGCGTGCGCTTCAGCCCGGACCTGGAACGTCGGGCCCAGCTAGACCTTACCCTGGAGCAGGACCTGCGCCGTGCCCTGCACGAAGGTCAGCTGGAAGTGCATTACCAGCCGATCGTACAGAGCGAGAGCGGCCAGGTGATCAGCCTCGAGGCCTTGGCGCGCTGGACTCACCCGGAGCGCGGCCCGATCAGCCCGGAGGTGTTTGCCCCCCTGGCTGAGCAACACGGCTTCATCACCGAAATGGACCTGTGGGTGGCCGAACGCGCCTGTCGCGATCTGATGACCCTGCACCAGGCCGGCCATCCCGAACTGCGGGTGGCCTTCAACTGCTCGGCGTTGAACCTGTCGAACCGCGGCCTGCCGGCGGCGATCGAGCAGGTGCTGCGTCGCACCGGCCTGCAGGCGGCCGCGCTGACCATGGAGGTCACCGAAAACGCGCTGATGAATAACCTCAACACGGCGGTGGAGGTGCTTGAGGAGATTCGCCTGCTGGGGGTCAAGATCTCCATCGACGACTTCGGCAGCGGCTATTCGTCCCTGGCCTACCTGCGCCGTCTGCCGGTCAATGCGCTGAAGGTCGACCGCTCGTTTATCAAAGAGATTCCGGCCCAGCCCAACGACATGGCGATCACTGCCGCGATCATCGCCATGGCGCACAAGCTGCAACTGCGGGTGGTCGCCGAGGGCGTGGAAAGCGAAGAGCAGCTGGCGTTTCTGCGCGCCAATGACTGCGATCTGATCCAGGGTTTTCTGTTCAGCCGTGCGCTACCGCTGGATGCGCTGCTGGCCTGGCTGACCCCACCGGTGGATGCCGCCCCTCAGCGCACGGCCTGACGCGCCAGACGGGTGAGGATACGGTCCAGGGAGTTGGCGAAGGCCTGTTTGTCCTTCTCGCTATACGCCGCCTGACCACCACCGACCTGGCCCTGCTCACGCAGGTCGGTAAACAGATTGCGCACTGCCAGGCGATCGCCCATGTTGTTGGCATCGAACTCACGCCCGCGCGGGTCGAGGGCAGCCACGCCCTTCTTGATCAACCGGTCGGCCAACGGCACATCACTGCAGATCACCAGCTCGCCGGGCTCGGCGTGCTCCACCAGGTAATCGTCCGCCGCGTCGGGGCCGCTCGGCACCACGATCAGGCGAACACAGGCAAACGGCGGCTTGATCTGCCCCTGGCCGGCCACCAGCACCACCTCCAGCTGACGCTTGAGGGCGAACTTGACCACCTGTTCCTTGGCTGCCTTGGGGCAGGCGTCGGCATCGATCCACACACGCATGGTTCTGTTCTCGATCAGATAAAACGCAAAACGGGCGAGCAGTGTGCAACTGCTCGCCCGTTGTTGTGAACGCCCGACTCAGTTCGAGCTGGCGGCAGCGACCATACGCCGGCCAGTCACATAGCTGCGGCCGTAGAGAATGGCGATGGCGATCAGGGCAATCGCCTGCGCCGACAGCGAGTAGAGGTCGGCGTGCACGCCCAGCCACTCGAACTCCACGAACGGCACCGGGTGAGTACCGAACACACCGGCTTCTTGAAGCGCTTTCACGCCATGGCCGGCAAACACCACCGACAGCGCACAGAGCAGCGCCGCGTTGATGCCGAAGAACAGCCCCAGCGGCAGACGCGCCGAACCACGCAGAATCACCCAGGCCAGACCGACCAGCAGCACACAGGCTGTGGCGCCACCACCCAGAACGGCGCTGTGCCCCGCAGGGCCGGCCTGCAGCCACAGGGTTTCATAGAAGAGGATGACTTCGAACAGCTCGCGGTACACCGAGAAGAATGCCAGCAGGGCGAAACCGAAGCGGCCACCGCCACCCACGAGGCTGCTCTTGATGTAGTCCTGCCAGGCGGCAGCATGGCGGCGGTCGTGCATCCACACGCCCAGCCACAGCACCATCACGGCGGCGAAGAGCGCGGTGCAGCCTTCCAGCAGCTCACGCTGGGCGCCGCTGACGTCGAACAGGTAAGCCGCCGCCGCCCAGGTCAGCGCGCCGGCCAGCATGGCCAGGCCCCAGCCGATGTGCACGCTGCGCTCGGCGGTCTGCTGACCGGTGTTGCGCAGGAAGGCCAGGATGGCGGCCAGCACCAAAATCGCTTCCAGGCCTTCACGCAGCAGGATCAGCAATGCGGAGATAAAGCTCAGCGACTGGCTCAACCCATCGCTGCCCAGCAGCTTGGCCGACTCCTGCAATTTGCCTTTGGCGATGTCCAGCTTCTGCGTCGCTTCGGCGACGGTCAGGCCATCCTGCAGCGATTGGCGGTAGGCCATCAGGGCTTTTTCGGTGTCTTTGCGCACTTGCGCATCGACGTTGTCCAGCGAGCTTTCCACCAGCTCGAAGCCTTCGAGGTAGGCGGCCACGGATAGGTCGTATGCCTGATCGTGGTCACCGCTGGTGTAGGCGGCCAGGCTCTTGTCGAGGGTCACGCTGGTGTAGTCGAGCAGTTGCTGCGGGCCACGCTGCACCACCGGCGGTTGAGCGCGCTGACTGCGGAACAGGGCCGCAGCCTCGTCGCCCTGGGTGGCGGCGATTTCGTCCGGGGTCTGACGGGCCAGTTCAGCCAGGTCGAAGGTTTTCGGTTTGCCACCATCGGCCTTCGCGGCATCGTTGGCGGCCGGCACTGGTGCGGCGCTGAAGCTGGCGATATACACCGCCAGGTCCCAACGCTGACGCTCATCAAGCTGGTCGGCGAAGGCCGGCATATCGGTGCCTTCAACGCCCAGGGTGGTGGTGCTGTACAGGTCGTAGAGGCTCAGGCGGCCCAGGCGCTTGGCGTCGGTCAGGTTCGACGGTGCCGGCTCCAGGCCGATGCCTGCCGGGCCATCGCCGAGGCCGGCATCGCCGTGGCAAACGCCACATTGCTGGGCGTAGAGCGGCGCGCCGCGGGTCGGGTCCGGAGTGATCACCGGGGCCTGGCTGACTTCATAAGCAGCAGCCAATTGCGCGCTCAGTTGGCGAGCCTGACGGCTGACCGCCACCGGCTCCTGATGCTCGGCAATGGCCTCGTGCAGGCCCTTGAGGCCTTGCTCCAGCTCAGCGCGTTGCGGCACGGCCGGCAGGGCAACGACCAGGCCTTGCAGGGTGGTCAGGGCATCGAGTTGTTTTTGATAGCGGTCGCCATCGATCACCTGACCTGCATTCACCGAATCGGCGTAATCGGCGCCGATGTAGTCGAGCAAATGAATGGCTTGGGCGGTTCCTTCCACCGGTTCAGCGAATGCGTTCAGGCTAAAAAGCGACAGCAGCGAGAGGAGGCACAACAACAGGCGGGGAGAGGCAAACATGATTCCATCCCAAATAAGAATGGATGACATTGTTACCTTCCTAACGTTCTCGCTCAAGTCTTGTAACAAAGCTTTGCGCAAATCCGCCATGTTGCGCTAACGCAACATGGCGGCTAAAAGGCACAAAAAAGGCCCGATCGTTGCCGATCAGGCCTTCAACTACAGCGAAGCGATTTTTTGATATTCAGCTCGCCACTCGGCGGACACTGGCCAACAAACCGGCAGCGCCGATAAAAAGCCCACCGAATGTGCGGTTCATCAGACGTTGCTGACGCGGTGTACGCAGCAAACGCAGCACCTTGGAAGCCAGTCCGGTGTAGCCGGCCATGACGATCAGATCGACCGTGATCATCGTCGCGCCCATGGTCAGGTACTGCATCAATTGCGGCGCCTTGGGATCGACGAACTGTGGCAGCACCGCCAGCATGAATACCACCGCCTTGGGGTTGCTGACGTTGACCAGAAAACCACGGACCACCAGGGTCAACGGTCGGCCAGACGGACGCTCGACGGAGTTATCGGTCAGATCGCTAGGCAATGCGCGCCATTGCTTGATCCCCAGGAACACCAGGTAGAACACGCCAAACCATTTGATCAGGCTGAAGGCCAATTCCGAGGTGGAAAGAATGGCGCCGACGCCGGCGGCCACGATGGCGATCTGTAGCGCCAGGCCCAGTTGCAGGCCCAGGGCATTCCAGTAACCGCGCCAAAACCCGTATTGCAGGCCGGACGACATGGACGCAATGGCGCCCGCACCGGGGGACAGGCTGATAACCCAGCACGCCACGAAAAACGCCAGCCAAGTCTCGAGCAGCATGGCTGAGTACCTCAAAAAGTAGGGGGGCGCTTACGTTAACGCGCTGGGTGGAGACTGACTAGCACAGTCGCCACCCAGTTCAGGGGCACAGCTGGAGCGGGTTACGCGTCCGGGCCGCCTTTACGCAGATGAACCGGCTCGACGTCCTTGTTGGCCGCACGAGCACGGGCGCCACGCATCTTGATGTTGATCGCCTCAACCGCCAGCGAGAACGCCATGGCGAAGTAGACGTAGCCTTTTGGCACATGCAC
>Ga0182006_1001677_pt1 | contig 13007 bp, 14 predicted proteins | sample Sormic07211104_1_FD_123022 | JGI IMG/M metagenome (GOLD analysis project Ga0182006, IMG submission 123022) | Rhizosphere microbial communities from Sorghum bicolor, Mead, Nebraska, USA - 072115-104_1 MetaG | ecosystem: Host-associated > Plants > Roots > Rhizosphere | place: USA: Nebraska...
CCGCGTCCGCGCCCGCAACGCTGAATATCCTGGACACGGGCGCAGCATCAGGGCCGGCACGGTTGACGGCCTTTCCTTCAGTCGAGAGCAATGCCGTGGCAGGCGCGCCGGACCAACACTTGCGCAATGTGCTGGGGTTTTACATCGACCATCGCAATGGCTGGCTATGGGCGCTGGACCAGGGCTTTGTCGCAGGAGAGAACGAGGCGCCGGAGGGCGCGCAGAAGGTCATGGTGTACGACCTGAAGAGCGGCCGATTGGTCAAGCGCATTGGGCTGGATACCGTAGCTGATCGCAAAGGCAGCTTCCTCAATGACATCGTGGTCGACGAGCAGCGCAAGATCGCCTACATCTCCGACAGTGGCCGGCGCAGCGCGCCGGCCAACCAGGTCGGCCTGATCGTTGTGGATTACGCCTCGGGCCATCCGCGCCGGGTGCTGGACAATCACCCCGGCCTGCAGGTGGAGCCGGGCGTGAAAGTGGTTTCTCATGGCATGGAAGTCTGGCCCGGCAAGCCGCTTTTGCTCGGCATCAATGGCATTGCCTTGTCTCCCGATGGGCGCACCTTGTATTGGACGGTGACCACGGGCAAACACGCCCATGCGATCTCCACCCATGGGTTACGTGATCCCCGCGCCAGCACGGCAACATTGGCGGCAGCCGTTCGCGATCTTGGCGAGGTGGGCGGCAACACGGACGGCATCGTTACCGGCGCAAACGGCAGGCTCTATATCACCGATGTCACCCATAACGGCATCGTCCAGTACGACCCTTCCACGCAAAAGATGTCGCTGATCGCTTCCGACGAAGGTGTGCACTGGCCGGATACACCGGCGATTGCGCCCGACGGTACTCTGGTATTTACGGCGAGCAATCTGAGCCAGCACTTCGCTGGGGCGGTCAAGCCCGGCGAGGAGCGCTACGAGCTATGGCGCTTGCCGCTCAAGGAGACGTCATCCAGTACCCAATGAGGACTCCACAATCCCGCAGAGGATGAGGCAGGCGGGGTACATTCCAACCTTTTCCACGCCCATCATCGATGCGGGCAAGGCCCCTGATTTTTCAATAAAATCAGGGGCCTTTTGCTATCTGCCGGGGTAAAAAACCGACCGTACGGCGATTCCGCGGTGGCATGGCGTGAGGGATGAAACTACTCTGAAACTCATTGCTCCCCGATCGGAGATGGCAACATGAAAAGGATTTCGTCGACAATTGTCGCATTGACACTACTCTTCGCGTGCTCGACCGTTCGCGCTGATGCAGCGTCGCTTGACGAGGCGCGTATGCTCGTTGCGCAGACTGGGCTGGGCAAGAAACTCCCCTCCCTTGCACTGTTGACAGCAAAGAGCACGACAACCTACGCGACGATCGCCGATAAGCTCGGTAATGCCAGTGCGAACAGTGCGTTATCCGACGAAATCAATGCGCTGCTGCCGCGATACCAGCCCAAGTGGGATGAGAACCTTGCCAGAGCCTATGAGAAATCTTTCTCCGAGGAAGAGTTGGCATCGCTCGTTTCGCAAGGTCGCGCTTCACAGTACGCGCCGGAAGTGAAAGAACGGCAAGCCGGAATAGGTCGCTACATGCAGGCCAATGCTCAGCCGATTCTGGTTGCGCTCGTCTCCGATGCGCTCAAGGCAACTTTGTCCAAATATGTTCAGTAATAGGTCGCGAAACGAAACTCGGCCCGGACATGCCCATCTCTGCGAGTTTGCCAGACAGCATCAGGCAAGCTAGCAGCAGCTTCGAGCAAAAGCTTCCGGGCGCGTACCGTTAAGGTTCTCCTGAAATCCGTCCACTGCAGGAGAACATCATGGGCCCACGGATGAGTTTGGCGCTGCGTCTTCAGGCTGTTGCACTGTGCTTGCTGCTTTCGATAGGTACAGTTTCGGCTGCGCAAACATCGACCCAACGCACCAATGCGCATTTGGTACGCGAGGCATTCACGAACTGGCAGCAAGGTAAAGGCACGGTGTTCGATCTGCTGGCGCCTGATGCCAGATGGATCGTCGCCGGATCCAGTCCGGTTTCAGCGGTGTACAACAGCAAGACGGAGTTGATGGAGCAGGCCGTACGCCCTATCAGTGCTCGGTTGGCGACACCCATTTCTCCTCGTGTCCAGAGCATTATTGCCGAGGGCGATGTGGTGGTTGTTCTCTGGGAAGGGGAGGCCACCGCTCGGGATCGCAAACCCTATAACAATACTTACCTATGGCACATGACATTCAAGGAGGGACAGGTCGTTGAGGTCAAGGCGTTCCTGGATACCTATGTGCTGAACGATCTCATGTTGCGTGTGCGACCTGCGCACTAGCATCGCTCCAATCGGCTAAGCTCGACTCAGAACAAAAGAACTGATGAACGGTCTGTTGAGTGGCCTAAGTCCAATCCACCTGAGGTAGTGCAATGAGCCTGATCGATTGTCCTGAATGCTCTTCCCGTATTTCCGATAAGGCATACGCTTGCCCTCAGTGCGGCAACCCCTTTCGCGAGCCGAGTTTTCACCTGACGGAGAAAAACGTCGGGCAGATTGCCGGGGTGACAGGGGTCTGGCTGACAGCGCCGTGGATTGCGCGCATGGTGTTCGGCGTGGTGCTGGTGATAGCGGTGGCGGCGGTGTTGATTCTGCGCTGATGCATAGGGTGGTCCCCTTGAGGACTTTCCGGGGGGCAAACTGGCGGTTTCTGTCCAGGACGCGCATCTGCTCGATCAGTCCGCAGCCTTTGGCGTAATCCTCTTGGCCCAGAATGGAGTCCAGTTGTTCCCCGCAAACGGAACGGCTCGTAGGTGATGTTGGCCGTGCCGACGCCATCGCGGGCAAGCCCGGCTCCCACGGTATTTCTGCGACACCGCGCAATCCTGCTGTTCAGGTCCAGCAGAGTGCCAGGAAGGTGGCGTTGTGGGGATGAGGTTCATCGGGTCTTGACTGCGCAGATCTACTGAACAGTCACAACGCCAGGCACCTCCATGTTTATCCGGCGCCAGAACGCTTCGGCAAAGCTGTAGACCGAGAACGCGATCAATCCCAGGGCCATCAGCATCAGAACGATACCGCCGGCGGGCAGGTTCTGGAGGGCATCGAGTGCTTCCCTCATTCCCGGTGGATCCATGGCCTGGTAACTCGAACCACTGATCATCAGCAGGAAGGCGATTTCGATGAAGACCACGCCACGGGCGATAAGACCGAATCGCGACACCGGACGGACGTAGCGCATCACGTCTTCGTCCGCTTCGAAGTACTTTTCGAACGAAGCTTTCCAGCCCTTGATGATATGAGCGAGGCCGGTGCCCAGCGGGACCAGTGCAACCAGATAGATCAATACATTCGAGTGCTCCCAGGACAGCAGATGGGCCAGCAAGTCCCGGGTTTGTCCACCGCCTGAGCCGCTGGAGCTTCTAAGGCCGCTGATAAGCAGGCCCAACGCGAAAAAGGCCAGTGCACCGTTGACTGCACCTCCCGCCAACAGACCTGCACGTATCACCAGGCCTTTCAAGTCTTTGCCATGATGGTCCACGTCTTGCGTCGCTTGCAGGATGCGCCAGCCGGCGAAGGCGAGCAGGCCCGCTACCACCAGCCCAACCAATACGTGCCCGAATGGCTGGCTCAGCAACGCCTCCAGGCTCTTGTGGCTGTCCTTGGGTTTGCTCGAATCCTGAGCCGCCAGCAAAGCGAAAATGCCGATGATCAAGTAGATAATGCCTCGGGCGGCGTAACCGCCCCGAGCGAGTACAACAAGGCCCTTTTGTGCGGACATGGTCTGATTCCGGAGACGTGATAAGGAGAAGACCTGTCGAGGTGGGAGGCGTTCGATCCAAGTGAAAGGCAGCGTAGCGGCGGCGTGGGAGGATGGCTGCGCAAGCCCGTTACCGAGTCTTGTGGCTTGCGGGTTCGTTTCGTCTCATCGGTCGGTGTGTCGACGCTTCGAGGCCCGAACAACCTTGTCGGTTCTGGAACGCCATCCCCCGATCGACTGATCTACAATGGCCTCTCTTCAGCAGAGGCCGGTCTTTCGTGGATGTGTTTTCCTTGATCTACAAACGGCTGATCGAGTGGGTCATCACACCCATTACCGAACAGTTCTACAGCATTTTCAGCTTCAATGGCCGTCTCGGGATCTTGTTCCTCTGCGCCTCCTATGGCGTGGCTTATGGCCTGTTCCGCTTCAGGAAACACCACGGGCTGACCGACGCTCATTCGTTCTGGCAGTTCATCGGTGGCGGTCGGGTGTATTTTCATCGCTCTGCGTGGCTGGATTGCCGCTACTACCTACTGCGCAAGATCCTCAAGCTCGCACTGGTATTGCCTATCGTTCATCTGGTCGATCCGTACATCCTGCGATCCGGAGACTACCTGGCATTCTTCAACAACCTCTGGGGCGCGCGGCCGCGTCTGGGGGATGGATTATCGCTGGCCTTGCTCTATGGGTTGGGGGTGTTCCTGGTGAAAGACTTCGCCCACTACTGGGTCCACCGGGCGTTTCACTCGCGCTGGCTGTGGGCTTTTCACAAGGTCCATCATTCAGCACCGGTGCTGGTACCGGCGACGGCGAGCCGGATTCATTTTGTGGAGAGGATTGTCGGAACCCTGAGCATTACCGTCTGCCTTGGCCTCTACGTCGGTACTTTCCGGTACCTGAGCGGTGGTGAGATCAGCCCCTATAGGCTGTTCGGTGTGACCTACGTGGTGTTCGTCTTCAATAGCCTGGCGGCCAATCTGCGCCATACCCACGTCTGGCTGTCATTCGGCCCAGTACTCGAACACGTGCTGAACAGCCCCGCCCAGCACCAGATCCACCACAGCGATGCGCCACGTCACTTCAACCGTAACTTCGGCACGAACCTGTCGCTCTGGGACTGGATGTTCGGCACGCTCTATGTCACCAGCGCTCGGCCCGAACCTCTGCGCTTTGGCACCGGGGAACAGGATCACCAGCGATACCTGACGCTGTACAGCCTGATCGTCACGCCCTTTGTCGACATTGCCGGCAAGTTGCCGGGGAAACGCTTGCGAGGCATCAAGACGCAGACGCCATATTCATAGCGCCTGTCGTTGCAGCGTCAGCGGATACAAGAAAACAAGAAACCTCCTACTTTCCATACAGAAACGTCCAAAGCCAAGAAGAGTTATCGTGCAATCTCAACGTTTAAGGCCTTGAAATGAGGTCGCATCCTTGGGAGGTTGGGAATGGAATCGCGTGTCGTGAAGCTTGAGACCCATGTCGAATATATCCGGCATGAACTGAACGGAATGGGCGTGGACCTGCGGGAACATCGCACCGAAACCAGGCTGGACTTCAGGGTTCTGTTCGCGGCCTTGATCGTGGCCTCACTGGGACTGGCCGGGATGATGGCCAAGGGGTTTGGCTGGTTATAAATGAAAGCCCCTGATTCGAGTTGAGTCGGGGGCTTCGGTTTCCAGCATGTCCACGCCTTACAGAGCGAACCCGGCGGGTGCCGCATCCAGGCGGCGTGCAATCACGTCCATCACATCACAGCCATCGCGCAAGGATATGCAGCAAAGCTGCGCCAGGTCCTGAAGTGTCGAGGGATCGATAGGGCGTTCGTCACGCATCGCGATATTTTCCAGGAACTGGGTGACGGCGCGGATTCGGTAGCCTGCTGCGTCGAGCAGTACGTGGAGCGGGGCGGTGGTGTCGACGTATAAGGGTTGGTCGTCGTCGTTGCTGGTAAGGCTTATGTAGCGGTTCATAGGTAAGCTCCACTGGTAAGTTTCGCCACCAATCGTCGCCAAACGAATGGGTGGCAACTGTACGCAGGTTGGCGAACCGGAGTGGAAGCCGGCAGACCCGAAGGTCTCCCGCGTACAGCTGCCATAACGACAACTCTACAGATGCAAGAGCGCCTGCAACAAGCAAGCGCTTTCGCATCCCACTACGGGTCGCCAAACCCGGTCGCCATCTGGACGACGCCAAAACTATAGTCGCCGCGGCAAAAATGACACAAGGGTTTGATTAGGCAGACGATTCCCAATGTCATGTAGGAAGTTGCCAATAGCTGGTGCGAAGCTTTTTGTCGGCTGTTCACGATGCGCCAACCCGATTTTCCCAAGGTATGTAGGACATCGTCGTAGGTTAATCAGCCATCTCTGCCACCCTCCCACGATTTAATACGCTCCATCCTTCAGAATCCGTCGCACATTCCCACACTCAGCGGGATAATACGCACCGGTCTGAAGCCGGAGCGCTTCGTACCTCGATTGAATGGGCGGCAGAAGGATCTAACGCAATGACAGACTGGCTGCAAAGTTATGGGGAAATGGCCGAACGGGTGCGGCGCCATGATTGGGCGAGCACGCCCCTTGGGTTGCCGGCGCAGTGGCCCGATGTATTGAAGACCACCGTGGCGCTCAGTCTCGCCTCCCATTTTCCCCAGGCCATTGTCTGGGGGCCGGACCTGATCATGTTGTACAACGATGCCTTTGTGCCCATTCTCGGCAATAAACCCGATGCACTGGGGCGGCGGTTCGATGAGGTCTGGCGGGAAGCCTGGAGCGAGATCGGGCCGATCGTGCAGGCGGCCTTCGATGGGCAGGCGACCTATATCGAGAATTTCCCCCTCGTCATCGAGCGTGGCGACGGTCCCGAGCAAGCCTATTTCACGTTCTGCTACAGCCCCATCCGTGACCAGTTCGGCAAGGTCGTGGGCATGCTGGATACTGTCACCGAGACCACCTCGACGGTGTTCATGAACCAGCGCCTGGCGGTGCTGGATGCCATCGGTACCGCCGTGGCGAACGTCACCGATCCGCAGGACATCATGGCGGCCACTACGCGAATCCTGGCGGCGCACCTGAACCTGTCCAATTGCGCATATGCCGACATGGATGAGGACGAAGACGGCTTCACGATTCGCGGCGACTGGGCCAGGGCGGGCTCGCCCAGTATTGTCGGGCATTACCGGTTGGCCGATTTCGGTCGACTGGCGGTCACCCACCTGAGGGCCGGCAAGGCATTGGTGCTCAACGACAATCTGTCGGAGCTGGCGCCAGAGGAGGCGGCGACGTTCCAATCCCTCGGCATTGCGGCGACCATTTGCGTTCCGCTGATCAAGGGCGGACGGCTGACGGCGCTGATGGCGATCCATGACAGAACGCCGCGATGCTGGTCTTCCTACGATCTGGCGCTGCTCAAGGAAGTCACCGAGCGATCCTGGGCCCATATCGAGCGCGCCCGTGCGGACGCCGCCGTGCGTGAGGGGCTGGCGGCCCTGGCCGAGTTGAATGCAACGCTTGAGCAACGGGTCGAGGAACGCAGTGCGCGCCTGAAACAGACGGAAGCTGCGTTGCGTCAGTCGCAAAAACTCGAGGCCATTGGCCAGCTCACCGGTGGCGTGGCCCATGATTTCAATAACCTGCTGACGATCATCCGTTCTTCCGTCGACTTCCTGCGCATGCCCGATCTGTCCAATGAACGTCGCCAGCGCTACATGACGGCGGTTTCTGAAACAGTGGACCGTGCCGCCAAGCTGACCAGCCAACTACTGGCCTTTGCCCGACGCCAGCCGCTGAAACCGGAAGTGATCGATGTCGGCAAGCAGGTGCAGAACCTGGGGGACATGCTGGAGACCATTACCGGGGCGCGGATGCAGGTCAAGGTCGAGTTGTGTGACCGGCCCTGTTACATCCGTGCGGACCTGAGTCAGTTTGAAACGGCCCTGATCAACATGGCCTTGAATGCCCGGGATGCCATGAGCGGCCAGGGGACATTGTGGCTTCGGCTCAAATGCGGCGAAGGCATGCCGCCGATTCGCGGCCATGGGGCGGCCGGACGACCCTTTGTCGCCGTGGCCCTGGCGGATACAGGGACTGGCATTGCCTCGAAAGACCTCGAACACATTTTCGAGCCCTTCTTCACCACCAAGGAGGTGGGCAAGGGAACGGGATTGGGGTTGTCCCAGGTGTTCGGCTTTGCCAAGCAGTCCGGTGGCAACGTCGATGTTTCGACCGTTGTCGGGGAGGGCACTGTATTTACCTTGTACCTCCCTGAAGTCGAAGCCGAAAAACTGCATGAACCCACCCGGGAAGAAAACACGCACCTGATACTGGAAAAGGGCAGGCGCCGGGTGTTGATCGTGGAGGACAACCTGGAGGTTGGGCGCTTCGCCAACCAGATCCTGCAGGACCTGGGGTACGAGACCGCCTGGGCGACCAACGCCGAGGACGCGCTGGAAATGGCCGGTCCGGACGCCGCTGCGTTCGATGCGATATTTTCCGATGTGGTCATGCCAGGCATTGGTGGCATCGCGCTGGCCCGGGAGCTGCGCCAGCGCCGCAAGGACTTGCCGGTGGTCCTTACGTCCGGCTACAGCGAGGAGCTGGCCCATAGCGGTCATGAAGGCTTTGAGTTCTTGTCCAAGCCTTACTCTGCCGACCAGGTTTCGCGCATTCTAAGCCGGACGATGCGCACCGCCGATTGAGTGTTTCCCTTTTGAAACAGTGGGTTCCATTCGTCGGTCGGTGCTCTCATGGTCGTGCGGTCTGTTGATGACCAGCTAGTCTCAAAGCCGGGAAGGTCGATATTTTCCAGGTAATCGGTTGATACCGGTATCGATCTCGATGAAAAGGGGAATGGCGATGGGAGCACCGTACAGCGAGGAAAGCGCAGCCACATATCCGATCAATGAAGGGCTGCAATGTGGTCAATCGGCCTATCGGTCAGACTTTGGTGACGAACCAATCAAGTCCATCCGGACGAAGGTTGCAAAAGTGCAGCGAGGGGAAAAGGCCAAGTTCCTGCCCCGGGTACCTGCCCGAAAATAGCTCAAGCACAGCCCTGCCACTGAAGACACACCGTTCATTCAAATTGGAATGAGCCTGTGGCGAGGGAGCTTGCCCGCGATTGAATGCAGACAATCCCAAGAGAATTGCCTGTCAGCCTGGTGGATACGAGCTCCCTCGCTTCAGACTATTCCTGCCCTCGATGTAAATATTTCTACTCTTTTTCCTACGAGCGATTTCTTTCACGTTTCTTTCACACTCGGGGACGTAGGCTGAACTCATCCGTTAGAAAGCAGTACCTGCCCGTTTCCCCAGCGGGCTTTTTTTTGCCTGTCACAAAAACTCCCTTTACGTTCGTTGTCCAAGCAGCATGGTTGATGCCGTTTGGCGTAAACTCGCGCCCGCGCGCACCGGCCATCTTCCCGATGCGGCATTCTTGAGGTTTTTATCATGCGTTTGACTTTGTCCACCCTGGTGCTTGGGATGGTGGTTGCCCAAGGTGCGATGGCGGCTGGCGATGGTACCGCGGCAATCGGCGGTGGCCTTGGCGGTGTATTGGGTAATGTGGTCGGCCAGCAGATGGGCGGCAGCACGGGCGCTGCGATTGGTGCCGGTGTCGGCGGTGCGGCTGGCAGTGCGGTGGGGGCTCGCAAGGGCAGCCGTACCGAAGCCGCCATTGGCGGCGGCCTGGGTTCGGCCGGTGGTTCGATTGTTGGTAATCGTCTGGGCGGTTCCACCGGTTCGACCATCGGCGCGGGTATTGGCGGCGCGGCGGGCGGTGCGTTGGGCAGCAACCTGTCCAACGACAACGACGGGCATTCCGGCAAGAAGTACAAGCACAAAAGAAAGCACCGCTGAAATCGATGCCTGACTGGGAAAGCCACTCACCACGAGAAATAGAGCCGTACATAATTGTGGTGAGGGGATTTATCCCCGCTGGGCTGCGCAGCAGCCCAAGACAGCCAACACAAAAACGTCTGAGAGCATGGCGCGGTGGCCATTTCGAGTCAGTCTTGTATTGAACCAATCGCAACAGGCCTGCCTCACTCTGGCGCTACTCAAGCGCAAGGCCATGTGTATCAAGCGACCTATGCAAGCGTGGCTTCCAATACCGAGCTCTTGGAGGAAGCCGCAATTCAAATGCTCAGCAGTTCGGTAACTGGCAACCGGTTGGTGTTTTTCATCTCACGCAGAGACAGGTTGGATCTGATACTGGACACTCCAGGCAGCTTTCTTAGAACCTTTTCTACAAAACGACTGTAACTATCCAAGTCTCGCGCCACGACTTGAAGCAGAAAGTCCGCTTCCCCAGTGGTGTTGTGACAACTAATTACCTGTGGAGCAGATTCAATTATTTTTTCAAACTTGGCGGTCGCTTCCTCGCTGTGGTCGGTACAAGAAATCTGCACGAAGGCCATCACTCCAAGACCGAGTTTCTTTCTGTTTAGAATTGCTTGAAATCCTTCGATCACGCCGCATTCTTCCAAGCGCTTTTGTTTCCTCCAGCAAGAAGCCTCACTCAGATTCAACTGCTCTGCAAGCTTGACATTAGAAAGCCTGCCATCTCGCTGCAGTCGATCAGATATCGCAATATCTACCTTGTCCAACGCCTCTGTCATGATGAAATCCTTCGGATAGATAGAGTTTTTTGAAGGGTAATTTCAATTTTTGTTAAATGTCAATCCTGTTTTGAAGGGTAATTTCAGTCTTTTCCTCCATAATGGATGGCACGAGATTACACGGCTACTTCGCGGATATAAATAAAAGGAATGACGGCTATATACCTTGTGAGCACCCTGTGGTGGCTATGAATATTTAACTTCGCCGTTTCAGAGCTTCTTCGCTAAGCTGCTGTTAGAGTCTAAAAATAAAAAAGTTATGGGTATGAAGTCCACGCAACGCAATATTGTTGTTTAGCAGAGGTAATTGTCATGAAAGCTGTAGTTTACGAAGCCTTTTCTCAACCGCCGCAGCTGATGACTGTCGCAGATCCAACTCCTGAACGTCACGGTGTGGTTATCCAGGTCAAGAGCACAGGCGTATGCCGCAGCGACTGGCATGGCTGGAAAGGTCATGATCCAGACATCCAACTGCCTCACGTCCCCGGGCATGAGCTTGCGGGCGTAGTGGCAGAAGTCGGCAGCAACGTGACCAAATGGAAGGTGGGGGATCGGGTAACCGTACCGTTTGTAGGAGGATGCGGGGCGTGCCCCGAATGTAGCAGCGGAAATCAGCAAGTCTGCCACGCACAGTTCCAACCCGGTTTCACGCACTGGGGTTCCTTCGCTGAATACGTTGGCATCCATCAAGCAGACTTGAACCTGGTAGCTCTGCCCGAATCCATGGACTATGCGACTGCTGCTAGCCTGGGTTGTCGTTTCGTCACTTCATTCCGGGCTGTCGTCGATCAAGGCAAAGTCACCGCAGGTCAATGGGTAGCTGTCCACGGCTGCGGTGGTGTAGGCCTGTCCGCGGTGATGATTGCCCAAGCCATCGGTGCAAACGTGATCGCTATCGACATCTCTGATGACAAATTGGCGCTGGCACGCGCTCTGGGCGCTGTTGCAACAATAAACGCCAACCGCGTAGCGGACGTTACCGAGGCGGTAATGGATATCACCAACGGCGGCGCCCATGTATCGCTGGACGCCCTGGGTCACCCAACTACCTGCTTCAACTCCATCAACAATCTGCGTCGTCGCGGCAAGCACGTGCAGGTGGGTCTGATGCTCGCAGACCACGCTAAGCCGGCCATTCCGATGAGCAAGGTCATCGCCCATGAGCTGGAAATTTACGGCAGCCATGGCATGCAAGCGCATCGCTATGACGTCATGATCGAGATGATCACCTCGGGCAAGCTCGCTCCAGAGAAACTCGTCGGCAAGACCATCAGCCTGGAGCAGTCTATCCAAGCGTTGGTGAACATGGATCGTTTTGAGACGGCTGGTGTAACTGTCGTAACGGAATTTAGCTCATGAAGGCTAGCTCCCCACCATCGCGTCAACGACCGGCATTAGCCGTTGTGCCGGTTTTCTAGAGCATTTACCTGGAACGTTTATTGTCCCTGCGTCTCGAATTGATACATCCATTTGCAATGCGAGGTGTGTCATGACGCCGGAAACCGAAGGCAAGGAAGAAAAAGGACCGTCGGGTCTGCCTTTCGTCAATGATCCGGGCAATGAAGACCCCGGTTCGCTGATGGATGATGCCCAGGTTCCCTTGATCGAGGCCGAGGACGAAACCCCGGAATACCCGCTGCCCTCGCCAACCAATTCCCTGGACCGCGACCAACGGCCGCCGGATGATGAGACCGGCGCAGAGCCGGTGCCCAGCGAGGACGATGATATCGAGGCGAGCCCGGATGACCCGGATATCGCCGGTGATGATGCTTCCGGCAAGCCGAGCTGACGGCCCGGGCCGCCTGTCGATTTCCCGGCACCATCTGCACGCCCCAGTTGCCACATCAGGTAGGTACTTCGAAAAGGAGACTCACCATGATGAAGTCAAACATGACGGCACTGACACTTGCCGGAATTCTTGCAGCCAGTTCACTGGTGGCTGTCGCCCAGTCTTCGGGAGACAATGCTCCGGTGGATAAAGGCGGTATGCCACCTTCCACTCAAATGGATGCCGGTCGCACCTCCGACGCCAACGGCAACGCGCTGCCTCCCGGTTCCGTGAGCGGCGGTAATGGTGGCGATGCCAGCGGCAGCAGTACGAGCCCTGGCACTGGTAGTGGTTCCACCAGCGGTGGCAGCACCATGGGCGGCGACTCCTCCAGCAGTGGAGCCGGTGGCGGCGCCAGCTCGAGCGGTTCCAGCGGTTCGAGTCAATAGCGCCCAATAACGACCTGTCTCTCTTCTGATCTGAAGGCGTTTTCCCGTGGCGAGCGAGCTTGCTCGCGTCCGAGTGCGCAGCGCTCGCCCCGGGACTTATCGCAGAACGCAGTTTTCCCGTTGCCTCCTCCTGGCCCCCCTCGCTATTCTGCTGAATCCTTTAAGGCAAACACGTTGCTCCGGTCGCGCCTGAGCCATCCCTGGAATGTTGTGTTGATAACGGATCAGATGCGATGAATGCACCGCTGAAAGAGTTTGGCCCGATCAAAGCCGTGATTTTCGACATGGATGGGCTGCTGCTGGACACCGAGGGCATCTACACCGAGGTCACCTCCATCATCGCCGAGCGTTATGGGCGCACGTTCGACTGGAGCGTCAAGCAGAACATCATCGGCCGGGGGGCCGGGGATCTGGCCCGCTATGTGGTCCAGGCC
>Ga0182006_1001678_pt1 | contig 12996 bp, 10 predicted proteins | sample Sormic07211104_1_FD_123022 | JGI IMG/M metagenome (GOLD analysis project Ga0182006, IMG submission 123022) | Rhizosphere microbial communities from Sorghum bicolor, Mead, Nebraska, USA - 072115-104_1 MetaG | ecosystem: Host-associated > Plants > Roots > Rhizosphere | place: USA: Nebraska...
GTTCCTCGATCTCGACTTGAGCAGGGAGATCGCTGGTTCTGACCGGCACGCTGGCCTTGTATTCATGTGCCCAGTGGCAAAGGATATTTTGGTTGATATCGAAGCCCACGATCGTGGCTTTGAGCTCAGGGAATTCGAGGTCGTTGTTCCCATCGACAAACAGTCTCCAGGTGGAAACCTCGGGGGTGGCCTCGAAGAGACTCAGTTGGTGCAGCTCGACCAGATTGGCCTTGAGCCGATGCAGCTTCTTAGGAGCATCAGGGTCGTCGGTGACGATCTGTAGCAAAACACCGTTGATGCTGATCGTGAAGTCCATGGTGCCGTTTCGCAGCTCAAGCCATGGCAGGGTCACATCGGCACCCAACGCCTTACAGAGCCCTTGAAGACGCCCATAGAGCAGGGTCGCGCGGGTGTATGCGGTATCGTTTGGTGTGGATGCATCAGCCAGCGCCTGATACGCAACTGAGATCACTTCCTGGCAGACCAGATCCAGGTATTCGGGGAGCAACTCGGGTGCGAAATGACTTGGGTGCTGGGTTTCGTGCATCGATACGACCTCGAAAACTGTGCAAATAAGAGATACTGTCAACCAGTATTTTTGTGCAGAAATATTGGTTTGTCAACTGGATGATCTGCAGGCTCTTCGCACCCGAAAGCGTCTCAGCCAGCGGATACCGAGCCAAAGCGTTTATTGATCGGTCGCGTCTATGCGAGCTCTGTGAGCAGCCGGCACAACGCATGGTTGGAGTAATGCTCAGCAGTTCCTGACATCACTCAACCAGCGGCACAATCCGCTGCAAAGTCCCAGGACTCGCAAGCCTCGGAAAGCCCTCGATCTCATACGCGCAGTGCTCAATCACGCGAACTCCTTGCGCCTGCAGGTTCCTGACGAAGGCAGCCCCCGACCTTTCCCCACCAGCACCGCCTTGAGCGGAGGTGAACACCAGTACCGGAGGGAGTTCGACCCCCAGTGCTTCGTTCGGGCTCAGTGCAAATCCTGCATCCCAAGAGTACCCCGCGAACTCGTCCGCTTTAATCATCCGATACGTCTGTGACTGAGACACGAAAAGCTCATTCGACTTGACGTTCACAATGCGAATCAGGGCGTCATCTTTACGTCGAAGACCACGTGGTGAGAGCCGAATTATGTCGCCCTTTTTAGGCACCTTCGTATCTGCTGGAACTGAGCTGTATCGCCGATTGAGCAACTGGTTAAGATCAGGGCAATCACAGATCACCGCGATGCGCTGAACGTCCTCTGCATCGATCCGTGCCTCGATCTCGGAGAGGTTCCGAAGGCATTGATGGATCGGCAAAGCACCTTGCTGGTGAATGCGGACATCCACGGTGGGGAAGTAGCGAGACATCTGGTCAACAGCTGCATTGGCCGGCAGGGTGGCATCGACCAGTGCAACCAAATTCACCACATTCTCCAGCTCTGCCAGCAGCTGAAAAATCTCGAACAAGGGCAACTGATTGAACTGATGTACGACGATTGCCTGGGCATGCGCGCCATCTGTAATTTGGTAGAACGGGACAGGGGCATGACCTAACTCATTTTCATAGGCCGCGCACCTGGCCTTCGCGATCGTCACCGAGGTCGGAACGGTATTCGTCAAGAGCTCCAAAACCGCACAGTACTGCCGGGTGAATTCGACGGCTGCTTTGACATCGTCATATCGAACGAGCAGCACGCGTGAATTCAGTGCCAAAGTCACTTCGTCGAGCATGTCGAAAGCGAACATGTCCGGGGTGAATGCGCTCAAGCGGCTGAAGGCGTGTTCAATCTCACGCTCGCTATAGACTGGGTGAAAGGGCGTGCAGATCCTAGTCAGATGATGGCGTACCGCGCTCTGCAGGATATGGTTCGACTGGAGCTGAACGTGGCCTTCCGTCGCCACAATCCAGCTGTGGCCCACACACTCGCGAATCGCCTCAAGCACATCGTCCGAGCCAGCGATGACGCTGTCGGCTAAACCGCCACCGCCATCTGCCTCAGCCACATCTGCCACACACCCATAAACAGAAGCGACCTCAACAAGGGTGTTCCCCGCCGTTGACTGGGCTTCCAGATGCCTTAGCAGTGCCCAAGCTTTCCTCAATCCAGGCGTCTGATCGAAGCCTGGATGATTCAGAACTGAGTCGTCATTGGTCTCAAGAAACGGCAGTGCCAGTGGGGGATGAATAAGGAGGAAGCAGCCGTTTACTGGCAGACAAATCACCATCTGCTCCGCACTGGCTTGATCGAATCCCTGAACCATGAGTCCAGACACCGATTCCTGGAAGTCCATGTACTCCTGCCATGCGAACTGCAACTGGGCCGTCTGAGCATCGCCAAGATGCTTCCCAAGAATGAACCGACTCTCATGGTCAAGCAGCTGCCGCACACTGCGCTGCTCCAGCAAAGCAGCTTGTTCCAAAACGCTCGCGAGTCCGGAGGGGGGTGAGTATTGAGGGAGCGCTTTCTGTGTACTAACGAAGCCCGCCAGTGCCCTGCATTCGTCATATTCCACGCAAAGAGCGGGGTACAGGTGGGTAATGACCAGCCCCCTCCCGCACTTGCTAATGGACGCGCGATAGGTCATGCCTGGGAATATGTGTTTCGACCCTAGCTCCGGATCCAGCCGCGCCTTGAAGGATGTCCCGGTGGCCAGCGATAGGAGATGGAATCGCCGCTCGCCACACAGCGTGAGAGTGAATTTCCGGACGAAGTAGTACTTTGCCATTGGCCTGATGCACCGTTGGGTAGAAAGACAGGGAAATGAAGCTGGACGGAATCTGCTGTAGAGCCGCGAAGCGGGGCCTGCCAAGGGCCCAGTCAGAACGTGAGGATCTTTCCTGACCGAATGATCTCTTCCCGGAAAGCCGCACGCTGCAAACCACGCTCGGCATCTCGCAGCTGGGTTCTGAGCAGCTGGATCTCGGTTCGTAAGCTGGCCAGCGATTTGTCGTACTGCGAATGGGCCTTGGTGGAGGGTTGAGATCGCACATGCTCCAGCAGCAGCTCAGCAATCTGGTGCAGCTCGTGCCCGCCGCGCCCTTCATAGAAGACTTGCCTGGTAAGCCCCACCGTCCCAGCCAGCCATGCAAGATTTATCTTGCCGGCCCGCATCGGCACGCTTTTACCTGACTCGATGATCTCCAGGGCTACCTGGCGCAGCCTCTTCGCCGACTCCAGTTCCGGTTTCATGGCGCGTAGCACCTCATGCGGCGAACCGCCTCCAGAAGCACTCCGGGCTGACCTAGCCCCAACTCCCAACCCAACTTCAGCCTCAGCCTCAGCCTCAGCACTGGAGATACGATCATTGAGTTCGCGCACGGGCATTCTTCCATTCGACATAGGGGGCAGTGAGTGTTGAGTCGGCTATCGGTTTCGGGATGCCGCTGACATCTGAGAGGTCGGTCAGGGTGTCGTTTATGATCCGAATGGCCCGCTTGTGATCGAGGATCCTGTCGACCAACTGGCAGGTCACTTCAAACTCGCGCTGGTACTCAGGTACTCTGCTGGGCTTGGTAGTAGCGTCCTGAGACCGGGCAGCCTGCACGGGGCGTTTCGACAAATCGTCCACGATGTTGCGAAGCTTGACGTTCTCCTCTTCCAGCTGTGAATTCCGGATCATGACCGGATGCAGTGGATCTATGTCCGTGTTGTATGGGGTGGGTGGGGTACTTCCATCGCCAAGGAGCCCTGGGTAGGCGTCGAGGCACTTCCTGTATGACTTTCCGCGCTTTAAGAGCAGGCTGCGGTCGACGCCGCAGATACGAGCGACTTCATCAGCCAGCTGACTGATGTTTTTGAAGGGCTCAGCCTGTTGTTGAAGCACCTGCAAAGCGGCATGGATTCGAGCGATCGTTGCCTTGAGTTGTCCTGCACCTCTTCGCTCTTGAGGCGTTGGGGTAGACGGAGCATTGGTGGGTTTTCTTTTCATGTTCAGTTCTGCGCAGTCCCACGAGCTCGTCTGGCCAATTCACCTACCTTGGACACACGAGCTCGCCTGGTCATCTCAACTCGCCCCTGCCATCGAGGCTTGATGATTGAGAAGGAGGGTAGAGGGCTTGCTCAGCGCATACGCGGAGATTTCTTCGAATGAAAGGCCTGTACCGCCCATGATCGACAAGATCTGCCCAATGTAGATTTCCCTTTCCTCGAACGGTTGGTTGGCAACCTGGAGGAATTCCGGATTACGTGCCAACTCATCAAGAATCAGGGGGTAATGTTCTGATGCGAAAGCTGGGAACTGGGAGGCGTCTATCAGCATCGAAATTACGCGCTGTTTGGGATCTGCCATATCAACACTATGACGAACAGCGTTCGCAAGGTCGCGATGACGAGCGATGTACCCGTTCGGAAATTTTTCTTCTCGCCAATTTTTCTCCAAGATCTGGATGACTTGGCGATAACCAGCCAGCTCTAGGGTGCAAAGCGAAAGTTCCTCGTAAATTATCTCTGTGCTGGACGATTTTGGTTGGTGTTTAAGGGTTTGCTGAAGTTTTGGTCTGAGTTGCTCCACACGACAGGCAAGATCACGGACTTTTGCATTCAGGGCAGGTAGATGATCGATCCCGAATACTGCGTAAGGGCAAATACCACAGGTGCGAGCCTTTCGCGTGAAAGTCATCAGCTTTTTCGGGCAGTCACCATCAAGAGCACAAATGCAACAGTCTAAGAACTTTACGCGCTGGGTTTTAGTGCTGGCAATCAAGTCCAGGCCTGTCTCGTCGGCGTCCAAGATATCGGGGATCACGGAGACGAGATGCTGGTCGCGCACGGTCTCTTTGCGGTTCTGTTCCCAGCCTTTAACCAGCGCCGAATTAGGCGATGATGGGCTGGGAGGACTTCCAGTCAGAGCTGCAAACGCATGCTCGGAGACCGCTCTGTTGGCGGAATCAATCAGGGCCAGAGCTTCTTGATGAGTCGGCACTACATAATGCGCGCTTGTATACTTCTGAGCATGACCGACTTGCCCTCCGATAATGGCGTAATCAAGGCTCGCATAGATACGGCGATGGGTAATCCATGTGGCCCGCAGAGCATGTGGGGTATGTACTGCCGACCAATCTCCAGCGGCAGTGCGTTCCACGAACTCATGACGACGCTCTGGAGGTACGAATTCGTTGTATATCTCCTGAAATCCGCGAAGAACCAATGTCCATTTTAGGGTGTAAGAAGTGTCAGAAAACGGAGCGCCGCTATTGAGCCAAGGGCTACGGAAAAGAGGGTGGATCTTACTGTATTTTTTAGTGCTCTTAGGGTCATTTTGATAATGCACGCCTGTGTATTTTTTTCCGTACTCCCTGGTTTGGAAATGGCGTTCCTGGATCAGCACATCCATGATTTTATAAGGGAGTGTGATGGGGCGGCTTTTTCCGCTTTTGTCCGTATTGACATAGAGGATGCAGCTGCTCAGGCTTCCCCTCATAGAGTGGTCGTAATATTTATCAAAGCTGCGGATATCCAACCATTGGCAATTTTGCAGGCGCAGCCCTGAGAAAAGAGCCGTTGTGAGCATCCTCACCTGTGACAGCCATGGAACGTATATTTCGCTGCTAGATGATTTGTATTTTTCACTTTTCCACGAGTAAGCATTGATGATTTTTTTGAGCGGTACCTCCAATTCATGCGAGGTGTCATTCGGGTTCCACAACTTGATGGAATAAGAGATTCCGTATTTTTCGAGGTCGATCCAGCTGCTGTTTTTTAGATCCAAAGTGTCTTGGAAGCTATAGATACCTTTGAGGCATTTGTTTTGAAGCTCGACCCCGATAGCGTCGAGTGCGAGCATATAGGCTTCCACCATCAACATTGAGTCGATGGGGAGGGGGATTTTGTCACTTTTACCTGCCGAGCCACTTCCTGTGGAGTCCAAATCTGGATGGATCGGATTTTTATAGAGGCTACTGACTAGAGGTTCACCATTAGGCATTACTACGTTGCCGTTCGCTATCGCGACTTCGAAATATCGCCATATCGAAAAAATGAACCTAGCTTTGGTTTTGATGCTGCGCTTCAGGTCGTAAAACTGCATCAGTGTGAGCGGCAAATCGATTTTTGAATTGTCCTTTGGATTGCTTAGGTTGCTATTTTTGGACGTACGATGCCAAAAAATGGAGCGGTGAAAATTCTCAATGTTGGTCGGGATCTCGATGCCGCTGTTGGGGTGTTTGCTAAGCCAAGCAGGCAGATACCTACCTAGGTAATCCATCAGAATATGTATGTATCCAACTTCTTGCTTTCTGCTGTTAATGCTTATGAGTTCTTCGATGTGTTCAAGGTGCAGCTCGCCAGCCTTAATCCAACAGGACAAGTTCTTTTCAATGTCTAGGTTGTCCTGGGTATTGTAGTAGCCATTCACCCAGTCATAGTTATAAATAGTTGGTCGGCGACGACCAGGCAAAAGAGCATACTCCTCGGGGGGGAGTAAGTCTTGTGCCTCCTTTTTGGTTTCCTCGGCTCGCGTCTTTTTTTCTTCGGTTCGTTGTTTGTCCTTGTGTTTTCGGCCATCTATTCCCGAGGCGTAGCGGGCTCTTCTGGCTTGGAGATTCTCATTTTTTGAGTAGTTGTTACCCATCGAGCCCCAGTGTTTGACGAACTGCGCATAAGATTTCCTGTTCTCGGTGCTCGAAATTTCGAACGTGGTGGCACTTAGGTGAGCATGATAGCCTTCAAGAAGCCGTGCTTGATCCGGGCTTACAATTTCCGGATGCTCTCTGGCAAATAGATGCAGCCATGTTAGGTAGGAAAAATCAGTGCATTTGCTACCCTTCTTAGATTTGCTTTTTATTTCACGTTGCTTGTCGACTACTACAGGCGCTGCTTCCCACAACTCTTCAAATACAATGTCTTCGGGCCGCTGCCAGTTGACTCGGTATTGAAAATTTCGAGTGCAGCGATGCAGATGTGATGTTTTGACTCCCGCGAGCTTGTGGATAAAGCCCTGCGATCCATCAATCAGCTCCGGATACTTAGCCCATACGCCACTGATGTTGAAGTCATGAGGGAGCGTGGCATTCCCCTTAGTCCACAAGAGAACAAACATTGTCCGAATGGGGATGCGAATGCCGCTAACATCTTTAGGATGCGGGGCAGCCTCGCCAGTAAGTGCCGTATACAAAGGTAGGGCAAGATCGAGCTGTTTGTCGGGAACCAGGCAGAGATTGTAGAGTGTCGTGAGCTCCGGGTAGGTCAACGCACGACCCTTGCGAATCCTCAGGAAGATGGATAACGCCAGCCGGTGCCTGGCTTGCCTATCCGTCAGGAGCTCAGGATTGGCTTTCCCAGACGCGCTCTCGGCATCCATGGCTTTCTGAGCCAGTTCTTGCAAGATGGCCGCAGCATTTTGTAGGACATCATTGCCGTGCAGGGTAAGGCTGTCGGTGGTGTTGATCACGCTCCTGGGCCCCGCTCAAGCAATTCTTCGCTCAAACGCCCGTAGGCCAAGCCACGGTAGTGGTCAATGCTTTCACCCTTGCCTTGGTGGTACACGAGCTCGTTGGCAGCATCGACGTCCACAAGGGTGTTGATGCCCAGATCTGCGGCGTAGACCTCGGTACTCCGGAGATCTGCGTGCCCCATCAGCAACTGAATTTCAGGTAGGTCGAGGCCCGGCTTGGGTCGGCCCGGCACCATTACGTAGTTGCGCGCCCAAACCCCGAAGAGGTGTCGGAAGTCGTGGGACGAGTAGTTTCCCTGGGGGGCGACGAACTTCAGTTTTTTCTGAGTGGCTTGAATGCGGCGGTTGATCGCCTTGTTGACGCTGTTTGAATTGAGTTCGCAGAGAGGTACACCGTAGGTGTATTCATCAAGCGACAGCAGCAGCCAGCGGCTGTCGGAGCAGGGGCGCACAGCCATGTAATCAGCCAGCTTCTGCCAGAAAATGGATTTGAATGGCTCGAACATCGTCACGACCGCAGTCTTGCGACCTTTGAACCCAAAGCGTTCCTTGTTCGTGGTGTCACGAAGGCCATCAGGATCTTCGACGCGAATGATCCTCTTGTGAACGTCAACGTCCTCCAGGCGAACCCCAACCGCTTCCGAGAGTCTCAGGCTGCCAAGTCCCAAGCTCCAGATCAAACCGTCCAATGGCGTTGGGGCGTTCTCAAGCATGGGTAGGATATGTGGAAGGTCAATGTGCTTGGCCTTCCGGTCTTTCTTGACCTTAGGGGCGCGCAGGCCGCCTCGGGCTTTCTTCGCGCCGGCACCAAGAGTGGGTTTGACCTGCAGCGTATAGGCATGGATTCGAGCTAATTCCTGAGGGCTGCGCAGCCTGGGGTTGAGTTCCGGCAACGCATTGGTTTGAGTCTGGGGAGGCAGGCCGGTTAGCACGGAGGTCAGTTGTGCCTGCTCGAACGAGATCGCGCTGCAGGCGGTCAGCAGAACATTGGCTGCTGCGATGTACGCTCCGGCTGACTTCGCGGAGATTGTTTTTCGGCCAGTTCGAATGAAGGCTTGGCGCACGATTGGGTCTTTGGCTTCTGCTCCCTCGATCAGATAAGACGAGAAAAGATGCATGGTTTTCGACGCAGTCTCAGGGTCGAGTCGGCCAGAGAGGGCGCCGGTTTCATAGAGGAACTCGGTGAAAACCCGCCCACCTCGTTCGATCGCAATAACCGAGTTGCGCGAGTAGCTGATGCCGATCTCGCCCCAGAGGTACTCGGTGAACTCGTTGTAGAAATCCAATGGTGCACCTGTGGCTGTCTCGTAGAGCCTGGGTGGTTCGCACTTGACTCGCGTGAGGCTATTCATCGCCTCGATGCTATTACCGGCGGGTGGCTGCTTTTGCGAGGCCATGGTGGGTGGATTCGAACCCTGGCCAACCAAGGCAATCTTCGATTTATGCATATATTGACAACGCCTTTGATTCGTGATGTAATCTAGGAAGCGGAATGGTATTGACTGTAAAGCACAATTTGAAATGACAAAAAGTTCTTAACTTTGAGATTTTTATGTCTTTATTTGTGTTTTTGTCGCCGTATTGTGCTAAATCAGGACGACCTTGAACCCATCTCGTATTCCCGCAAGGCCGCGTTGTTCAAGGCCTTGCCGTATCTCTACCCCCCCATAGCACGCCAAACCCAGATCGTTGAGCAACCAGTGCGCTCCCGCCCTCAATTTCATGATTTTTTGTCCACTTTAGCTACGCGCTATGGATGAATTGGCTGCTGCCAACCCGACGAACAGCCTTATCGGGAGAGATGTCAAGATGGTCGGCCTCAGCGTTTTGCGGTAATTTTTGCTGGCATGAGGCCATAACCACAGCAGGACGCACCTTTGCGGCTAGGGCTTTAGATCCCTGGTCGCTATCGTTCCTGCACACTTATTTCGTGTCAGGAACGACCATGTCAGGGGGGGCGAAACCGAAAAAATTGCGAGGCTCGCGGAGCTCGTTTCCAACGAGATCTTCAGCTTCTTCCGCTGGAAGAAAGAGGGGACGGCGAACCTCAACTTCGGCTGTGTGAAGAAGGAAACACACGCGCACTTGAAGAAGTCTGAGCACACGCATCCGACTGACGTGGTGTTCAAGTACGCAGACCCTTATCTGAACAAAGCCGTCTACCTTCATACCGATTTGAAGAGCTACGCGGTGGGCTCAATCACGCTGGACTCGATCAAGAAGGCCTTGGAGTCCTTGGGCAAGGCCATCGGCTGCGCCCGTGCATCGACGTGGTGGGAGACGCGTTAACACTTGGCTATCTTCACGCTCGTTTCGGACAGGGTCAGGAGCAAGTGCTGCTGATGGTAGTGATCGGTATGCGTCCGGCCAAGTCATCTACCCAGCCCCGCAAACCCAAGACATGGTGTGCACTTAAATTTAAGTGGGCACCAGTTTTAGCCTTTTAAGCGGATATTTCATGCAGCCAACACGCCGTTCTTATTCCAAGTCCTTCAAAGCCCAAGTCATTCAAGAGTGTGCTCAGCCCGGTGCTTCGATTGCCAGCATCGCACTCAGCCATAACCTCAACGCAAACCTCGTCCACAAATGGATTCGGCTGCAATCGCAGAAAAGCACAGCGCTGCAACCTGCATTTATTCCATTACCCGTGTCGCTGGCTGGCGCAAAATCCCATCCGTCATCATCGAACATCTGCGTTGAAATACAGCACCCGCGTGGCACCGTCAAAGTGAACTGGCCCACTGAAAATGCTGCTGCCTGCGCGACCTTTCTTCGAGACCTCCTGCGATGATTCGCATCGACTCCATCTGGCTCGCCACCGAGCCGATGGACATGCGCGCCGGTACCGAGACGGTATTAGCCAGGGTGATCGCCGTGTTCGGTGCGGCGCAGCCGCACTGTGCTTATCTGTTCGCCAACCGCCGCGCCAATCGCATGAAAGTGATGGTGCATGACGGCTTCGGAATATGGCTAGCGGCGCGCCGATTAAACCAAGGCAAGTTCCACTGGCCAGGCATTCGCCACGGTTCTGAGATGGAGCTGGATACCGAGCAACTTCAGGCATTAGTGCTGGGTCTGCCATGGCAACGCGCAGGTTCTGGAGGCCCGATCACACTGCTTTAACGGCTGCCATTAGCCTATCGGTCTATCGCCGGAAATTGCCTGCTTTGGCAAAATCGGCCCCATGACTTCGCTACCCAATCTTGATCACTTGACCCCTGAACAACTGCGCGCCTTGGCGGCGCAGTTGATACAGCGTGTCGAGACACTCGACCACCAGGTCGACACGCTGGGCAAGACGGTAGAAACGCGCGACCAACAAGTTGAGACGATGGGTAAAACCGTTGAGACGATGGGCAAGAAGATCAACCGTGATCAAACGCTGATCGAGAAACTGACCCACGAGATCGCGCAACTCAAGCGTTTGAAGTTTGCCAAACGCAGCGAGCAGATGAATCCCGAGCAGGCCAGTTTGCTCGATGACCTGATCGATACCGATATTGCAGCGATTGAAGCAGAGCTTCAAAGCTTGCAGGCAGTGATAACTACAGCCGAGAAAAATCAGAAGCCCAAGCGCACCGCATTACCGGCTGAGTTTCCACGCACGCTGATCCATCACGAACCGGACAACACTCACTGCCCATGTGGCTGTGCCCTCAAGCGCATCGGCGAGGACGTCAGCGAGAAGCTGGACTACACGCCCGGCGTATTTACCGTTGAACGCCATGTGCGTGGCAAATGGGTCTGCGATGACTGCGAAACGCTGATCCAGGCACCTGTTCCGGCGCAGGTTATTGATAAGGGCATCCCGACTGCGGGCCTGCTGGCCCACGTAATGATTGCCAAGTTTGCCGACCACCTGCCGCTTTACCGTCAAGAATCGATCTTTGGCCGAGCGGGCCTGGCGATTCCACGCTCAACCTTGGCTCAATGGGTTGGCGTGACCGGGGTTCAGTTGCAGCCGCTGGTTGATGCGCTGCGCGACGTGGTACTCGGGCAGCAGGTTATTCATGCCGATGAAACACCGGTGCAGATGCTCATGCCGGGAACGAAGAAAACCCACCGTTCCTATGTTTGGGCCTATGCCACCACCCAGTTCTCAGATGTGGCAGCGGTGGTTTACGACTTCAGCCCCAGCCGCGCCGGAGAGCATGCTCGCAACTTCCTGCGAGACTGGAGGGGCAAGCTGGTCTGCGACGATTTTGGCGGCTACAAGGCCAGCTTTGAACTCGGCGTGACCGAGATCGGCTGCATGGCTCATGCACGGCGCAAGTTCTTCGAACTGCACGCTACGAATAAAAGCACGCTCGCCGAGCAAGCCCTGCGCTATATCCAGTTGCTGTACGAAATTGAAAGTGAAGTCCGCGACCTGGAGCCGGATTTAAGGCGCAGAATACGGCAAGAAAAAGCTGTACCTGTGATGAACATGCTGCACGCTTGGATGATCGCCCAGCGTGACCTCGTGCCCGAAGGCTCAGCCATCAGCAGAGCACTCGATTACAGCCTGAAACGCTGGGCAGCGCTGTCGCGCTACCTTGATGACGGGGCCGTACCCATAGACAACAACTGGGCAGAGAACCAGATCCGGCCTTGGGCGCTTGGACGCAAGAACTGGCTCTTTGCAGGGTCGTTGCGCAGCGGCAAACGAGCTGCGGCGATTATGAGCCTGATCCAGTCAGCACGGCTGAATGGTCATGACCAATACGCCTATTTAAAGGATGTTCTGACGCGCCTACCGACGCAGCGGGCGAGTGAGATTGATCAGTTGTTGCCGCATAAGTGGCAGCCAGTGGAATTACGCAAGGCGTGATGCGCGGACACATATCGTTGGTTCAGCTAGCCAATAAGTGTCCACGGATCTTTAAAAAGGACGCGCTGAGAGTCGTTGTGTCTGCGTATATTTTTATTAGCAACTAATTCAACAGAAATTCGTTCTGTTGAGTCATTTGCAAAGCAGTCTTCTCCAAACGCAGTAAAAACTCTTTCCGAGGCTGTCCTCCGCCATATCCAGCGAGTGAACCATTTGTCGCTATGACACGGTGACAGGGGACGACAATAGATAAGCGATTGTGTCCATTTGCATTGCCCACTGCTTGGCTTGCACCTGGCTTACCAATGCCCCTAGCGATGGCACCGTAGGTTGAAATGGTTCCATAGTCGATTTTTAGAAGCTCTGCCCACACAAGCCTGTCAAAAGAGCTGCCTGGCATATGGAGCGGTACTGAAAAACTTTTTAGCTTTCCATCAAAATAAAGTTTCAGTTGAACTTCGATCTGCTTGATGAAGAGATGCTCGCCAGGCGCGATTGAATACCCATGCCGCCCACGCAATTCGTTTAATTCAGCGGTTAGGGCCGGGCGGTCAAGAAACTCGAGGAGTACCAAACCTCGTTCCTCTGCCATGGCAATCATTGGGCCCAACGGTGTAGTCAGATGGCGATAAAGCAGGAGCGGCGTTTCAGCTGCCTTACCAGGGGGAATTTGAAATGTTTTTTTGAAAGCATCTCTAAAGCCACTCAATGACTCGTACCCTAAGTCAAATGCTGTGTTATCCAGCGTTTCGCCCGAAGAGATCCGGCCTAGGGCGACACCGAGCCTTCTAGAAC
>Ga0182006_1001680_pt1 | contig 12974 bp, 9 predicted proteins | sample Sormic07211104_1_FD_123022 | JGI IMG/M metagenome (GOLD analysis project Ga0182006, IMG submission 123022) | Rhizosphere microbial communities from Sorghum bicolor, Mead, Nebraska, USA - 072115-104_1 MetaG | ecosystem: Host-associated > Plants > Roots > Rhizosphere | place: USA: Nebraska...
AAAACGTCATAATGAATTTCATTATGTGTTCACTCGTGAGGCTTGATATTTTTTACGTCCGGAGACGCTGATATCAATCCTGCGAGTGCCCACACAGATTGTCTGATAAATTGTTAAAGAGCATGCCGCGATTTACTGCGGCGCGGGCTGCGTATATTACGCTTTCCGCATTGTCAGTCAAGCATTTATTTTCGCTTAACTCACTGGTTCGTATGATTTCGAACCTACTCAACCCGGCGCTTCGTAAGCCGTTGTGCCGTGTCAGTGGAGGCGCATTATAGGGAGTTCTCGGAGGGTGACAAGTGCTAATTTCAAATAAAATTCCGAGTGCTGATTTTTTCAGCTAAAAGCCGCTAAAGCGCCAGTTTTTCCAGCAACGGGAAGCCATAACGCCGTAAAACGGGTGATAATTGTACCGCTTCACCATCCAGCTCCGTACAAAATGCAACGTTCTGCTGCGATGAATGCACTTCAGGTGCTTCATGCTCCAGCAGCCAGGCTGTGCGTCGTGCAATTGCCGCACCGGAATCAATCAGACGCGTCCCTTCCGGTAACACCTGCTGCAACTCTTCGCGCAGTAAAGGAAAGTGCGTACAGCCTAAAACGACCGTGTCCGGTGGTTCCGCCATCCGCAGCCACGGCTGAACAATACGGCGCACCTCATTCAGAGCAACTTCCGCACCATGGAGCTTCGCTTCTGCCAGTTCAACCAGCTCCGCTGATCCCAGCATCTCTATCTTGCAGGAACCGGCAAACTGCGACACCAGCTCATGGGTATAAGGACGGCGCACCGTGGCACGCGTCGCCAGCAAGCCCACTACGCCATTTCGCGTCAGGCGCGCGGCCGGTTTAATCGCCGGAACCACCCCCACAACCGGAAAGGCAAAACGTTCACGTAAAGCGGGCAATGAAACGGTGCTGGCCGTATTACAGGCGATGATGACTAACGAGAGAGGATAGCTGCGGGTAATGGCCTCAACGATAGCGACCACCCGATCCACAATGAAAGTCTCGCTTTTCTCACCGTAAGGGAAGCCAGCGTTATCGAAGGCGTAGAGATAATGAAGATCCGGCAACAGCTGACGGACCTCATCATAGACAGAAAGCCCACCGACGCCGGAATCAAACACCAGCACGGTGGGACGCAAATCAGAAGTTGTAGCTGCCGCTGAGGTAATACTCTCGTCCTGGAGTCTGATAGCCATACGCTGTCTCGTAATCTTTATCGAACAGGTTGGCAATTCTACCACGAACCGTGAGTTGTGAAGTGACAGGATATGAGACGGCGAGATCCCACAGGCTGACGCCCCCTAACTTCACGCGACGGCTGGGAGAGCTGTTAAAGTCCGTATCATAACGGTCACCCAGATAATGGTAGGTAACTGACCAGTCAAACTCATACAGCGTCCAGTCGAGCTGGTATTTCACCTGCTGCTTAGCCCGGCGTACGAGCGGCTGATCGGTGCTGCCATCCCGTGCGTCGACATAATCATAAGAGAGCTGATGCGCCAGCGGCCCGGTGTCGAATCCTGCAGTCGCTTCAACGCCTTTAATGCGGGCCTGCTTAATGTTGTAGTAACGGAAAGTCGCCGGATCATTATCAATCAGATTATCGATGTCGTTGCGATAGCCCGACACACGCCAGTTCACCGGTCCGCTCAGCCCTTCAAAGCCGCCTTCCCACTGCTTACTTTTTTCAGGATCGAGGTCGCGATTGCCATAAACCGGGCTGTAAACCTGCGACAGATTAGGTGCTTTAAAAGCGGTGCCATAAGAGGCGAACGCGCGGTAGCCGGAGATAAACTCCCATGAGGCCGCCGTCTGCCAGGTGTTATGCCAGCCAAACTGATTGTTGTCGTCACCGCGTACCGCACCTTCAAGGGTGACGCTGCCAAACTGCTGCTGGCCGGTCAGGTAGAGACCGGTATTACGCTGCTCATAACTATCTGACAAATAGTTCGTGCCCGGCTCGGTCGTCTCTTTCTGCCAGTCGACACCCGCGCTGATCGCCCCCTGCCCCACCTGCACGGTGTTGCCCCACTGCAGATTGTACTGGGTGACATCATCAAAGGTGGACGCGGCACCGTAGCGACCAGTGCGCGGATCGTAGTTGATGTCTTTGGTATGGCCATAACTGGCGATGAGCTGGGTAGAGTAGAAGTCACGATTGAAGCGTAACCCGGTGTCCCAGGTCTGGCTGTAGAGCTGGCGGGTATCCGCCAGCCCGATAATATTGAAATTATTATCGTAGGTGTATGAACCGTCGTAGGCGGTGCGGTTATCAAACCCGTAGCCGCGCACAAAACCACTGAGCTCATCGCTGAACTGATGCTCAAGGTTGCCATACAGGGTTTTGCTCATGAAGCCGTCGCGATCGTGCTGCGCCGGGCCATAGTCATTGGGATAACCCGCCACCACGTCATACCCTTTGGTATAGGTGTAGTTGCCTGCCAGGGTGAGCTTTGTCGCATCGCCCAGCATCTGCTGGGTTGAGCCGTCGTAGGATTGATAGCCGTTGGACCCGACACCCGCCGTCAGCGTGGTGCCGGGTTGCGATCGGCCCGTAATGATATTCACCACGCCGCCAATCGCATCGGAACCGTAGACTGCAGAACGCGCACCGCGAATATATTCGATGCGCTGCACCAGTGACAGCGGGATCTGGCTGAGGTCAGACGAACCGGTGATGCCCGCCTGATTAAGCCGGATACCATCAATCAGGATCAGTACATGTCTCGATTCGGTGCCCCGAATAAACAGCGAACTCTGCTGCCCTAACCCGCCACTTTGCGCAACATCGACACCCGGCAGGCGGCGCATCACATCCGTCAGGCTTTTGGCCTGCCAGCGATCAATCTCATCACGTGTGACAACGGTGGTGGGTGCCAGCACACCTGAAACAGGTTCAGCAAAACGGTTGGCGGTGACTATTTGCGTATCATCATTCCCCTGAGCAAAACCGTATTGCGCCCAGAGAGAAATCGCCGTTGCGCTCAGAGCGAACAGCGAAGCAGTTTTTTTTGTCATTTTTATCGCATCCATAAGACGAAGCAGGATGCCGCAGGCCGACAATCAATAGCACGCGATGATTGTACGAGTAGCGACGTTACACCGGCAGGTCTTCGGGCTGGGAACCATAAGTGATGATGACTTCCCATCCCACAGGACAGTGTCTGCAATTGCACTCATCACGACATTCCTTACCGCTGCGCGTCAGCTCCAGATTCACACTGGATTCCCTATTAACTCGGGCTTGAGGCCGGCGTCTGCAGTCTACGGAGTGGAGATACGGAAGTCCAGACTGCCAAACATCTTCTCGCTGCGGGACTGGACATCAGCAAGTGAATGCCTACAATCGCCCGCTGGTAAGCTATTAATCAGGATTGCTCATGACACCCGAACATCTCCCCATTGAAGACTATGACGCACAGCTGGCGGAAAAAGTCAGTCGTTTAGAGACGATGATGACACCGTTTGCTGCGCCCGACGTGGAGGTGTTCCGTTCACCGGTCAGCCACTATCGGATGCGCGCCGAATTCCGCCTGTGGCACGACGGCGATGATATCTATCACATCATCTTTGATCAGCAGACACGCGAGCGGATCCGTGTTGATCAGTTCCCGGCGGCCAGCCAGCTGATCAATCAGCTGATGCCAAAGATGATCGCCGCGATCCGTGATAACCGTACCCTGCGTCATAAACTGTTCCAGATCGACTATCTGTCGACCCTGAGCAATCAGATTGTGATTTCGCTGCTCTATCACCGCAAACTGGATGATGAGTGGCAGCAGGCAGCCGTGGCGCTGCGTGACCAGCTTCGCGCGGAAGGGCTGGATGTGCAGTTGATTGGTCGCGCCACCAAGACCAAAATCTGTCTGGATCGCGACTACGTTGATGAGTGTCTGCCGGTAGCGGGTCGCGAGATTATCTATCGTCAGGTCGAAAACAGTTTTACCCAGCCTAATGCGGCGATGAATATTCAGATGCTGGAGTGGGCGCTGGATGTGACGCAGGATTCACAGGGCGACCTGCTGGAACTCTACTGCGGTAATGGCAACTTCTCGCTGGCGCTGGCACGCAATTTCCGCCGCGTTCTGGCGACTGAGATCGCCAAGCCCTCTGTTGCGTCAGCACAATACAATATTGCCGCGAACCAGATTGATAACGTGCAGATCATTCGTATGGCGGCGGAAGAGTTTACCCAGGCGATGAATGGCGTGCGCAGCTTTAATCGTCTGGAAGGGATTGACCTGACCAGCTACGAATGCGAGACGATTTTTGTCGATCCGCCGCGCAGCGGACTGGATGAAGAGACGGTGAAAATGGTGCAGGCGTATCCGCGCATCCTTTATATCTCCTGCAATCCGCAGACCCTCAGCGACAATCTGCAGACGCTGGCGGAAACGCACGATGTGACGCGGCTGGCGCTGTTTGATCAGTTCCCCTATACCCACCATATGGAATGCGGTGTCCTGCTGACACGTAAAGCGTAAACAAAAACGGGAACCCTGAGGTTCCCGTTTTTTTATCACTACTGATTACGCTTGCGCTTAAAACGCGTCGCAATCCAGAACACCAGCGCTACCATCAGAACGGTGGGAACGAAGTTGGAGCCAATATCCGGGTATTCTGCCCGCACCAGCGCGCTATAAACCAGAATCCCCAGCAGGAAAAACGCCGCTGCCAGTCCTGGCATACCGTCCGGCATATTAGTGTTGAGGTAACGCTGATGCAGACACCAGGCCGCCAGACCCAGCGCAATCAGCGGAAAAATCGAAAATGGAACAAAGGCGCTGAACAGCACAGAAAACGAGCCGTTAATTGCTAAGCCGGTAATAAAAGCCAGTACCAGTGTGCTTTTATCGCGAGTACCTGGGTGGGTCATGGACTGATCCTTACTCATTGCTCTTCGGGTTTTTCCAGGGTGGCCGCCAGTCGCTCTTGCTCCCGGCGGTACCAGTAATAAGCGCCTTTGGCGATCATACGCAGCTGTAACACCAGCCGATCCTCAAGCTTACGTCGCTGCTCAGCATCAACATCCAGTGCTTCTGCACCGGCGCTGAAAACAATGGTCACCATCGCTTCAGCCTGCGCTTCGGTAAAACTGCGCGGCATGCGATTTTCGACCTCAAGATAATCGGCCAGTTCAGCGATAAAGTGCTGAATTTCACGCGCCACGGCGGCACGAAAAGCGGCAGAGGTGCCGGAACGTTCACGCAGTAACAGGCGGAAAGCGTTGGGATTGTTGCCGATAAACTCCATAAAGGTCGACACCGACGTTTTAATGATGCTGCCGCCTTTGGCAATACGCTGGCGCGCCTGGCGCATCAGCTGTCGCAACATCAGCCCGCTTTCATCTACCATCGTCAGGCCAAGCTCATCAACATCCTTGAAATGACGATAAAAGGAGGTAGGTGCAATCCCTGCTTCACGGGCAACCTCCCGCAAACTCAGACTGGCAAAACTGCGCTCGGCGCTGAGCTGACTGAACGCTGCTTCAATCAGTGTACGTCGTGTACGTTCTTTTTGTTGCGCTCTGACGCCCATTCTCTCTGCCTTTAGCGGTGTTAAGCAGGCACTATATCAAAATTTTCAGCGTACAGATTGGCAATCTTTGTCACCGCCTGTGAACCTCACTCTTTGTCAAAATGTGATGAAAATCGCTGATAGAATTCAGAAGTGCGCGACGAGATGTTAGAATCTCGTTGTAAAAATGTATAAATAATAGGACGTATCGGTATGCAAAAGTCTTACGATTACGATGCCATTGTGATTGGCTCAGGGCCCGGCGGTGAAGGGGCGGCGATGGGGCTGGTAAAACAGGGAGCGCGCATCGCCGTGATTGAACGCTACCACAACATCGGCGGCGGTTGTACGCACTGGGGCACCATCCCTTCTAAAGCCCTTCGCCACGCCGTCAGTCGCATTATTGAATTCAACCAAAATCCGCTCTACAGCGATCATACCCGACTGCTTCGCTCCTCTTTTGCCGACATTCTCAATCACACTGAAAACGTGATCAGCCAGCAGACAGCCATGCGTCAGGGCTTCTACGAGCGTAACCGTTGTGAACTTTATCAGGGCGATGCGCATTTTGTTGATGCCAACACCATTGAGATTGAGCAACCGGATGGCACGCGTGAGACGCTGACGGCAGAGAAGTTTGTTATCGCCTGTGGTTCACGACCTTACCATCCTGACAATGTCGACTTTACCCATCCACGCGTTTATGACTCCGACTCTATTCTCAATCTGCACCACGAACCGGGCCACGTTATTATTTATGGCGCGGGCGTGATTGGCTGTGAATATGCGTCGATTTTCCGTGGCCTGAACGTCAAAGTTGACCTGATTAACACCCGCGATCGCCTGCTGGCGTTTCTTGATCAGGAGATGTCTGACTCTCTCTCTTACCACTTCTGGAACAGCGGCGTGGTGATTCGTCACAACGAAGAGTTTGAGAAGATCGAAGGGGTGGAAGATGGCGTCATCATGCATCTGAAGTCGGGTAAGAAAGTAAAAGCCGACTGTCTGCTTTACGCCAACGGCCGTACCGGCAACACCGATTCGCTGTCGCTGGAAAATGTGGGCCTGGAAGCGGATGGTCGTGGCCTGCTGAAAGTGAACAGCATGTATCAGACGGCTCAGCCGCACATTTATGCCGTCGGAGACGTGATTGGCTATCCAAGCCTGGCCTCAGCCGCCTACGATCAGGGCCGTATTGCCGCTCAGGCGATTATCAAAGGGGAAGCGTCAGCGCACCTGATTGAAGATATCCCAACCGGGATTTACACCATTCCGGAAATCAGCTCCGTGGGTAAAACCGAGCAGCAGCTGACGGCAATGAAGGTGCCTTACGAAGTGGGCCGCGCGCAGTTCAAACATCTGGCGCGAGCGCAGATCGTTGGCATGAACGTTGGCAGCCTGAAGATTCTGTTCCATCGGGAAACCAAAGAGATTCTGGGAATTCACTGCTTTGGTGAACGTGCCGCCGAGATTATTCACATCGGTCAGGCGATCATGGAGCAGAAAAACGGTGGCAACACGATTGAGTACTTCGTGAATACCACCTTTAACTATCCGACCATGGCCGAAGCCTATCGCGTTGCGGCGTTAAACGGCTTAAACCGCCTGTTTTAACGCAGCGTCGAAATAGTGCTGCATGTGGGTTTTAATCGCCTCTGCCAGCTGTTCATAACGGCTGCGCAGTGGTGAACCCGGTCGATAGACCAGCGCAATTGTACGCTGTGGCACCGGTTTGTAGCAGGTGAGATAGCAGACGCCGTCGCGGATACGCTCCGGTGGGACTGCCAGCGCCGGTAGCAGCGTAATCCCGCTGCCTGCCGCCACCATATTGCGCAGCGTCTCAAGACTGGTCGCGCGGAAATGGGTATCTTCATCGGCGCCCGCCTCAAAGCAGAACCCCATCGCCTGGTCACGCAGACAGTGCCCATCTTCCAGCATCAGCAATTTCTCGCCTGCCAGATCGGACATAGGCACCCGGTCGCGATCGCACCAGGGATGATCGGCATAGACTGCCAGCTTCATCGGCTCATCAAACAACGGCACTTCGATAAAGGCCTGGCTCTCTTTGACCAGCGCGATAATCGCGCAGTCCAGCTTGCCGCTATCGAGCTGTGCCAGCAGTTGCTGCGTCTGCGCTTCGTGCAGATACATCTCCAGTTTCGGGAATGTCTGGTGCAGCGTCGGGATAATCTGTGGCAATAAGTAGGGCGCGGTAGTCGGGATGAGGCCGATATGCAGCGGACCTGACATCGCTTCCCCTTGCTGACTGGCCATCTCTTTCAGCACTTTCACTTCACGCAGCACCGTACGCGCCTGATCCACCAGCAGCAAACCTGCCTGGGTGAACAGCACTTTACGGCTGGTGCGCTCCAGCAGCATCACACCCAGCTCATCTTCCAGCTTACGGATCTGCCCGCTTAACGTCGGCTGACTGACATGACACGCATCCGCAGCACGGCGGAAATGACGGTGTTCAGCAAGCGAAACCAGATATTCAAGATCACGAATATTCATTATTACCCTCCAAGCCACGATAGACCGTGGCGATAGATAGAATAGCAATGAACGATTGGCCCTATCAAGGGTGGTTGGGAATAATGCGCACATCAAATGGAACGCGGTATGTCAGGAGAAAAAAATGTTTGCAAGTCAGGAAGGTAAAGCTATTCCGTCAGTGACTTTTCACACACGTCAGGGCGATCGCTGGGTCGATGTCACCACTGAAGCGCTGTTTAAAGACAAAACGGTCATCGTTTTTTCACTGCCGGGCGCATTCACACCGACCTGCTCCTCCAGCCATCTGCCGCGTTACAACGAATTAGCGGGTCTGTTTGCCCAGCAGGGTGTGGACAGCATTCTGTGCGTCTCGGTGAATGACACGTTTGTGATGAACGCCTGGAAAGCAGAACAGCGCGCAGACAACATTACCTTTATCCCTGATGGCAACGGCGAGTTTACCCGCGGCATGGAGATGCTGGTTGAGAAAGCCGATCTCGGCTTTGGCCCACGTTCATGGCGCTACTCGATGCTGGTGCGTAACGGCGTGGTAGAGAAAATGTTTGTTGAGCCAAACAAGCCAGGCGACCCATTTGAGGTCTCTGATGCCGACACCATGCTGCGCTATCTGGCGCCCGAGTGTAAAGCTCAGGAGTCGGTCTCAATCTTCACTAAACCTGGCTGCACCTTCTGCACCCAGGCAAAACAGATGCTGATGGATCATGGTATTCAGTACGAAGAGATCGTGCTGGGACAGGATGCAACAACCGTGAGTCTGCGCGCCGTTTCAGGCCGGGCGACGGTACCGCAGATCTTCATGGGAGGTCGTCACATTGGCGGCAGTGAGGATCTGCAGCAATATCTGCTGTCAGCGTAAGAGAATCTGAGCGTCGGCCGGGAGAGCAGGCGCTTTGATGATGTGCCTATAAAAATGAGTAATTCTGAAGCTAGAGGTTGGCGGGCATTTAATGTGCCCGCTTTTTTTTACCTGTTAATTACGCCAGACGCTGCTTTGCGTCACCGATGGCACGCGCAACCTGCTGTGGCGAGACGCCGCCCTGCGCATTACGCTTATCCAGACAGGATTGCAGCGCCAGAATGGGATAGACATCCTCGCCAATCACCGCACTGAACTGCTGCAGCTGTGCCAGCGACAGCGCTTCCAGCGCCACGCCCTGCCCGATGGCGGCAACCACTACTTCCCCGACGATATGGTGTGCTTCACGGAACGGCACGCCTTTGGCGACCAGATAGTCAGCCAGTTCAGTGGAGTTTGCGTAACCCTGTTCAGCCGCTTCCTGGCAGCGCGGGCGTTTAACCTGCAGGCCATCCAGCACCAGAACTGACATATGCAGACAGTCGAGCCAGGTGTCGAGCGCGTCAAACAGCCCCTCTTTGTCTTCCTGCATATCTTTGTTGTACGCCAGCGGCAGACCTTTCAGCGTCATCATCATGCCGGTCAGCGCGCCCTGCACCCGGCCACACTTGCCGCGAATCAGCTCCAGCGCATCCGGGTTTTTCTTCTGCGGCATCAGCGATGAGCCGGAGGTCACTTTATCTGACAGTTCGATAAAGCCCGCTTCACCGGTATTGAAGAAGATCATATCTTCGGCGAAGCGCGACAGATGCACCATGCCGATGGCAGCGTCAGAAAGCAGCTCCAGCACGTGATCGCGGTCTGATACGGTATCCAGACTGTTGCGCGTGGCAGAAGCAAAGCCCAGCCAGCCTGCCAGCTGCTGACGATCGATCTCATACGCGGTACCGGCCAGTGCGCCACAGCCCAGCGGGCTGACATCGAGCCGCTTCAGCGTATCCTGCAGACGGCTCTCGTCACGCGCCAGCATTTCAACGTAGGCCAGGCACCAGTGCGCAAACGTCACCGGCTGCGCACGCTGCAGATGCGTGTAGCCCGGCATCACCGCATCCTGATTGGCTTCAGCGGTGACCACCAGCGCCTGCTGCAGATCACGGGTGGCACCCAGCAGCGCCTCAATCTGCACCTTGCACCACAGCTTGAGATCGGTCGCGACCTGATCGTTACGGCTACGTCCGGTGTGCAGTTTTTTGCCCAGCGCGCCCACCTTGTCGATCAGCTGGCCTTCAACCCAGCTGTGGATATCTTCGGCGTCGCTCTGCAGAATCTGCTCAGGATCCTCACGGACTTCATCCAGTAACGTATTCAGGGCCGCTTCCAGCTGCTGCTGCTCATCCTGAGTCAGGACATTTACCGTCACCAGCGCTTTGGACCAGGCAACAGAGCCAATAATGTCCTGCTCTGCCAGGCGGTAATCGAAGCGCAGCGAGTCATTGAACTGTTTAAAACGTTGATCCGCTGCCTGAGTAAACCGTCCACCCCAAAGTGCCATGTGAAAACTCCTCTGAATCGTTAAACAAGGGGCGGCATAAATGCCGCCCCTGAAATGAAACTGTGAGGCGAGGCGCACCTCGCCTGAAAATTACTTCTTCTGCTCGTTCAGGGCGCGGATACGCGAAGAGAGCGAGAACAGACGGATAAAGCCGCCCGCATGACGGTGATCGTACACTTCATCTTCACCGAAGGTGGCGAACTCTTCCGAGTAGAGGCTGTTCGCGGAACGCTTCTGGGTGGCTGTCGCCTGGCCTTTGTAGAGCTGCAGTACCACTTCACCGTTAACCTCTTCCGCCAGCGATTCGGCAGCGGCCTGAATCGACTTACGCAGCGGGGCGAACCAGCGGCCGTCATAAACCACATAGGACATCTCGTGGCCGAGCTGCTCACGCCATTTGAAGCTATCGCGATCCAGCACCAGCTGCTCAACCGCACGCAGCGCATTGACCATGATGGTGCCGCCAGGGGTTTCGTAGCAGCCGCGGGATTTAATCCCTACCAGACGGTTCTCAACGATATCGATACGGCCCACGCCATGTTTTGCGCCCAGCACGTTAAGTTTTTCCAGGCACTGGAACGGACTCAGTTTTTCGCCGTTAACCGCCACGACCCGACCTTTTTCAACGGTTACGGTCACTTCTTCAGGCTGGTCAGGCGCTTCAAGCGGATCGACAGTCCAGACCCAGCAATCTTTATTCGGTGCATTGGCCGGGCTTTCCAGCACGCCACCTTCGGTGGAGATGTGCCAGGCGTTTTCGTCGCGGCTGTAGATTTTCTCCAGTGACGCGGTGGTCGGAATGTTGCGCTCTTTCAGGTAGTCCAGCAGCGCTTCACGTGAACGCAGGTTCCATTCACGCCACGGAGCCACCACTTTCAGCTGCGGTGCCAGCGCGGTGTAGGTGGTTTCGAAACGCACCTGGTCATTCCCTTTACCGGTTGCGCCGTGACACAGCGCATCCGCACCCACTTTCAGCGCCAGCTCAACCTGTGCTTTAGCGATGATAGGACGCGCCATTGAAGTGCCCAGCAGATAAGTGCCTTCATAGAGGGCGCCAGTCTGCAGCACCGGATAGACATAGTCGCTGATGAACTCTTCACGCAGGTCAACCACGTGGCATTCAGATGCGCCGGACTGCAGGGCTTTCTTCTCTACACCTTCCAGATCGCCGCGCTCCTGACCGATATCTGCGACAAAAGCGACGACTTCACAGCCGCCGTAGTTCTCTTTCAGCCATGGAATGATGGCCGAAGTATCAAGACCACCGGAGTAAGCCAGAACGATTTTTTTGATGTTTTGCGTTTGCATTTCGTAATCCTTGAATCAGAGTCGTTAAGCGAGAATCCGGGTGCCAATCGACACGCCGTTAAACAGGTCAGGCAGCCGCTCAGCGTGACGCCAGCTGGCAATATCCACCGGGCGGCCCAGGGTACGCGCTGCATCAAGCGCAGCGTGCACTTTCACAATCATGCCGTCGGTAATAATGCCCTGGGTAATCAGCTGCTCAGCTTTGTCGGCGGTCATCTCTTCGATGCGCTGACCTTTGCCGTCGAGAATACCACTGACGTCTGACAACAGGACCAGATCAGCGCCCAGCGTCGAGGCCAGTGCGGTCGCCGCCTGGTCAGCGTTGACGTTCATCAGGTCGCCGCTGTCAGTTATACCAATTGAGCTCACCACCGGCATATAGCCGGCCGCCAGCAGGGTGTTCAGCAATGCCGGATCGCCCGGCATTGCGTGGCCAACGTGGCCGAGTTCTTCATCAAACGGTGTGACATTCACGATGCCCGCATCGCCCAGGCAGAGGCCTACCGCGTTGATGCCCGATTTTTTTGCCCAGGCCAGCAGCGTTTTATTCGCGGTTCCCGCCAGCGCACCGGTAATAATGTCGATCTGATCGGCTGGCGTGACACGCAGGCCATTTTTCTTCTTCACCGGCAGCGCCAGCTTTTTCATCAGTTCATCCACCAGGCAACCGCCGCCGTGGACAATAATCAGCGGACGCTGATGGGCGCTACGGTAGGTCAGCAGCGCTTCAAACAGGCGGGCCAGCGCTTCTTCGCTGTCTAACAACACACCGCCCAGCTTGATAATCAATGGATTGGTCATGGTATATTTGTCCGTTAAATCAGTGACTGCGTTTCAGGGAAGCCGAACCGGATGTTCAGGCACTGTACCGCCTGCGATGCCGCGCCTTTCAGCAGATTATCTTCGGCTGCCACGACAATCAGATGCTCGCCCTGCACTTCAAAACCGATATCGCAATAAGGCAGACCTACAACGGCTTTCAGCGCCGGTACGCCCTGTTCGTAGAGCCGCACCAGTGGCTTGTTGTCATAGGCGCGATGGAAAACTGCGGCGATATCTTCACGGCTGACACCCGCTTTCAGACGGCAGGTAATCGTCGCCAGGATACCGCGCGGGAAGTTACCCAGATGCGGAGTGAAGATCACCGGCGTACCGAGGTGTGCGACGATTTCAGGGTGATGACGATGGTTGAACAGGCCGTAAGGCTGCAGGCTCACTTCGCAGAAACTGGTGCCAGCATTGGCTTTACGTCCGGCTCCGCTCACACCGCTGGTG
>Ga0182006_1001683_pt1 | contig 12961 bp, 15 predicted proteins | sample Sormic07211104_1_FD_123022 | JGI IMG/M metagenome (GOLD analysis project Ga0182006, IMG submission 123022) | Rhizosphere microbial communities from Sorghum bicolor, Mead, Nebraska, USA - 072115-104_1 MetaG | ecosystem: Host-associated > Plants > Roots > Rhizosphere | place: USA: Nebraska...
CATACGGGCCGCATCACTGGCGCTGGCGGGCGTGCGTTCGCCGCTGCCCGACATGGCGGAACGTTCCCGGGTCACCCGCCGGGGGCTCTCGGGCGCACGTGGACGCAGATTGCTCTGCGTAGCGGGCTGACAATGCGAGAGAGCTGCTGCCGGGGCCGGCCGTACCGGCGGCAAGTGCGTCGTGAATGGCGGCGCGCGATTGGCCGGTGAGCGCTGTACCGGCAGCGGTTCGCCATAGATGCGCTCCAAGACCGAGGAAATTGTTTGAGGTGGCATTCTTCATTGCTCCATCATCTGCGCCTGCGCGCGCATTTCGTCACGCAAGACGCACAGTTTTTCCTGCTGCCGATTGGCTTCCAGCACCTTGCGCCGTGCCTCGAAAAAGACGCTGCGGGCCTGGCGGCAACGTTGTACCCATTCCTGGCAGCGCAGATACAATTGGGCGCTTTCCGCCTGCATGCGCTTGTACAGTGCCTTGGCACGATTGAATTGCCCGGTGGTCAGTGTCATCTGCATGAATTCACGGCGCGATTGCTGCCACTGCGCCTGGGTGCGGGCCATCATGTCACGCCAGAGTTCCCGTGCCTGCCGCAATTGATTGCGTGAAGCCCGCCAGGCCTGGCGGGCTTCGTTGCGTTCGCGCTCCAGACGCCCGAGACGCTGCTTGCGCACATGGAGCAACTGATCCAGCCGCCGGTCCTCCCGTTTGCGTTCGGGTACATCGATGACCTCACGGCGGCTGCGACGCCCGATCCCATCCGCGATCTGATGCGCAGTCGTCATGCCTGCAATTCCATGAGCTTGTCGAGCGTCGGCTGGAACGGGTCACTGCTGCTGGTATCCTGGCGCAGGAAGGCGAGTTGCTCGGCCCGCAGCTTGACGGCGCGGTCGGCCACCGGGTCGGTACCGCTCTTGTACTCGCCCAGCCGGATGAGCAGCTCCATCTCCTGATAGCGCGCCATCAGTTCCCGGAAATGCGATGCGGCCTTGCGATGCTCACGAGTGGTCACATTGCTCATCACCCGGCTGATGCTGGCCAGCACATCGATGGCCGGGTAATGCCCCTGCTCGGCAAGCTTGCGGGTCAGCAGAATATGGCCATCCAGCAGCGACTTGGCTTCGTCGCCGATGGGATCCGACGCCGATTCACCATCGACCAGCACCGTGTACATCGCCGTAATCGAACCCTGCGGGGTCCCCCCGGCTCGCTCGATCAGGCGTGGCAGCATGGTGTAGACCGAGGGCGTGAAGCCGCCCCGGGCCGGTGGCTCACCGGCGGCCAGACCGATTTCGCGCTGGGCACGGGCAAATCGGGTCAGTGAGTCCACCAGCAGCAATACCTTCATGCCACGATCGCGGAAAGCCTCGGCGATGGCGGTGGCGGTAAAGGCCGCGCGCGCCCGTTCCATCGAGGTCCGGTCGGAAGTCGCACAGACCACCACGGTCTTGCGGATCAATTCGGCATCCAGTTCATGTTCCAGGAATTCGTTGAGCTCTCGGCCACGCTCGCCGATCAGTCCGAAGACAATGGCCTGGGCTTCACAGCCGCGCGCAATGGCCGCCATCAGCGTGGTCTTGCCGCATCCTGGCCCCGCAAAGACGCCGATACGCTGTCCGGTCCCCATGGTCAGCAGACCATCGATGGCCCGCACGCCCGTGGCCAGCGGCACCGAGATGCGTGGCCGGTCGGTAGCCTTGGGGGCGTCGCGCATGACTGGCGACATCGCGCGCCAGGTGGCCACATTCTCCGCCGCTGCCGGCGCGCGGAACATCCAGCGACCGAATCCGTCCAGCACGCAACCGAACAGGTGATCCCCGACCTCGATGCTGTGGGCGCGCCGCAAGGGTTCAATGACGGTACTGCTGGAGACCCCCTCCAGCGGACTCAAGGCCGACAGGATCGCCGCCTTGTCGGTGAAGCCCACCACTTCGGCCAGGATCGGCGGACTTTCGACGTGCGGGTCGCGCAGATGGCAAAGCTCGCCGATCTGGACCGGCGGCATGTGCGCTTCCACCAAGGTGCCCAGCACCTGCGATACCTTGCCGAAACTGACGAAACCCGGACGCACAGGCAGACTCTGGCGCCATACACCGAGCTGATGGCGGATATGCTGCAGTTTCCTCTCCAGCGGATCGGCCTCGTTGACGGCTGCGGTTGTGCTTGTCATCGGGTTTACCACCGGACGTTGATGTTGCGGCGGCCGGTGAAACTGACCTGGTTGCTGTCGATGCCGGCCAAGACAACGCCGCGATATTCGTCGCCGATATAGAGACGCCGACCGTCGTCGGTGACGATGCTGGCGTTGCTGCCGGAAATCACCTGCTGGATGCGAAACGGCAACATCGATTCGGCGCTGCCGATCTTGACCCTCACTGGGAAGTCAATGTCATGTGCACGCACGAAGTTGGCTAGCATGCGCTGGAAGCGCTCGCTCTCGTCCTCATCCAGGGCCGCGACCAACACCCACTCGCGATCGGCCAATTGCAGATTGAAACGCTTGAGCAGATCCACCTCTGCCAGCCGCTTGCGGAAGGCCGCACGCAACTGTTCAGGCGTCATCTTGGCAGCAGGTGCCTCGATGGCCGCCGTAGCCCCAATCGGCGGCAACAGCCGCTCATTGGGGCTCAAACTTTCCTCCACGCCGGACGGGTAATGGCGGGTGATGGCATACGCCGCTGCCGCCGACAGCAGCGCGGCCAGCGACAAGGGCAGCAACAACAGGCGACGCCCGCGGTTGGCGCTGGTGGGCAGGTTAGGCAAGGTCTCTACCGTGGGTATGGCCGTAGCCTCTATGGCACTCCTCACCGCGTCGTCCATGACCGTGTGGTTCTCTTTGTCGTCTTCCGAGGCGGGCGGGATCGACGCATCCGGTGCCTCAACCACGCTGCCGACCGGCTCCGGTGGAGGGTCCCGCCAAATACTGCCTTCTTCGGTAACGGTCAGCCAGATCGGGCCGAGGCGTGCGAAATCGCCGACCTCCAGCTTGAGGGATTCACGCTGTTGGTTATCCTCGGCATTGTGCAGTTGGCCGTCCAGCGCTTCCAGCGTCCAGCCCTCGGGGCTCAACGACACACTGGCGTGGTATGTCGCAATGCCGGGGTCCGCCAGGACCACATCGGCCTCGTCGCTGGCACCGATGATGCAGACCTGGTCGCCAAGCGGGATAGTTGCACCGCGAAGATAACCATTCAGAATCCGCATTTCATGCATGACGATGCTCCATCAAATTCAAGTGTGAACCGGTGATGTGGGTGCCCCTGCTGGCTCAGAACTCGGCACTCTTGAGCAGGGCCAGCAAGAGGCTGCCACCGCCGCTCCTGGCGGTCGATGGGTCCAGTGGATTCCAGCCGGGATTGTCACTGTTAAGCAAGGCCCCGATGACCATGGCTTCGGCCAGTTCACGGCGCTGCTTGGCCTGCTTCTCGCGCTCCCGGCCGGCCGCTTGCAAGGAAATGGTGCTGTCAGACTTGCTGCGCAGCAGCGCCGGGGTGCGTTTTTCCTTTTCGGCCAGCGCCTGATTGACCTCCTGCATGACTTCCCCGATGAACAGGCAACATTTCTCCCGGAGCTGGTCGATCTCCTGTGCCAGAAAGCTATCCTTGCTCGCCCGGTCGATGATGTTCTGCGCTTGCTCCCGGGTCATCGGTGACGCGTGCGGCTGCGCTGGTACTTCTTTTGCAGAAAAGCTCATGACTTACACTCCGTTGAATCAAGCGATAGGGATAGGCGAAAGGACGGTGTGCTGAAACGCCAGTCGCATCAGCTCTGTTCGCGGCGATCCTGCCGCTCTGGCGCCGATGCACCGGCCTCAGCTTCGCGTTGACGTTGGCGTGCCAGGGCTTCCAGAACATCTGTGAAAGTCGGCGGCGTGGTCGTTGCATGCGCACCGTGCAATGCACCAGGCACCCGCGTCTCCAGCAGTGTCAAGAGCCTAAGCAGATCTTGCTCGACCCTGTGCTGCTCGCCTTGCAACCGTTGCCTTGCATGCGCAAAGATGCCGGTGTAGAAGGTGTGGGTATGGTGCATCTCGCCGTTGCGTGCCGAAAAAGCGCGCATGGTGTGTTCGAGGTGCTTCAGGCTGAAGTTGGCATACGCCACCATGAACCGCCGCGATAGCGACACGGCCTGACGCGAGACCTTGGCCAGCAGGGACGAGGATCCGGTCTCTGCGGCGTGATCGTGATGAATCTCGGGCGCTCCCGAGGAATTGATGTGAAAAGCCATGATTGTTGCTCCAACAGATGGATTGCGATGAGCGCCGTGATGGCAGCCCCTGACATCTTCACCGTCGCGCCTTGCGGTCGCAGGCATCCAGACTGACTGCAGGCTGGCAGCGGGGCGGGACGGAGAAGACCTACCCTACTTTATGTCGGTCTGTGGCAACAAGTTCCACTGTGGCGCAGTGGCGCTGACCTGCCCGGCTCAGATCTCGATCATCCCGACCGGCTTTACCTTGGCATGCTGGGTCAGTTCGGAAAAGGCGAAGACCGGCACCGGAAAGAACTCTTCTTCGATGAGCTTGCGCACCGAGCGCCTGATGTCGGCGGCGGTCACCAGTACCGGTGGCGTGATGGGTGTACTGACGTTGGAAGACAATTCGTTGAGGCGGTCCAGAAACATCTGTTCCAGTTCCGAATCGATGTCGAGGTAACTGCCCTGGCTGGTCTGGCGCATGGCATTGCGCAGCTTGTCTTCCAGTTCAGGCGACAGCAGGATCACCTCGATGAGACCCTCCCTGGCGACCTCAAAGCAGAGCTGACGCTTGAATGCCAGCCGCACGTAGTCTGCGATGACATCCGGATCGCGTTCCTTGGGTGCCCAATCCAGGGTAGTCTCCAGCAGCAGGCGGGCGTTACGCAGGGCGACGCCTTCGCGCGTCAAGCGCTGTACCACTTCAGTGAGCCGGGGCAGCGTCACCGACTTGATGACTTCCTTGCCCAACTCGGGGTAACGCCGCTCGGCCCAGCGCGTGAAGCGGATGACCTCGTTGACGCCGACAAACATCTGGCAGTTGCGCAGCATCTCCACCTCGATATCGGCGGAGAAGACGTGCTCCCAGCGCTGTACTGGCACGCCTGTCTCGGCCAGTTTTTCTTCATCTTCCAGGCGCAGCCAGACGCGGCGACGGCGCGATCCGGCGATATTGCGTTCGTGCGCCTCGAAGCCCAGCTCGGTCACCCGCTCCAGATTCTCGCGGGTCGCCCCCCAGCCCAGCATGATGGGTTCGTCGATCAGGGGAACCTCCGCCATCAGGAATTGCACGCGACCTTCCGGCACGGCAGTATGAAACTCGAACTCGATGGGCTTGAGATCCGGAATGCCACGCCGCTCAAGCAGTCCGTTGCGCATGATGCGTACCGCCGAGCGAATGATTTCGGCCTCCGGCGTGTTGCGCATGGCTTCAGGCATGCGCAATGTAAAGGGGGTGGTGGCCGAGAAGTTGGTGAGGTCGACGATACCGGCGTTGGCGCGCTCGATCTCCTCGGCCTCCAGCTTGCTCTGGGCATCGGCCAGCGGTTTGAGGATCCCGACCATGCCGGCCACGAACAGAGCCAGCGCAAGAATGATGAAGACCATGCTGGGCATGCCAGGTATGGCGGCAAACAACACCATGATGGCCGCTGCCGTCAGCAGAGCCCGCGGTTCGGCAAACAACTCGCCGACCAGGTCGCGGCCGATATTGGTACTCTTTCCCGCTTCCTCATCCTTGCTGACCCGGGTAGTGATCACGCCTGCACCCAGCGAAATCAGCAGTGCCGGAATCTGCGCAATGAGCGCGTCGCCAATGGAGAGGATGGAATAGACCCGCATCGATTCTGCGGCATCCAGATTGCGCTGGATGATGCCGATGGAGATGCCGCCGATAAGGTTGATGGCCACGATGCAGATGCCGGCGATGGCATCCCCTTTGACGAACTTCATCGCGCCGTCCATGGCTCCGTGCAGCTGGCTTTCCTGTCCCAGCTTGGCGCGTTTTTCCTTGGCTTCTTCGGCCGTGAGGATACCTGCGCGCAGATCGCTGTCGATGGACATCTGCTTGCCGGGCATGGCATCCAGCGAAAAGCGTGCCGATACCTCCGAGACCCGCTCCGAGCCCTTGGTGATAACGATGAACTGCACCACCGTCAGGATCAGGAAGATCACCAGACCGACCACCAAGTTGCCGCCCACTACAAAGTTACCGAAGGTCTCGACGATATGACCGGCGTCGCCTTCCAGCAGGATCAGCCGCGTGGTCGAGACCGAGATGGCCAGCCGGAACAGCGTGGTCAGCAGCAGCACCGCCGGGAAGGTGGAAAAGGCTGTGGGCCCAGGCATGTACATTGCCACAATCACGATCAAGCCGGAGATGCACAGGCTCAAGGCGATGAGCATGTCCAGCAGCCATACCGGCATGGGCAGCACCAGCATGAACACGATGCCGATGACGAAGGCGGCGACGATCAGCTCGGCGCGCTGGGCAAGTTTGGCAGCAAACTTGTTGAGCGCCATCAATATCCCGATTCCTTGCATGCCTTCCCCTAGAGATTGGTGGCGCAAGGCGCCTCGGACGCCCCGCCTGCATTGAGCCTGGCGAGGATCAGGTCGATCCAGGCTGCGTTTTCCGTGTTGCGCATGGTCACAAGACGCTGTCGGTCCACCGGCTCAAGCAATTCGGTCGCCGCATAGGACGCCATCAGGAACAGTTTCGGATCGTCCGGCCACACCTGCAGGCAGCCCTGGGCCAGCTCAAGGGCCGCTTCGTACTGGTAGGCGCTGAAGTAGCCCCAGACCAGACCGATGGCCATGAGCCGTTCCTCGGAGAGGGCATCATGCGGTCTCTTTCTTCTCATCATTTTCCTGGTCTTGCTGAATGGACGGTCCCTCGGCGTGGCTGCGCCGCATCTGCTGCAGGCGCAGACGCCAGTCGATGTTGTCGTTGATCCTGCGCACTGCGGCTAGACAGGGGCCGCGTTGTTGTTCAGGCAGTTGCAGCGAATGGGCGATCAGCACCTTCTGCAGTTCGCGCATGCGCGGCACCGGGTTAATGCTCCATGCCGGGCTGTCAGAGGAGCATTCGGGTCCCAGCAACCGGTTAAGCACCACCATCCCCGGATCTACCGGCAGATCCAGGGGGGGCAGCGAATTCTCCTGCTCTACCGGCAACAACTCCGGCAGCGCCTTACGGTTGACCGGCAGCTGGGGAAGACTATGGATCTCCCCAAGCTCGTCTAGTCCGGGCAGATAGCCCGGATCACTGGCACTGACTTTCTGATGGATCAATTGAGCAACTCCTCTGCAATGGCCAGCGCCGCATCGTCCAGTGGCGGGACTTGCTCATGCACGCTGTTCAGTCGGCGCAGCACGTAAAGGCTGCCGTCGGTGAACATGGCGGGCAGCCAAGTGCCATACCGTTCCAGATCTTCCGCGCGTCGGCTCAAGATCTGCCTGACAGATGCTGCCCCCTCGCGCGTGCCGCCCAGCCCGACAATGACGCCCTCGGCCAGTGGGTACACGAACAGCACCAAGCCATCCTCCAGACGTCGGGTGACCACCACCTTCTGCAAGCTGGCGTCATGAATCATCGTGGTGAGAATCTCTTCCATCTCCCTGCTCTCAGCTCCGGATCCTGGTTTCCTGCTGGCGCATGGCCAGCACCGATTCACGCCACTGGCGCTCGCGAATCTCGTCACGGGTCGTCACGCTCGACGCATCGTCCTGGTAGAGGTTGATCTGACGGGTCAGCTCTTCCAGCAATTCGCGGCGCATCTGCATTTTCTCTTGCGGCCACAGCATGGTGGGCAAGCGCGTCATAGCATCCCGGATCAGGAGATACACCCTGCCCTTGCCGTGGTTGTCGAGCTTGCGCACATCCACCATCTGCGACACCAGATGTGCCATCTTGCCCTTGCCCCAGCCCGCTTCTGCGGCGGTGAGCATCAGTACCGCCAGTTCCGCGCTGCTTTGCGTGATCAACAGCTTCTCCTTATCGGACAGCGTCACGCGCAACTCATCGGCGATGGCGATACTTGATCGCACCAGCGTAAATGCCGAGGCATCGGACATTGTGAGCCAGTAGCGACCCATGCTCCGATGCGGGTTCTTGCGCAAATCCGATTTCATCTTGATTCTTCCTATCTTGGCGAGTGGATGAAAACACTGACGAAGAATTGAATGAAAAAAGTGCCCGCCCTGTCGGCAGACGCTGCGATCAACGGCCGATGCGAAGGGCGGCGGTACGCTGCCCATGCCAGCGTTGTTCTAATATTCGGGTCTCCGCAACATGGCCGATGGCTGGCCAAGACCGTGCAGGTCTGTACCGTGGGCAGGCAGCCACCCATCCAGGAGCTTGCGTCGCAGCGCCTCGGCCACGGCAAAATCGAATCGCAGGTTCATGCCGCGGCCCCGCCTGGATAATGTCGCAGCGCAGGCCATGTCAGTACTCGTTGCATTACGGTTCGCTTTCATTTCATTTTGTGAAGAGGCTTAGAATCCGGCCATCATGCGTGCCCGCAAGCTGCTCAGGGCTTGCTCACACTTGGCCGGTCCAAAATTGCGGATGAGTGCCTTGAGCATGGTCAGCGGTGTCAGCGGTGCATCGAAATTGCCCTTGGACTTTGCTCCAATCAGGAAACGCAACTCGCGCGTGCTGGGGCCGCTGGCGGAAACACCCTCCTCGCCGGCCATCGCTTCCAGTGAATTGACCATTTCATCGCTCTGCTGCAAGGCGCGTCGAAGCTCATGGGGATGGCGCTCGGTGAGATTGTTCATCATCGCCGCAAGTGCCTTCTTGATTGCACGGTCCTTGCCGCCGCCCTGCGGATTCTGCTCAATCTGCTCCAAGGCCTCGTAGAACACGTGGTAACGCTGCAGCGGATCGAAATACCTGGACAGCATGGCCTCTACTTCCGCCTGGCGCTCACGGTCAGCCCCGTTGCGCAGCAGATCCAGGGTCTGTTCGATTGGCGCGAACAGTTCTTCTTCGTCCTCGTCTCGTTGTTCCTTCTCGCCCACTCTGACTTTGGACTTGCGTGTGGGCGTGGACGGCTTTTGCTGGCTCTGCGCGCGCACCGGTGTGCGCAAACGCTGCCGCAGACTCTTGCGGCTGAAAGCCAGTCCCTCCTGAACCCCGGCCAGGACCTCCAGCGCATCGAGCGGACTGAGTTCGGCCGCCGTATTGGCATTGCCCAAGGGATCCATGCCGGGGCGATGGCCGTGACGCAGATGCGGCCTGGGCAGCGTAGGGTCCGGGCTGACGTTGTCGAGGCCGTCGAAGGGGGTGATTTTCATGTTCATGATCTTGAGTGGTTCAGCCCGCGTCCATGGTTCCTTCTCCTGCCTACGGCGCCTCTGACGATCGCGCAACCTTGTCGGTGGCTACCGTAACATCACCGGTTCCGGAAATTTCTCATCAATGATGAAGAGCTTCCTCAACATTTTTCAAAGTCTCATGAATGTTCACCGTTTTGATGAAACTTCATTTGTCGCTGCTATCTTCCGCTCCAACCAGCAAGGTTCGCCCTCCAACGCGGCGTAACCGAGCCCCCACCCACCCCTCGAATTTCCAAGGAGGAGCAAATGAATCAAGCATTGGAAGAACAACTGCACGACAGCAGCATGCAACATGACGAGCAGGCCCACGAACAAGCGGCGGCTCAACCCGCCCCCATCGACGTCGTTCAACTGTTTACCGAACACAGAACGCATTTGTTACGCTTCATCCAGCGCTATGTCGGCAGCTATGAAGATGCCGAAGACGTAGTACAGAATACGTTCATCGAAGCCAGCAAATGCGCGCATCGCTTTTCCGGACTCTCCAAGCCCTCGACCTGGCTGTTTGGAATTGCCCTGAATCTGGCACGTAACCAGGTCCGTCGAAACATCGCCGACCGTTGCGATGCCGTCGATGAGAATTTCATGGAACAGATCGTCGATACGCACGCGGATCCGGCCGTGCTTTATGAAATGCGGCAGATGGCCGAGAAGGTCGAAAACCTGCTCAACGAATTGCCCGTCAAGATCCGCGCCACTTTCGAAGCCGTACTCGATGGCGATGCGACCTACGAGGAAGCCGCCGAGCACCTGCACATCCCGATTGGCACCGTGCGTTCACGGGTCTCGCGCGTACGCGCCACCGTGCGCAGCAAATATGGCAGCGCACCGCTGAGCCAGAGTCTGTATGCCTGACGCGCGTCACAAGCCTGCCCTGTTGGTCCAGGGCAGGCGCGCATGGCCGTCCGCGGCGGGCGAGCCCGCACGTGCCGGGATCACGGGTGGCCGTCAAGGAAAAAGAGGAAATACGCCCTAGCTACCCTAGGCGGCACCGGCATTGATCGCCAGATGATAGTCGCGGGCAATGTCGGCGGTGAGGAGAATGGCATCCATGATGTTGCGCTCGTCGGCCAATGTGGCCACGGCGATGCGCTGCACGACGATATAGCGGCCCTGATCGGCATGCCAAAGGAAATCAGTCTGCGGTGGCAGGGGCGGGGCGCCCGGCGGGGAAAACATGCGCGGCAGGTAATGCGGCTGCTCGCAACGGGGCAGCAAGGCCGTGATTGCAAGGTGGTGATCCGAGGTATCGGGATCGATCAGGGTCCGTGTGAAAATCTCGCCCAACTGCAACTCCAGCACCGCCACGGCCGCATCAGCTTGGCCGGTCAGGCCAATGAGTTCGCGCAGCAGGCGGTTGACCCGTTCAATGTGGGTCTCGCCGGACGGACCAGACTTCTTTTCTTCACTATCCAATGGTGGCGTCTCGCTATTGTTGCAAACGGGAAAGGCCAGCTATCCTCCCCGAGCCATGATTGTCCAAGCGCAGCGCGCCAGCCCAATGCAGCCGTTATTCTAACCGCGAAACGCCGTGGGCCGGCGCGCCTTCTCAACGACGCCGGGCCCTATACGGATGCGCGAACGCGCCCATGGCAAACGCATCAGCGTTTGTGCAAAGTGCGCCCTGCCGATGCATGCCGCATCTCGATTGCATCGCCCTGGGCAGCAGTGAGACGCTGCACGGGGGCGGTCGGCAGCTCACCAGCGTTGAGAAAATGAACGCCGGCCTGGCCCGAGGCTGTCAGCAATGCGGCCATCTGGCCAATGTCTTCCAGGCGCAACGGGAACAGGGCAGGAATCTCGGCCAGCTCCACCAGACTGTGCGGACGCCGTACCAGCGCATCGAGCACCGGCTGATAAAAACGAGGATCGGCCTTGACCGTGCCGATGGACAATTCCAGATCCAGCGTGAGGCTTTCGGGCAGGCTGGTCAGCACCAGGCCGAGTTGACGCAGCCAATGCTCACGCCGCGGAGAAGTCATGCGCCGTAAGCCGCGCAGGTAGATATCCGAACGCCAGCTGGTGTTGCACAGGTAGTCCTTGACTGTTTCGCGCAGTATGGGGTCGCCCACGGTCGCCAGCAGCTTTTGCTGCTGTGGCGTCAGGTAGAGCTGGGGAAAGGCCTGCGCCAGATCTGCCGAGCCGACGTGATCCATCTTGGCACCGGCCATTACCCTTGCGACGTCCGCATGGTAAAGCGCCGTCCAGCCATCACTAAAGTATTCGCAGGCGAGATAGCCGCCCTTGTCGTGGCGCAGCGAATCGAGCCGGTGCTGCAGATTGGGATTGCCATCGAAAAAGCTTGCACCCAATGCTTGCAGTTGCTGCACCATCTCGCGTGCCGCTGCCATTGATTGGTGCGTGGCAGGACCACCGCTGCAGGCCCGTTCCCGGATCAGGCGTTGTAGGGGCAAGGAGGGGCTCCATCCTGGCATGGCGTCATAGTTCAGGTAGACGACGCCGCCCGGCTTGAGATAGCGGGAGATAAGGTCGACGATATGCTGGCGCTGGCCGCCATCGACCCGGCTGTATAGGCCGCACAGGGAGATGAAGTCCATCGGCGGCAAATCGGTCAGCCTGGCAGCTACCTCGGCGACGCTGTGTTCCAGTACATAGAGGTTTTCCAGTTCAGCGACCTGTGTTGATTCCCGTGTGCACAGCATCTGGACGGGTCTGCAATCGATGGCGTAGAAGTGTCCCTGTGGATTGGCTGCCGCCAGCACGCTGGCGGTCAGGTCCGGCCCCATTCCGAGCACAAGGTAATTGAACGGACGATCCAGTGCGACCGGTTCCACACCACTGAGGATGCAGGAAAAACTCAAATGCACCGGGCTTGGCTCCCGGTAGACACCGGTCGGGTCATCAATGCCGGCGTGATACGCTTGTTTGCACTCCATATTTCCTCTTCGTGGATCAATGCGCGCCGCCCTGCGTCGGATCCGGCAGCATCAGCAAGTGCTTCCAGAACGGTCGGCGACGGGTCAGGATGGCCTTGACTGTTTCTTGTACCTCATGCAATTTTTCTTCCGTACTCACCAGCTCGCGCTCGTCCAGAAGAATTGGCACATGCTGCGACTCGACCTGGCGCAGCACCCGGCTGGCCAGGTTGGTGGAACTCATGGTGGCGGTGTGCGGATCGGCCAGCGAGTCGTAGACCAGTCGCTGGAACAGTGGCGTTGCCACGCCGCTGCCCAGCAAGGGCGACGCGAATACCCGATATTCGCTATGCAGCTGGGCGATCGCCTGGTTCAGACGCAGCGCCGGTAGTCGATCCTGCGTGGCGGACTGGAGGAAATAAGGCGCGGCCTGCCCGGTGTCGACCAGCAAGGCCGCCAACTGGGCAATGTCAGCCAGGCTGCGATCTTGCAGGCATCGCAGCCGGCGCAATTGCGACAAGCTCTTCGGACCGTCCGCCAGCGCGTCCAGCATGGCACCGTAGATCTCGGTATCGGGCTGGTAGCCACAGAGGGGAAAACCCATCTTCAGACTCACCGTCTCCCGTAACACCGTCAAAGCCAGACCAATGCGCTCGAACCATTGCTGCTGACGCCGGGCACCCAGAGGGCGCTTGCCGCGCATGTAGATATCCTTGCGAAAGCAAGTGTTCTTGAGATAGTCCTTCACCGTCTCACGTAGCGCGGAGTCCTC
>Ga0182006_1001684_pt1 | contig 12944 bp, 8 predicted proteins | sample Sormic07211104_1_FD_123022 | JGI IMG/M metagenome (GOLD analysis project Ga0182006, IMG submission 123022) | Rhizosphere microbial communities from Sorghum bicolor, Mead, Nebraska, USA - 072115-104_1 MetaG | ecosystem: Host-associated > Plants > Roots > Rhizosphere | place: USA: Nebraska...
CCCCAAGCCCACAACCGCATAGCCAATCCTTCTTTCTGGAGGAAGTGGGGTTGGTGTAGGCCCGGATTGCTGGTCCACATCGGATTTCCAGGCTTCCAATACAATCGGATCCTCTACACCCGGCGGTATCTTCGCGGGCGGAGAAAGAGGTCTGGGCCTATTTTGTGCAAGTACATTTTGGTTCATTAAGCCACTTGCAGCCATTGTACCTGCAACACCAAGTGCAACAGTTTTACCGGTGAGGGACAGGAAGTCTTTTCGGGAGATTGGTTCAGCATCCATTGTTGATGAGTTGATCATCTAAGCAACACAGATGATCTTGTTCTGTTTAGGATATTGGGAGAAATATGCTTGCGCTACAGATGATAGCACATCCAAAACAATGCCCGCTCAAATCTGTTCATTCAACTAAAATCTAGTGACCTAAACCTATGGAAAACAGAGAAGATGAATTGTTCAATGAACAAGAAAACAACCAGAATGAAAGTGCTGACCTAAAGGGTTCTAATACCGTTAAAGATCCTGACGATTGGACTACAGGTAATGAACCGATGACAGGCGCACAGCAATCCTACTTAAAGACGCTGTCAGATGAAGCTGGTGAACCTTTTGATGAATCGTTAAGTAAATCAGAAGCTTCAAAGCGCATCGATGAACTCCAACACAAAACTGGCAGAGGGTTGGATAACAATCAGTAATAACTAATGAATCTATCCGGACCTGTAAGGTTAGGAACTGCAGCTTAGGCTAGGGTTGCTAATCTTACTCGTTTCCGATTGACGATTAAGGCTGCAACGATCAGGTTGGGTATCCAGCATAGCCATGCTACAATCTGGTAGGCAGATACAAAATCCATATGCAGTACCGCCTGGGAAAAGGGCAACCAAATCCGTAACGTCACCGCAGCGAAAGTCAGTGCATAATTGCAAATCATCCAATTTTCGTGTGCCTCAAAATTCCTGTTCAAAACGGCGGTATAGGCTTTCAGGTTGCTGAAAAACCAGCTCAGCGCCAAAGCTCCAAAGCCGAGTACGCTGATCAACCCGCCCGTTGCAAACATAGCTATTGCAAAACCACTGATACTGCTCAGCATTACGGAGGTCACATATACTTTTCCAAGCGCCCGATGCCGGGATACATATCGGGATCGTAATTGCGCACTAAATTGCGACCATCCGGTCAGCATCGCAATGGATCCAAATGAAATATGGGTGTAAAACGTAGCCATGTAGTACCAGTTCTGTTCCAATGCTTCCGGCTTTCCGGCAAGAAACCCGTGTGCACGGAAACCCGCGGAGAAATATAGCAGGGGGTACAGCCCAATAATAACAGCTAGTCCAACAAAAATGATCCAGCGTGATCTTTTTACCTTCATAAATCTCAGTAATATCTTCATTAGAGCACATTCAGCCGTATCTGTTACATTAATATTGTAGCTCATATTACATTCTTATAAGTTTACGAACGGCCGTTTTAAAGGTCTCCCCAATTGGAATTGTGGATTCGAAGTCAAGCAAATGAATCTTGCCCCGCCCAATGAAACTTATGGCATTTACAGCTACGATATAAGATTTATGCACCCTGACAAAGCTGGCAGCAGGAAGTTGTTCTTCAATTCTTTTCAATGGTTGTAGGCTCATGATTCGCTCCTGTCGGGTATGAATTACAACGTAGTTCTGCAAGCCCTGAACATAGATGATATCCGAAAAATTCACCTTCTGCAATTTTGATTCACATTTCACGAAGAAATAGCTTAGTGAAGGAGTTATAGCTGTTTTTTCATGTGCTTTCAGTGCTTTTGCAGCGGCGCGGTAAAAACGTTCGAATGAAATCGGCTTAAGCAGATAGTCAATAACGTCGTGCTCATAACCCTGTATAGCATACTCATTGTAAGCAGTTGTCAAGATCACCTGGAGATCAGGGGGCGCTGCAGAAATGAACTCGAGTCCATTTAGCTGCGGCATCTGAATGTCTAGAAATACAAGGTCAATAGCATTGTTTTTTAATATTTCCAAGCCTTCAATGGGATTGTTTGTTGTCGCCTTGAGCTCTAGAAAAGGAATTTTACCAGTGTAGTCTGCCAGAAGCTCTATCGCAAGTGGCTTATCATCTATGATCAAACATTTTAAGGTCATTTCAAATCTAAGGTAAGGTGTACTTTGTAGTACTGTTCATCTTCAACAATCTTTAGCGTGTGCTTTCCTGGGTAGAGCAGTTCCAGTCGCCTTTGAACATTCTGTAACCCAATACCGCCAGTTTTGTCTTTTAATCCGTGGGCCTTCGCATTGCTACAACTGAAATTGAGAAACCCTGCTTCGGTATTAAGTATTATACGAACGGGATTTTCTATGCTGTCAACTGTGCCGTGCTTAAAAGCATTTTCAACAAAGGCGATAAATAACAATGATGGAACTTCAGTGCTGCTTGTTTCAATATGCTTCTCGAAGATAATGTTAGCTTTTCCTTTTGTGCTAATCTCTTGCAGTTCAATCATATTCTCCAGGTAGTTTATTTCCCTATCAATTTGCATCTTGTCGCTGTGGCCCTCTCTCAATATGTAACGTAGCATCTCCGACAGTTTTAAAAGCGCATGAGGCGCCTCATCGGCTTTCTGGTAGGTTAATGTATAGATGTCATTGATGGTATTGAAGAGATAATGCGGGTTAATCTGTGATCGTAGCATAGCCAATTCTGCCCTTAGCTTTTCTTTCATAATCTCTTGCTCACGTTGACTCGTTCTAAGCCAATTTTCGATGAAGAAATACATAATTCCGTAAGTAAAGTAACTCGGCATGTAAAAAAAGAAGACGTTGCGGAAATAATAGTATAGGTCCGGGTTGAAGCCCTTGTAATTGTCGAAACCAATAACTGGTTTTAGAAACACGAATTCAATCAAATACCTTAATGCTACTGTAAACAGGAAAATGAGTACACCATTGAGCATCGCCCGAAAAACCTTTTCTTTAACGATCAGGATCCTTCCAACAAAAAAATAGCTGCTGTAAAAGCAAAACACTTCTACAATCGTATACCCGAGCGCAATAAGCAAATAGTCCAGGAGTGAAAAATGTAACGATGCTGTTTCCGCTGCTCCTGTAAAATGTTTAGACAGGAAATTTGGTATGGCATCACTACATAAGAGCAGGAGCCAAAATGCAAGGTGCCCGTATCTAACCATTCTGTTTTTCATTGCCGTAAATATAGGTTCTTGATACAGGCTGGCGATCGTGTTCGTCAAGGCTTTTCCGGGGTTCGTCAATATAAAGTCTACGATGTGATTTGAGCGATTACATTCGGCTAAAATTGTTTTGTATGAAGAAGATTATAACCATTATTTTATTGCTGCCCTTTTTTGCCAATGCGCAATCCTATGATGTGTTGGCCGATAGTGCCTTACACACCATGTGGAAGGGTAAAGATAGTGTCAGTGCAAGTGTTTACTACCCTGCTGCCTATGCGCTATATCAACAGGCATTTGGCCAATATCCAGATAAAGTGGAAAAACTCGGGCTGTATAAAGCGGGGTATCTTGCTGCAGTTTTGGGCCATAAGAATCAAGCATTTCAGTTTCTGAATAAGGCAATCGATCAAGGATCATGGAGTATGGTTCTCGGTAACTATGCCGCTGATGAATTTAGTACGATTACTCACGATTCGCGATGGCAGGTTCTTCTGAGCAAGGCCGGGCAAAGCCGGGACCGCTTCATGAAAAAACTGGAGGACAAACAACAGAAACTTGAAGCGGAATCGATGGTCGGAAAGCTCCAACTTGGACTTGCATCGGGCGAACAAGCTTTTAATATGATCCGCAGGTATAACCAATTTCCGCTTATCAAAGATGATTTTCTTTCCCTCTCTTTTCGAATAAACGACACGTTAACAATGCCATATTTAGTCTGTCTGCCAAAGGACTACAATCCGCATAAAAGCTATCCTTTACTATTTTCCCTGCATGGTGGTGTACTAAATACCACTGGTTTTCCTGAGTATATGGATAGTACAGACACGGGTGGATGGAACAGGTTTTATACAAAATACGCACAGCAGAATGAGGTTATTATGGTTTACCCGAATGCGAATAAATCTTATAACTGGATGTCTCCGGATCAGGGGTTTTTCATGGTGCCGGAAATCTTAAAAGCCATAAAAAACATCGTGAATGTTGATGATAACAGGGTTTTCATTACGGGCCATTCCAATGGTGCTACAGGATCCTTTTCTTACCTGATGAAACAACAGATGCCCTTTGCTGCATTTTATGGCTTCAATACACGACCTCGCGTAGCCACTGGAGGTACCTACATTAGAAACATATTGAACCGTTCATTTTTTAATGTGTCCACCGATGAGGATTATTACTTTCCACCCGATGCGAATGACTCCTTAACTGTATTGATGAAGCAAATTGGAGCGGATTACCAGGATCATCGATACAATGGATTCCCACACTGGTTTCCTGCTTTTAATGATTCCGAAGCTGCCCATGAGTTGCTGTTTGCTGACCTGCTAAAGCGTTCCCGAAATCCTTTCCGGCCTGAGCTGTACTGGGAATGTGATGATGTTAAATATGGTCGCTGTGATTGGTTGAGCATCACCGAACTAGACACTGCTGCAAAGCCGGCAGCATGGCAGTCAAGGCTCAACTTCGATATAAAAAAGTGGAAATACTTCAACGCAGAAGATAGCCTGGTTACAAAGGACACCTTAATGAAAGCGTTCAAGTACGATAGACCTGCAGGAGCAGTACGGGCGACCTACAGTAATAACGTCTTCAAAATTGAGACTTCCGGATTGAAGCGGCTGTCCGTGTACATATCACCTGCGATGGTAGACACTAAGAAAAAGCTTGTTATCGAAGTGAATGGAAAACGTTTATTCGATAATCTTGTCGGGTTTAATAAGTCGGTGTTAGTAAACGAATTCTCTGTCAATGCCGATCGCAAAGCTTTATGGATAAATCGCATTGATCTGGTGCTTTAAGAATTTCTGGTATTCCATTTGCCTGTTCAGCTGTAAAGTATAGAATGGCTGCGCAATTCTCATTTTCAATACATATTTTGCGCCCCAATAAATAGAACAATATGGCCTCAGGTTTTTTTGCAATTTTAGATGATATAGCTGCTTTAATGGACGATGTCGCGGTAACCGCGAAATTGGCAACCAGAAAAACTGCAGGCATTCTTGGTGATGACCTGGCGGTCAATGCAGAGAAGGCCACCGGCTTTCTTGCTTCCCGCGAGATCCCGGTACTTTGGGCCATTACAAAGGGGTCGATGTTAAACAAGCTCATCATTGTTCCAATCGCCTTGTTGCTGAATGCCTTCTTCCCGATAGCCATTAAGTTCATCCTGATTCTTGGTGGTTTTTACCTCGCCTATGAGGGGGTGGAAAAAATCATTGAATTCCTGTTTCACAGAAATAAACAGGCACATGAAGTCGTAAAAGAAGTTGAACTAACCGGTGCGGACGCGGAGAAAGCCAAAGTTAAGTCGGCCGTGCTAACCGACTTCATCCTTTCCGTAGAGATCGTAATCATTGCACTCGGAACCGTTCTGGAAGAAAAGCTGTCTATTCAAATCCTGACCGTGTCTGTAGTGGCATTGCTGGCCACGATTGGCGTTTATGGTATCGTTGCGCTGATCGTTAGGATGGATGATGCTGGCTACTCCCTTATCAAGGGTTCAGGTGATAAAGGTTTTTTATCAACATTGGGCCATTTACTCGTTAAAGCCTTGCCAATTATCATCAGGATCCTCGCTATTGTCGGTACCATTGCTTTAATCATGGTTGCAGGTGGTATTTTCGTTCACAACATTGAGTATGTACACCATTTATATCCAAAGGTGCCTTCAACATTAAAGGAACTCGGCTACGGGCTGGTTGGTGGTTTAATCGCTGTTGCTGTCATCACCGGAGGCAAAAAACTAATTACCGCATTCAAATAAGTCTGCAATTTTGCAAGACCATCATAAAAGAAGCCGTTTCATCAAACATGAAACGGCTTCTTTATGCTTATACTTTTTAGCGAAGCTAAAAGCCATATCTCAAACCAATCTGAAACTGGTATGGGTTTCCTGAAGGATTTACAATCCCTGCATTGTTCACACGATAGTTGAAACTCCGTGCAGCAGCATCATAGTTTGGCACAGCCGGTACAGCCGGTGCTGTTGGCGTTGCTGCAACCGCTGCACGTCCGTTAAGTGCATATAATGCCTGGTTACCTAAAGACTCATTTACACCCCATTTCTTATTTAACAGGTTCGCAAAGTTGAAAATGTCTCCGGAAATTTCCAGGTTCTGTGTTTTGTTAAACTTGAACTTCTTGCTGATCCTAACGTCTACAATGCCGAAGAACTCATTGATTCCGCCATTACGTTTTGCGATTTGCCCGGAGTAAGCATTAAGATAGTCTTTAAGACTCTGACTTGCATCAGGATTATCCATGATCCGCTGTAAACCCGTGCGCACCGTCTCAGGAACATTCGGGTTATTTCTGTCGAAGATATAGGCCAGGTCGTTGGTCGCCACAAAGTCGCCGTTGTTGTTCGCACCCGACAATAAGCTGTACCTCGTGCCGCCAATTCCAGAATACCTTACCCCAACCGTCACGCCATAGAACGTTGGTAAAGTTCCGTAGATAACAAGCTTGTTCCTGAATTGGTTATCAGAATAGCTGATTACACTAAGATCCCTCGGATCGTCAACAACCGGTAAAGACAAAGTGGCGGAGTTCGCTACGTTACCGTTGAATGATGTATTGTCCTTAGTATCATTCCAGGTGAAACTGGTCGAGATCTCACCATCCTTGAAGTACTGCCATGTAGCATCAAGCACCACAGCAAACTGGTTAACCTTACCCTGGCTGTTTAGCTCGAGCACACGGCCAAATCTATTGCTAAGACGTGCAGTCTTCCAGTCCGGTGATCCATTTGCCGGCATTACGGGTACAAATACGCCTCTGTTCCCCTCATTTGGTAAGGTGAAGAAAGGCGTTGCAGCCATGTTGCGGTCTACATACATATAGTTGTTACGGCCGAATGTTGCATAACCGGTGATACCGACCTTAAGTTTACTTGTCAGCAGTTTGCTATAGGACGCGTTAGCTTTGTACACCACAGGGATCTTTGCATCAGCTGCATAGGTGTTGATGGTTGGAAGCTGTAAAGCAGAAAGTGAAGGAGCCTCTACCGTACCATTGCGGTACCCGATGAAGTCGGGTGTAGGTACATTTTCATTGATCACATCCAGAGTCGCCAGGTGCGTACCGTCGAATGTTAAGTTGTTAATGGTTACATAATTATTTACATCTGAGCCGAAGATGCCCGCACCAAAGCGAACAAAGTCGGTTCTGTTTTCATTGATGTCCCAGTTGAACTGAACCCTTGGCTGTATTAAGAACTGCTTAAGCTTATTATCCGTTCTTACACCTACTTCATCCAACAACGTCTGGTTCAATGGAGATTTTGGATAAGCGCTGTAATCTATACGAATACCGCCTACAAAGTCCAGTCCCTTAGCCAATTTGGTCTGCATTTGCCCGTACAGCGCCGTATTCCAGATGGTTGCTCTAACCGTTGGATCATCAACTAAAGGCACTTCACGGTAAAACCTGTTCGGTGCAAGGTTCCTGAAGTTATCGAGGGATGTTCCCGCGGCATTATTGGTGTATTCAAAACGTCCGTTTACCTCACTTCCGTACAGCGATTTCGCACGGGTGTACATCACGTCAAAACCAAAAGTGAACTTAATCTTGTCCGTATTGTAGTAAAGGTTGTCCACCAGCTGGAAAACGTTATTTGTAAATCCCTCCTGAGCAAAGCGGTGCCCGCCAATCTGAATGGCTGTATTTGCAGTGGTTCCGTCGGAGAGTGTAGACTGCACGTTGTTTACAATGGCTCTTGGAACAGCAAAGCCTAATTGCTCATTCTGTGTACTTGCCTGGTAAGTGTACAGGTGTTGTACCTTCAGCTCATTGGTTACTTTGCTGCTTACCGTAGAACGCAAAGTTGCGAGTAAGCTGTTGTCCACATTCTTGTCATTCCCATAACTTTCAAAGAAGTTGATCGCCGTATTGTCCGCTAGTCCCAATGGATTCCTGTCGTTGGTATAGTTATCCCTAACGGTTAGCAGGTTTCGATCATTGATTTGCCAGTCCAGACGCGCAAAGGCGGCATCGCTACCTCTTTTCTTATCGAATGTTCCATATTGCGGTGAGTTCGCCACGCCGTACTGATTCCTGGCAATATCCAGGAAATCAGATAAGGTGGAATTTGTAATCCGAAAACGTGCCTCATCAGCCGGCCCGTTTATGTCTGCAATAATTAAAGGACGTGCATCTTTCTGATGATCCAATCCAACAAAGTAGTGTAGCCTGTTTTTGATGATCGGTCCCCCTAAAGTAAATCCATACTGGTAGGTTGAAAAGTCATTATCCCGTTTGATTCCACGGATATCATAAGGGCTCGCCAGCCAGTCGGCACGGCCATACATAAAGGCACTGCCACTGGTGGTATTGGTTCCAGACTTCGTTACCGCCGTTACTGTTCCGCCACCTGCTCTGCCCATGGTCACATCATATTGGTTGGTTACTACCTTAAACTCCCTTACCGCCTCAATAGATATCGAATATGGAGCACCACTTCTGCTGGTTGTACTACCAGCGGATGTAGGATTTTTCGCACTCATACCGTCGATGGTGTAGTTGGTGGATGATCCAAGCTGCCCGGAGATGCCCCCGCCACGACTTAAAGGGGAGAGATCCATGAGGTTGGAGAAGTTCCTTCCGTTGACAGGCAATTGATTCATGGTTTTTGCGGAGATCTCTGTTGATGCACCAAAGTTCTGCACCTTGTTCTGCAAGCCCGAACCCAGAATCTGAACCGTTTCCAGTACCTGGGATGATTCTTCAAGGCCAACATTCGCACGCACAACATCTCCAAAGTTCAACATATAGCCCGTTTTCGTCTGTTCACCCAAACCCATATAAATCACCTTCACCGTGTAAGGGCCACCGAGTGGCAGTTCCCGGAAGGTATATGCACCCTGTGCATCGGTTGACGTTCTGGTCGTAAAACCCGTAGAAGTGTTCGTGACCTGAACGGATGCACCTGGCACAGGCCGCTTATCCGGGCCGGTTACAATACCTAAAATTGAAGCCTGCGTTGTCTGCGCAAGAAGCGGATCCTTGATGCCAAAGCATAGCAACAAGAGGGCAAACAGTAGTTTTCTTTTCATATAGATTTGTTATTGTTTTATGTTGCAAGTGGTTAATGACATGTTAAGCGAAACCTTACTTTAAGTTAAGAAATACTTACATAAACAATTATATTTCAGCGCACTGATAAGAATTATATTTTTACGCGCCATCGTGTCGAAAAAAGCGAGAACCGTTTTCTTAAATAAAAAAGGCCCGTACTTTATGTAGTACGGACCTTTAAACGATAAGTGATTTAGATCTTACAAATTTGGATTGGTATTGATCTCATTTACCGGTATTGAAAACAGGTAATATGGACTATTCGGAACCAGGTCGCTGCCGTTCGGAAACTTTAGTACATAATGTCCTTTGACACCCACATCTGTAGTGCCAACGCGAAAGCTTTCTGTGGGTTCTCTTCTTGTCGGTGCCTGTTGCAATCGTAGCAAATCCAACAACCTGAAGCCTTCACCCCAGAGTTCCCGGCGGCGTTCAGTTAAAATCTCATCAACTAGTTGGCTTTGCGAGAAACCTGCTGCAGTTAGTGGCTGCAGGCTTCGCTTGCTGCGCAACTCATTCAAGGCCGTAATTGCGCCTGGTAGATCATTGAGCCTTGCTTTACTTTCTGCCTCGATCAAAGCCATCTCAGAGGCGCGCATCAATACGATGTGCCCGGCCAGATCAGGTTTGTTCCTGAACTTTTTATAGAGGATCCAGCGGTATCTCGGATCCGTCGCATTCGTAACCGTCTCAAATAGCGTTTTCCGAACATCACCATCAGCAAATAATGCTTTAAAGTTAGGATCAGGCATGATGCTGCGGTAACCTGTACTTGGTGTCACGTCGATATAAGCAAAGTAAGATGCACCACCAAGATTTTGATCCGCCTGTTGAGGGTGTCCCCAGATCCATTCCGGGTTGCTCACATCATTGAAGCCTTGTGTGTACTGCGTTGCTTCCATAATCGCATAGCCACTACGTACCTCTGCCGCTTTCGCTGCCGCCTGCGCCCAGTTCTCCTGTGTCAGGTAGGTGCGGGCAAGCAGACCACGCACAACATTTACATCCAGGCGATTTTTAACCTTTCTTGTAAAGCCGTTCAGCAGTGTTTCCGCCTGCGTGAAATCATTCAGTACTTGTGTATAGACTTCCTCCACGGTTGCACGTGGCTTAGAGACTGTAGATGGACTGGTTGGCTCGGTGTAAAGTGGAACCGCCTTAGCAGATTTATCCTTTGCATAAGTGAATTGGTATTGGCGAACCAGGTTCAGGTAAACATAGCCTCTCAATGCCAGCGCCTGTCCCTTTAGAAACCTGCGCTCCTCATCTGTTCCACTAGCCGCATCGATATTTGCCAGGATGTTGTTGCAGTTGTCGATCACTTTATACTGAAAGCTCCAGAAGAATAAAGCTCTTCGGGTGGTGTTATCATACGGATCGCGGTATGGATATGAATCGCGGAAACCATAAACGCCGTCACGTGCAATCGCATCATCTGCCATCACTTCCTGGGTCAGCGTAATGGCAGAGAGGCCAGGGTTGTCTTGCGAGGTACTACTTTCCATCAGGTACCGCAAGGTGCCATTCATCAGGGCGTCAATGTTCTTAGTGCTGGCGTAAGTCTCTTTTCCGGTAAGATCTCCGGCAGGTGAAGTTTCAAAAAATTCATCCTTACATGCTGGTAGCAAAAACACTGCAGCAAGCAGGATCAGTTTCAAAGTAAAATATCTTGTTTTCATGTGGTTTGCAATTAAAAGGAAAGATCTAGACCGAACGTATAGGTTTTCTGAGATGGGTAACGGTAGTAAGTTACCCCATCAACCGCTTGTTCTGGGTCCATCCCTTTGTGTTTGTAGTAAGTGAGCAGGTTTTCGCCACGGGCATACAACCTCAGTTTTCCCATGCCGATCTGGTTTGCCCATTTTTCAGGAAGGCTGTAGCTCAGGCTCAGGTTTTTCAGTCTTACATAACTCGCGTCATAGAGGAAACGGGTGGAGATGCTGTTCCAGTTGGTTGCAGTGGTGGTTAATCGTGGCACATTGGTGTTCGTATTTTCGGGTGTCCAGCGATCCAGGATTTGACTGCTCCAGGTTCTACCGGTATTCTCACCAGTATGCATGATCATCACTTCATCCAGATCCAGCACCTTTCCACCGATGTTGTAGGCAACAAGCGCATAAAGCTCAAACTGCTTATACCGGATCGAAGAGTTTAATCCTCCGTAGAAATCAGGTAAGGCACTGCCCGAATAGTACTGCGTGGCATCGGCATAAACGCTGGTCGTGGTACGGCCGTTTTCGCCATCCTTATACCACATTGGCTTTCCATTCGCCGGATCAACGCCTGCCCATTCACGGATGTAGAAGTCGTACACCGAACTACCAACGGTCAGCTTTTTGGTGGAGCCTAGTTGACCAACATTTCCGCTGATGATCTCTTTTTGTGGAAGCTTGGTGATCCGGTTATTGTAGTGCCCGAAGTTTAAACCGACCGTCCAGTGCACATTTTCATTAGTCACTGGCACAAAGTTCAGCTGCCCTTCGTATCCGTTATTGCGCAGCGAACCAATGTTGTCATCTATCGCGCTGAAGCCCATTGATGGTGCTAAGGGACGGCTGAATAAAAGGTCTTTAGACTGGCGCTGAAATACTTCAAAGGATCCGCTGATCCTGTGGTTTAAAACTGCGAAGTCAATACCCGCATTGAAGTTCAGGTTGGTTTCCCATTTCAGACCAGGCGTTGGCAGACGAGACGTCACCAGTCCGGCCTGGCCAAGGCTGTTGTAGATGGAATACAGATCCTGATAAGCGTAGTAGCTTCCCAGGTTGTCATTGCCCTGTGCACCATAGCTGGTCCTCACTGTAAGACTGTTTAACCAGTTCGTGTTCGACAAAAAGGCTTCAGACTTAGCGTTCCATGACGCACCTACAGACCAGAAGTTACCCCATCTGGACTCAGGGCTAAAGCGTGATGAACCATCTCTTCTGAAACTAGCAGAGAAGAAATAGCGTTGGTTGAAGTTGTAATCCAACTTACCTAAAAAGCTGGAAAGTTTATACTCGTCAGAGCTACCATTGAAGCTGTTGATGAGTGATGCTGCATTGGGTTCCGTTTTACCGTCGAAACCGAAGTTACTGCGACTACCGGATAAACTGGAGATGTTTAATACATAGATTTCCTGTCCTCCAAGCACGTTAAAGTGATGTGCGGAACCAAGATCGAAGGTATAGTCAAGCAAGTTGTTGATCGTGTAACCTACCGTGCGGATACTGCCTTTCGTAACGGAACCGCCATTGGCGATGCCCGAACCAAAAAGTGGATTGGAGTAGGAGAGGTTGTTCCGGTTATTATAATCCGTGTTTATACTGCTCTTCAGTTTCAACCCATCCAGGATGTTAAACTGCAGGTTTCCTCGCAACAGCAATGCATCCTGTTTATTGTTGTATTTGTTTAAATCAACAATTCCCAGCAGGTTATTACCCGTTGCGGCTGCACTTGGGCGGTAATTACCGAAGTCATAAATTGGGTTGCCTGCGGCGTCTAACTTGTAGCTACCATCTGCTTTACGCTCATATACGGGATAGATGTTGGATACCAATCTTCCGAAATTGGCAAAGTTGCCCTGATCACTGTCGCTCTGCGGTGGAGCATCCTGATTGGTAGAAGACGCTGCAACGTTGATGCCTGCTTCAAACCACTTGTTTACCTTGGTATTGTAGTTTACACGGGTATTGAAACGGCGGAATCC